>Ga0154020_10007791_pt1 | contig 12475 bp, 13 predicted proteins | sample Klosneuvirus_201_FD_109709 | JGI IMG/M metagenome (GOLD analysis project Ga0154020, IMG submission 109709) | Active sludge microbial communities from wastewater, Klosterneuburg, Austria - Klosneuvirus_20160825_MG | ecosystem: Engineered > WWTP > Aerobic digester > Activated sludge | place... | reverse complement strand
ATTTTATCGTTTAGCTGCTGGCATCCGGATTGTAAGGGAATTTTAAAATTATTTATTAACCAATTAAAAAAAGGAGGTTGTTATGACACTCTTAAAAAGAAATGGAAACCTGTTAAACCAATTACCTGTTCTTTTTGATGATTTCATTAATCGGGACACTTTTAATTGGGGGCTTTCTAATTTTTCAAACAGCAACACGACTATTCCGGCAGTGAACATTAAGGAAACCAATGAAAGCTACCAGGTTGAAGTAGCTGCTCCGGGCATGTTAAAAAATGATTTCAAGGTGGAACTTGAAGGAAACCTGTTGACCATCAGTTCAGAGAAAAGAGGTGACAATGAAGAAGTTGAAGGAGAGAAGTATACAAGAAGGGAATTTAGTTACCAGGCATTCCAGCGTTCTTTTACATTGCCTAAAGAAGTAGTTGATGTAGATAAAATTCAGGCGAAGTATAAAGAAGGCATGTTGCAGCTACTAATCCCCAAAAAAGAAGAGGCAAAACAAAAAGCACCCAGGTTGATCCAGATCAGTTAAGGGGGTGCATTATTTAATGTTAAAACAGGCTTTTATAAGCCTGTTTTTTAGTTCGCTGTAGGGCACCTGTAAGTACTCAGGTTGAATGAAAAACCAATCTCAGCAATAATGTACTGGTCTTTTTGTTTACTCCAGCCACGTTGGCGGCCTTCACGGCCTAAGATGAAGTTGGGGTCAATCTCATACGACCTGTCCTGCAGTAGTTTAGCAAGAGATGCTTGTCCGCTTGGGCCATCCGGGAAACTATTTGCATCACCAGCAATACCGGTACCGGCATAAGTTGTACTAACATCATCCAGGTAATCTGTTGTGGTGAAGCGGTAACCTGCTTCTATCGACATATTTATTTTGGGTGAAATATTGTATTTTATACCTACACCGAAAGGAATGCAAACAGCCATGGTTCCGTATTGTTTCCTTCCTTTATAACCAACATTCTGGCCTTCTGTTCCCAGGGGGCGAAGGAAAACTTTTTTTCCATCTATCAATGCATAAGGATCGTAGCTCATTATGCCAACACCCAGGGTTACATAAGGAGTGTATAAATGGTCGGGATCTGATGGAACGAATTTGAAAAAATTGAAGTCACCTTGCAATGTAATTTCCCAGATATTTGAATTAAAACTCAGGTTTCTTGTTTTCTGGTATTCATTTTTGCTATAAGTATCACTGAATCCAACCTGTGCATAATGACCGGCAATTCTCAGTCCTACATAATTTCCAAACTGTTTTCTAAAAAAAAGACCGAGCGCAGGTTTGGCCCTGCTAAGTGAGGCCCTTGTATTTAGGTCGCCAAAATAATGAGCTGCACCCACAGTAATTCCAAACTCTCCTTTTTGTACATACTCAGTTGACTGGGATTTAGCAGACAGGGTAAAAATAAATGCTACAAATGCAATCAGGATTTTACGATTCACGAGTATTAGATAATTTAATTTGATTGGTTATAGTTACGTACAGTATAATATAAATATAGTTTCCCGTTGTGCAAAGTAAAGAAATGTTTTGTATTAACGCCGTTCTGCTGTTTTTAGCATATCCGGTTTGTTAATTTTTCTTGTTGATATTTTCTGCTTTCTGAACCCTGAGCCCGGCACTCATTATCCCCGGCAATGGATTGTCACGCATGATCTGGGTAACTGAGAACTTATATTCACCAATTTTTGAAAAAGGCCTTAGCCGGGTATCTAATTGTTTCCTTACTTCCCAGATATCATTCATACCTGTACCTTCCCAACCACTTGCATCATTTGCCAATGACAAATCAACATTTTGATAAAACATCGTATCGCCCGGGGCCTGTATACCAATATTAAGCCATATATTATTGTATTTGTAGGCATCGGTATGCCGGAGAACAATATATATATTATAAGGAGTTAAAGTGTCGTTAATATTAAATGTTCCGGTAGCAGCAAAATTCTGCTGCCATTTATATCCTGGTATTGTTGTGTTCTTTTCATAAACAGATAAACGGTTGCAGGAAAATAGTACCAGCAATACTGTAAATAAAATAAGGAGAGAGTTAATTTTGCCTGTTCGGAAAATCATGATTTAAAAATATTGTTTTAGTTACAATACATTCAATACCTGTTCTTTTGCTTTTTCAAGTTCATCTTTCATCTTTACTACGCATTTTTGTATTTCGGCGTCATAAGCTTTGCTTCCCGTAGTATTTATTTCCCTTCCTATTTCCTGTAAAACAAAAGAGAGTTTTTTTCCTTTCCCGTTTTCCGGGCTGTTGAGAATGTCTTTAAAATATTCGCAATGCTGGCGTAACCTGATCTGTTCTTCATGTATGTCAATTTTTTCCATGTAATAGATCAGTTCCTGTTCCATCCTGTTGTTGTCTATATTTTCTTTGCCAACATGTTTATCAAGCAATTGGTGAATTTCGTCTTTTATCCTTTTTTTCCTGTTGGGCTCCAGCGCCAGGATATTTTCTTCCTGTTCCTTTATTTTTTCAATTCTCATGAACAGGTCTTTTTCAAGAGAATTACCTTCTTCCATCCGGTGGTCGTTTAATTCTTTCAATGCATTTTCCAGTACAATTAAAAACTCTTTAAAATCTCCCTGCTCTAAAACATCATTGGTAGGAGTAACAACTTCCGGCAATCTTAGTAAAGCACTTAAAACAGAATTGGTATCAATTTCAAGTTCGCCTGCCAGTGTTTTTATCTGGGTATAATATGCCTTGATCAGTTCGGTATTGATGGTAACAGGTTTTGTTGTTCCGTTTTGTTTGATGTTTACGTAACAATCAATGGTGCCACGTACCAGGTTTTCCTGTAACAGGTTACGGATGTCAAATTCATAAGGCCTTAGCAATGCCGGTAATTTTAACTGCAATTCAAATTGTTTGCCATTCAGGGCTTTTACTTCAACTAAAAATGTTTTATCGCCTACAGTTTGTTCAGCCCTTCCAAACCCGGTCATTGATTTAAGCATATAGCAATTTTAATTTCATGCAAGATAATTGTTTATTGTTTTGTAACGGAAAGTATATGACCGAGATCCTGTTTGAACCCGTTAATAAAAGCATTTACCAGGTTGTTTAAATTATGAATTCAGGTATTGCAATAAAAATTAAGCAGGTATATAAAATAAAAAAGCCCGACATTTTGAGCCAGGCTTTTATTATATGGATGGGTTAGTAAGTACAGGGAACCAAATTCCCCTACACAATATTAAAAATAATTTTCACTATTAAGAAAAAAAACCGGAATTATTTTATTAACATTTTTGTTACGCCTGTGGATAAGGAACACATTTTTATAAACAGATTTCATTAAAATTAAAACATTAAGATTCGATTGATTAATTGATTAAAAAAAATCATTCAGCTGAAAGTACTGATTTTACATGCACTTTAGCGATATGTCATAATCTGATATTTAAAACTATTTGCCTGTTGCAAATTTTTTCAGTTGTTGATTGACAATAAAAAAACCCAATACAGGAACTGAATTTTTTTTTTAAAATTTTCCTTTTTTTAGTCATTTGGATAAAGATTTACCGGTAATGCAAGTAAAAGCAAACGATAGTACCTTTGCCAAAACTTACATTATGCAATTTCCAACACCGGTACCTGTTAAATGGATAGCAGAACTTATCAATGCAAAACTAACCGGCAATACAAGCGGCAATGCTACAGGCATCAATGAACTTCATAAAGTGGAACCCGGCGACCTGGTATTTGTTGACCATCCTAAATATTATGATAAATGTATCAACAGTGCAGCATCATTTATCATCATTAACAAAGAAACAAGTGTTCCGGAAGGTAAAGCACTGCTGATCGTTGATAACCCTTTTGAAGCGTATTGCGCGATCGTAAATCATTTCCGCCCTTTTATGCCTGCAACAAAAGCGGTTAGTGACAGTGCTTTGATAGGAGAAGGGACACATATATTTCCAACCGCATTTATAGGCCACCATGTTACTATAGGGAAGAACTGCATCATACATCCGCAGGTAACGATCATGGATCATACCATCATTGGAGATCATGTAATAATCCAGGCCGGAACGGTTATTGGCAGCGATGCATTTTATTACAATACCAAAAAGAACCGCGATATGTGGTATAAAAAAATGCCCAGTTGCGGAAGGGTAATTATTGAAGATGAAGTTGAGATTGGTGCCGGTTGTACAATCGATCGGGGAGTTAGTCATGACACTATTATTGGGCGTGGAACAAAAATGGACAACATGATTCACATCGGTCATGATACTGTTATTGGAAAGAATTGCCTCATAGCGGCACAGGTTGGAATTGCAGGAGTGGTAACACTGGAAGATGGTGTAACACTGTGGGGCCAGGTTGGTGTAAATAAAACACTTACTATTGGAAGCAATGCGGTGATATTTGCACAAAGTGGCGTAGGAAAAGATACAGAAGGAAACAAAACTTATTTTGGAAGCCCCATAGAAGATGCCCGGGAGAAAATGAAAGAACTGGTATGGGTTAAACGTATCCCTGAGATATGGGAAAAAGTAATGGAAAAAAAATAGAGGGGTTTCTGGCAGTGTATCAATTTGAATTTAATATATTACCGTCATTGCGAGGAACGAAGCAATCTTTAATTTATGTTATATCTAGTATAGATTGCTTCGTTCCTCGCAATGACGAATACTTTCAAATTGAGACACCAGAAGATTTCTTACAACGCAACCATTGGTGATTTAATATCATGATAAAATAAAAAGGTCCAGTTACCCGCATGCCCTTCATCCCACCATTTCACGCGTAACTCCATACTCTTTTTTCCATCATGATCATACTTGGCAACAAAACGGCTTTTCATCTGTTGCAATTGCGGCGCTACATCTCCACCGTAAAATATAGTTTTACCATCTTCCTCAATCCAGATAGCAATATGATACGGGCAATGTGCCCCGCACAATTCATAGCGGATATAACCATCCAATACGCCATTGTCATTTAAAAGTTCCAGCCTGCCTGAAGAACCCAGAAGAGAAAAATCATCCGCTACATATGATGTGGTTGAATTATCAGATGCATATTCAAATTCCTTTTTGTTTACATAATAGGTAGCATTGGGAAAACTCAGCACTTCGTTATATCCATCAATAAGTTTATCCTGTATACCTCCTGCATGGTCTTTGTGCAAATGGCTTAAGAGTACTTTGGTTACTTCATCCGGACTGATGCCGTTATCAATCAGGTTCTGGTGTAATTGCAGTTTCCCGTTCCTGTTGTGAAAACCAAGGCCCGTATCCAGCAATAAAACATCTTTACCGGTTACAATGGCAAATGGCTGAATCTCTACCAGCAAGCTTCCAACAGCACGATCCTGAAGTTTATCAGTTGATTTATCAAAAGGAATAAAAACCTTTGTTTTATCTATCGTAAAACTTCCTTCACTCAGCGGGATTATTTTCATTTGGTATAAATTCTGTAGATTATTTTTTGTTAACGAAGAACCATTTGCCTGTCAGCATCCAGTTTAATCAGGATAAAAAGTAAGATGGTAAAAGTTAGCAGTGAAGAACCGCCATAACTCATCAGCGGGAGTGTGATACCAATCACCGGTGCCAGCCCTATTGTCATGCAGATATTTATCGCTACGTGAAAAAACAATATACCAACTACCGAATAGGCATAAACCCGGCTAAAAGTGCTTCGTTGCCTTTCTGCAATGAATACCATCCGCAACATCATTCCAAAATACAGGATCATTAACAGGGTGCTGCCTATAAAGCCAAAATTCTCACCAACAGAAGTAAAAATAAAATCGGTGTGTTGTTCAGGTACAAAATCACCCTGGGTTTGAGTGCCTTTAAGAAATCCTTTTCCAAGAATTCCTCCAGAGCCAATTGCAATTTTCGACTGCTTCACATTGTAATTCTCTTTGTCTGTTTTTGCTTTTTTTGTATCCGGTTCAACCTCATTTAACAAAGCTGTTTTTTCATCCACAAATGGATTATCCCTTCCCACCATACTGAATATCCTGTCGGCCTGGTATTTCTGAAAAACATGTTTGAATATGAAAGGTACTGCCACACCAACAAACAGGCTGGCAACCAGCCATAGCCCGATGATGATGATCAGCAACCCTTTATTTCTTTTTATTTTCCTCTTCATAAAATAAATGGTGAGAGCTGCAATTACCGACAAAGCGATGATCAGGCTTGAAGGAGGGAATAGCAATGTAACCACAAGCAATACACCCAGTGATGCCCCAAAGATCAGGTAACCCGGCGGAAGGCCTTCCCGGTACATGGGTAATAAGAATGAGAAATAAACCAAAGCCAGCCCTGTTTCATTTTGAAGGATGGAAAACAAAACCGGAAGGAATGCAATACCTGCTGCAATTAACTGCGACCGGGGTTTACTAAAGTCCGTATCATTCCGGGCAAGGTATTTTGCAAGGGCAAGCGCAGTGAATATTTTACATAATTCAACGGGTTGAAGGTTCATGAAACCCAGTGGTATCCAGCTTTTGGAACCATTTACCGTTTTTCCAACCACAAAAGTTGCCAGCATCAGTATGATACCCGTAATATACAGGATGTTTGGGGTGGCTGTAAAGAATTTACTGTCTGTAAGCAGGATGAATGTAGCCAGTATGATACAGATTCCAAAGTACAGGAACTGTTTGCTGTAATTTTTTTTAAACTGGAAAAGGCTCTTAAAAAAATCATCGTTGCTTTTATATTCCACTGAAAAAATACACACCAGCCCAAATATAACAATGGTAGCATATAACCATATAAGTACCCAGTCTTTTCCTTTTGTAATAGATGGGTTACCCTGTAACATATAATTGTATTTGTTTCATGCGGTTAATTAATGGTTGCAGAATCCTTATTACCTGGTTTCTTTTTATCATTTGGAATGATCGCTGCAGGGTTAATTAAGTTGCTGTCTTTTACGGGCAATTGTTTTTTCTGTTTTTCCTTTTTCAGGTTTTCCATGATATCAGCTTCATCTTCAGTATCTCCGCCTATTGAATCACTTACTATTTTAATATAGCCTTTGGCCAGCAGGTATGCGGTATCTTTTGAATGCATCATCGAATCCTGTGCACGCAATTCCCGGTAAATGCGGGGAGGTATCAAGTTAAGCTTGGATAATGCTTCAGCCTTTGCCTTTCTTTCTTTGCCAGCGATAGAATCATTCAGGTATTTTTCAATCATCAGGCTGGCAATTGGTGCGGCAGAAGTTGACCCGAAACCGGCGTTTTCGCATATAACGGCAATGGCTATGCGGGGATTATCACGCGGTGCAAAAGCAGCAAAAAAAGCATGGTCTTTTTGTTTTACTCCTTTGTATGCGTTTTCTACTGTACCTGTTTTACCGCAAACAACAATACCCGGCACTTTTGCATAACGGCCTGTACCACTTTCCATAACACCCTGCATCCCGTCGTGTACGGCTTCAAAAATACTGTCATGAATATTTACTGCAGTATGTTTTTCATTAAATTTATCCAGGAGGCCAAACGTATCGCCGCCTTCAATTGAATCTACAATATGAGGAGTCTTATACCAGCCTTTATTAGCCAGGTAAGCCATTTCATTGGCTACCTGTATGGGAGTTGCAAGTACTTCTCCCTGTCCAATGCTCACAGACCGGAAAGTACAGAAATTCCAATGTCCTTCCCCATATATCTTATTATATGTTTTTGGGGTAGGGATGAGGCCGCTTTTTTCAGAAGGCACATCCACACCTAATTTATGGCCGAGGCCAAAAGCATACATATACCTGGCCCACTGGCTGAGGCTGCTGTCGAAATTTGGATATTTGGGGTTGTTTATAACCCGTTGCATCACATTTGCAAAGTAAGTATTACAGGAATGGGTAATGGCTCCTTTAAGAGCCCATACGCCGGGATCGAGGCAACGCATGGGTTTACCGCATCCATAAAAAGCGCCATTGCAGCTGAATGTGGTGGTGGGTGTAATAACTCCTTCCTGTAACCCAACCAGCGCTTGTAATGTTTTAAAAGTTGAACCGGGCGAATAGTAAGCATTCACGGTGCGGTTAATGAGCGGAAGGCTTGGATCAAGCAGTAATTTTGCATAATGTTTGCGTCTTTCCGATCCTGTTAGCAAGCGGGGTTTATAGGTAGGGCTGCTTACCATGGCCAATATGCCTCCGGTTCTGGGATCTATTGCCACAACAGCACCTACTTTATTTTCCATCAGTTTTTCTCCAAGTTCCTGTAATTCTATATCCAGCGAAGTATACATATTCTGCCCGGCTATAGCGATGGTATCAAAACTTCCTTTTTCATATCTTTCCGTGAGCCTGTTCTTATTATCCCTTTTCCAGAATTCAATTCCCCGCTGCCCCATGAGCACTTTTTCATAGGTTTTTTCCAGGCCTGCTTTGCCTGCATAATCGCCTATCAGGTAACCTTCATCTTTATGGTATTTTAAGAAATTAGAATCCACTTCAGATAAGTAACCAAGAATATTACCACCTGCATCATACGGGTAATCTCTAACCGGCCTTTCCTGCAGGTAATACCCGGGTACAAACCTGAACATATTCTCATTGAGCTTTGCCATTTTTTCTTCAGAAAGTAATGCTTCAAAAACGGAAGGCCTGTAGCTTTTATTTTTAATGATGGCAGTAATGATCCTTTTTCTAAACTCAGCAGTATCAATTTGAAGGATGTTGCACAAGGTGGTTGTATCGGTTCCCCTGATCTTTCCCGGAATAACCATCAAATCGTAGATAATGGTATTTTGTAGTACCGACCTGTTCTTCCTGTCAAATACAATTCCGCGGTCGGGGTAAATAACCTTTCTGAATATGCCCTGGTCATCAGCCAGTATCTTGTATTTGCTGGTAACGACCTGTAAAGTAAAAAGCCTGATGATAATTATCAGGAACGTGCCAATAAATATCAACCGGATAACATTTTTTCTTGATTGGTTAAATACAGACACTTCTTGGTTCTTTTAAATAAAACTTTTTGGAATCAGTTGCTTAAGTTGATAAAGTTAATAAAGTTGTAGTTGTATTCCGCTTGCTTTATCAACCAGTTTACTTAATAAACTTTTTACATGGTATTCCTGTTGCTTGAAGTCACTCACCAGAACTTTGGAAGCAGTTGTAAAAGTTAATAAAGTTGCAGATGTTTAGTACTTGCTTTATCAACTTAATTAACTGGTTAACTATTTAAACCGTATTTGTTCTGAATTTTTGCTTCCTGGTAAAGATCAGTTCTGTGATAATAATCAATAAAATACTGATGACTGTTGAAAGGATGGTCTTGATAAAAAAATACCAGGCATCGCCAAACTGCCAGGCTTCCAGGAAAAATAACCAGGCATTATGCAGGAAACTTAAAACACCTGCATAAATGATATAAGGCAATAAACCGCCCATACTACGCATGGAAGGTTCTTCATAGTTTGTTTCAGCTCCTTCCTGTGGAATGAGTAAATTGATCAGGAACGGTCTTACATACGCAATAAGTACACAAGCTGCTGTATGAAATCCCGGGTGATGCCGGAAACTATCCAGTGAAAAACCAACTATAGCAGCCGTGAACATCAGCAGGGTCCGGTTCATTTTAAACGGGAGCCATAAAATGAATAGAAAATAAAGGTACGGTGTAACCATCTGGTGCAGGTGTATCTTGTCCAGTACAATTACCTGGAAGAGGATAAAGAGTATAAAACGGATGATATATTTTACCAGGCTACCCATGATCTGCTTAAAGCATTAATGTTGTTGTTTTAATTTATCCAGTATTTTATTTACAGCTTCCTGTTCTACATTATCAATTGCGTATACATATTGCAGGTTATAAAAATTGGCACTTGTCCTGAATTTTATCCTGAAATTACTCGTGCTTTTTTCTGCATAAATTTCCAGTACGGTACCGATCATCATGCCTTTGGGAAATGTTGTGCTGAATCCACTTGTGATGATCGTATCGCCTTTAGCAACTTTTGCACTTTTTGGGATATTCGTAAGCGTAATGATGTTAGGTACTTTTCCATCCCAGTTTAATGTACCGGTTTCCCCGCCTTTCAACAGCTTACCGCTCAGGTGGCTGTCTTTGTGAAGCAGGCTCATCACAACCGCATAATCATCAGTTACTTCAGTAATGATACCAACCACAGAATTATTGGGATCAACAACGCCCATGCCTTCGTGCAGGTTTTTTGACCTGCCCCTTGAAAGAACAATAAAATTATTTTGTGTAGAAATGGAATTGGAAACAACCTTTGCATTCAGGTAAGTGAATTTCCGGTATTTCAATAATGAATCTACCCGGATAGAATCAATCATTGTTTTGGTAGCAGTATCGGGAAGATCAAAATCAATTTTCAATTTATTATATAAAGCTTCATTGGCTTTTACCAGGGAGTCATTTGTTTTTTTAAGCAGAAAATATTTTTGCACCCGGCTGTATTGTTCATTCACTTTGCCGGTTAAATTGTTTGATATATTTCCAAATGCTGCCTGGTGGTATTTGCTGTAGTTAACGATCAGGTAAATACTGAATCCCTGCAATACAAGGAAAATGAGCAAATTTATGTGGCGGCGGATAAAAAGAAAAATGTTACGCAACGGAGGAACAGTATTTTGTATGTTGAATTAAAAATGTTGAATTTTAAAAGCCGCGGGCAGCATGCATTGAATCAGCCACATTTAAAATTCAAAATTCAAAATTAACGCATTACAAACGGGTACCGGTCATAATGTTTCAATGCAATACCTGTGCCTCTTACCACACTTTTAAGCGGGTCATCTGCAACATGCACAGGCAGTTTTATTTTAGCAGCCAGCCTTTTATCGAGGCCACGCAATAAAGCCCCACCGCCGGTAATATAAAGTCCCCTGCGGTAAATGTCTGAAGCAAGTTCGGGAGGTGTTGTTTCCAGTGCTTTCAAAATGGCTTCTTCAATTTTAAAGATGCTTTTATCCAGCGCTTCTGCAACTTCCTGGTAGCTTACCATAACCTGTTTTGGGATGCCTGTCACAAGATCACGCCCGTTCACCGGTATATCATCAGGCGGATTGTCCAGGTCTTTCATGGCAGCGCCAACCTGTATTTTAATTTGTTCTGCTGTACGTTCTCCAATCAGCAGGCTATGGTAACGGCGCAATGCTTCCATGATATCTGCTGTAAATTCGTCGCCTGCTATCCTGATACTCTGGTCGCATACAATACCTGCAAGTGCAATAACTGTTATGCCTGTAGTACCGCCTCCAATATCAATAATCATGTTACCAACCGGTTCTTCCACATCAATTCCAATACCCAATGCCGCTGCCATTGGTTCATGAATAAGATAAACTTCTTTTGCACCAGCCTGTTCAGCACTATCCCTAACTGCCCGTTTTTCAACCTCAGTGATGCTGCTGGGAATACAGATCATCATTCTCCAGCTTGGTGCAAACAATGGTTTTTTAGGATATATCATTTTGATCAGTTCCCTGATCATGAGTTCTGCTGCATTAAAATCAGCGATCACACCATCCCGTAAAGGGCGGACAGTTCTGATACTTTCATGGGTTTTTTCATGCATCATCAATGCCTTCTTACCCACTGCCAATAAATTTTTGGGGTTGTTTCTGTCAAGAGCCACAATGGATGGCTCATTCACAACAACTTCATCATTGTGTATAATCAGGGTATTTGCTGTACCCAGGTCAATCGCAATTTCTTGCGTAAAAAAATTAAAGATTCCCATATTTATTTATGTAACACGCGAAAGTAAACAATGCAGGCAAAGTTGAAGGAAAATATTGGATTTAACAACGCCAACCTTTTTTATTTTTCAGTTTTACCAAAGCATTCTGATACTGCATTTTTCAGGTTGCCCAAACGGGCTGGCTTAATGCTAATATATTTAGTATTAGAAGGTGTTTCCCCGGAATTAATTTAGGTTATACATTAACGTTAGAAATAGTAAAACAACCTGGAAAAGACATTAAAAATATCAGGCGAATTCATATCCGATATCACTGCGGAATTTCATGTCTTCAAAATACAATTGTTCCATCATATAAACTGATTGTTCGGCAGCTTCCCTGATATTGCTTCCAAATGCAGTTACAACCATTACCCTTCCGCCATTTGTAACAATTTGTTTATCTTTTTGCAAAGTGCCTGCATGAAAAACAAGGCTGTCTTCCACAGTCTTTTCCAACAGGCCTTCAATTGGTTTGCCTTTTGTATAATTACCCGGGTAACCGCCACTAACAGCTACTACAGCTGCGGCACACCTGGAATCGAGGCTGATTGAAATTTCACTTAATTTTCCGTTTGTTACTGCGGTAAATAATTCAACCAGGTCGTTTTTCATACGGGGAATGATTACTTCGGTTTCAGGATCACCCAGGCGGCAATTGTATTCTATCACCAAAGGTTCACCATTGTTTATCATCAATCCGAAAAAGATAAAACCCCTGTATTCCAGTTCATCTTTTCCAAGGCCTTTGAT
>Ga0154020_10007790_pt1 | contig 12475 bp, 4 predicted proteins | sample Klosneuvirus_201_FD_109709 | JGI IMG/M metagenome (GOLD analysis project Ga0154020, IMG submission 109709) | Active sludge microbial communities from wastewater, Klosterneuburg, Austria - Klosneuvirus_20160825_MG | ecosystem: Engineered > WWTP > Aerobic digester > Activated sludge | place... | reverse complement strand
TCTACAGCGTATCTTATTCCTGTCGTCGCGAACGAAAGGGCTCTGCCGGGAGGCAACCCCAGCGCCGCTGCGATGCCGTTGACGGAAGCCTGCGCTGGTCACATCTGATCAGCTCAGGCTCCTCTTCAAACACCATTCCGTTAATGGCCCTCTGTGATAAATCCCGGGGGGGTGGGGGCTGGCCCCCAAGTCCACGCAACGACAACTCTGAATCCTATTTCCAAACCTGTTCCACTTCACTCCATTACTACGCTATTCTCAACAACCGTTTTCACAACTTACGCTGAACCAATACAGCAATTTGGCTTTCACGATGCGTGACATTTTGAGCGACGCAGCCTCGACATGCAGTCTTTGAGGCGTTGTCGAAATTCAGTTGCCGCGTGTTCAACACGATTGGGCTGCAGTTGATACTGAAGAGCTGCACACTGAAGTCGGCAGACGAATGTGAATCGCATGTTAGTGTCGGCCGAAGCTCACCATCCCGAACCTGTACCGAGATGTCTGTGACGGAGATCGGATGTCCGCCACCGAGGGACTTCCAGACGGATTCCTTGATTGTCCAAAGAGTTCGCAAGTATTCTGATTCGTTCGCATCCCGCGCGATAGTTCGGAATTCGTGATCGCCCGGATGTTCGACCATGGAACGCAGGGCGGCTGTGTGAACAGGCTCAACGATTTCCACGTCCACACCAATGGAATGGATCTCGCTGGAAATCACAACTGCAGTGACTGGCCCGGAGTGAGACAGGCTGATCTGGCGAACTTCCTGATCGTCGTTCGACACGACCATCGGTCGACCGGATGCGTCTGCGACAAATCGCACAGCTGCGGACATGTCGTCGATTTCCCTGCGGAGGACTTCGCCCGCCGCGATGCGACTTATCAGAAACTGGCGCTGCTTCTCCACAGTTCGAAATCGTTGCCAGCGACGCAGATCATTAGCTGTGAGTTGTAGATCCGGTGGCAGGTCCAATGGGTGCGGTGCTCTGGCCTCAGGCACTCCTTCGTCCAGCGCCAGCCACAGGTTGCAGTGGGACAGCATTGCAAACGGGCCAGCGAATCGCAATTCCGAAATCATGTTCGCGGTCATGGCGAATCCACGTTATCACCAGGACTGTGCTGCACTTCCGGCCGAGGAAACGAACACAGCAATTCCACCAAATCCGACGTAAATGCCTTTGTTTGTTCCATCGTCAGAAAATATGGCGACGTGCGAATCGCCAGCGCGATTCGCTGATTCGTCTCGCAGGTCGAAATACTCACGGGAACCGGATCAGCGGGCGGGGCAAATCCAGTGGAGGCTTCCCACCGTAACCGACCTGCGACCGGGAAACCATCCTGCCACGGGAGCGTTCGCCTCAATCCTCGTGTCACATCACCCAGACACGTCGCCTGAAACGACGGGATGAACAATTTTAGAGACCGAAAAAAGCCGATGCCACCGGGGATCTTCGATGCAGTCGCAAGCCCCTTAATGAATTCGACGCCGATGAAATTTGATCGGACGTAGTGCATTTCGCCCTGTATCCCACGAAGGATCGATGCGGGATCCAGACACTCCGAACGTTTCCGACGCATGAATGCAAATCCGAATCGATTGACTGCGGGCAAATCACGATCAGACGGCCTGCGTAACTCAACGGGATTCAGTACTGTCACACGATGGGACATCGCTCCCGGCGTTGCCAGTCGAGCAAACACGGACATCCCGCACACCATGACCATATCATTGATATGTACTTTCCACGCAGACAGTCGTTCAAGGACTTGCTTTTCCTGGGCATCGGAGAGGATAACTTCAACGCAATGGCTGCAGGCAGACGCGGCGGCCAAATGGGGACGCGGACTCAGCGTTACCCAGCGAGATGTCTTGCCTCGAATGGTGACCAGAAAATTCCGAATCGCATCCTTCAGGCTGATGGGACCGACCGACTTTGTTTGAGGAAACTGGTCTCGGGTGCGCAGTCTGTCAGGGGCGTACTCAGTCAGTTTTGCAGGCGTTCCGCTGACTTCAGCGTGGTACATAGTGAGCCAGTCGGTGACTATCTGCCGAATTCCATTGCCATCCGTTGCCGCATGATGGGCATCCAGCACCACTCGGATTCCATCGTCCATGATTGTGATTGAAGTGTGTAATCCGGCGGACTGTGTCAAGTCGATGGTTTTTGTCATCAAACCACATTCGACCTCAAAAATTGAACCCGGTTGAGTGCTTACAGATGTCGGTTCCGGTTCGCCTGATACCCAACACAACTTGCCATCGATTCTGTGCAGTCGTGAGCACAGCATGGGATGTCGCCTGATCGCACGTTGCATTGTTTCCACACACGGATCCAGTTGGCATTCGCCGGTCAATCGGAGGATGACGCGAATAACCATCGCCGATTTCGGAGTGTCACATTGATGCAGGAACGCTTCCAGAGGCGTCAGGGGTAAAGGTGCGAGTGAAGTTCTATCCTCAGTCGCTGCGACGCTCTCGTCGGGAGGTGTTTGGTCATCAGACGTTTGAGCAGGAATGACCATAAATTCTCCCTGGTGCAGTGTCTCGTGGTTGCGCTCGTTGAACTTAGAATCGCTCGAATACTAACGGGCACTATGTTGGGCGAAGGACAGGCTTCCGGCCCGTCTGTTTGCAGAAGACAGGCTGGAAGCCTGTCCTAACTTATATCTCGATCGATTCTCAGGCCAGCCGCGTGTCAGACCCGAATACTAATTCCGCCATCGACAACGATCACCTGTCCCTGAATCAGATCACTCAGCGCACTGGCTAGAAACAGTACTGTACCGGCGACGTCAGCCGGTTGCAGCGTCCGCTTTCGCACCAGGATCTGTTCCTGCACGAATGCCAGCATTTCCGCAGACCCGGGGAGCGTCTTGATCGCTTCCGTAGCAACAATTCCCGGCATTACTGCGTTGAAATTGATCCCGGATCGACCCAGTTCAAACGCCAAATGCCGCACCAGACTTTCCAGCGCGGCCTTTGATGATCCGATCAATCCATAGTTCGGTATTCCGCGGATTGATCCATGACTCGAGATCGCGATCACGCGGGATATCTCCTGCGACGCCTGAAACAGGGGAAGCGCCGCCTGCGTCAGCCACAGCAGCGGAGCGGCGTTCATTCGCAGAATCGCATCAAAACCCGCCGGAGTCACCTGTGTCAATGGCCGAAATCCTCCCGCCGCCGCATTACTCACCACGATGTCCAGCTTCCCGAAATGGTTGCCGATCACATCAATCATCGCGAGCACATCGTCACGTTCTGAGACATCGGCGCGCACCGCAATCGCTCGACCGCCGCCGTTCTGGATCGAATTCACGAGATCCTTCGCCGCGTCGTGCGAATTCAGATAATTAACCACCACTGCGGCACCACTGGCCGTCAACGACTCCACACACGCCCGTCCGATGCCACGGGAAGCACCGGTCACCAAAGCAACTTTACCGCGAAGATCAATCATTTTCCTGTCCTTCACTAATACAGAGTCCTGCCGGGTGACATGTTGGCTGACCGCAACTCGGCGGTGATTCCATTGATGTCCCGTTGCGTTGCACAGTATCAATTTGAGCAACGATGAACTGCTGAAACGCATGCAATCGTTCTTCGCATCGTCCAAGAACCGCGTGGTCCACCGCCGCCGATTCACCGCGCTGAACGCGGGAGAAAATACGAATGTCTTCCTTAAGAACCTGATACGACAACCAGCCTGTGAATCGGCCCCACAGGAAAGCGGTCAGCTTCGAGATCGGATTGCTGCGGCGCGACTGCCGACCGTACTGCCAGACATCGCTCAGGGATGTTCCACCAGTCACTGGCCGAATGATTTGCACCAGCGTCAGCGATTCTGTGTGCGAAATCAAGAGATTTGGAAACACATGATGATGCTCGTACGCGCCCAAATACTTAACGCCCAGCAGCCTCAAAATGAACTTTTCCCAGACTCGAAGCAATCTGTCAGGGAATCGCTGGGCGTTGAATGACGAAAAGAACGATGACGAGTATTTTGCGAAAGCGTGATCGCTGTTTGCTTCGCCTGGATCCACCGCAAACGTCTGCGGATGAACTTCGGGAATGTGATAGCTTTCCAGTGAACCTTCAACGGGAATCTTCCAGTTGGCAGACAAAGTGAGTTCGCGTTCCACGGCAGGCTTCCAGTCCGGCATCGAAGTCCACGATTCAAGCCGCTCGAACAGATCCCCCAGCCAATGCCGCAGTGATGGTCCCTGGTCGGAGATGCGCACGAACAGCAAGTCGCCGCATTGCTCCAGAGGAAACGACGCGAGCTTGAATCGCTCTCGGTCGAAGTTAGGGAAATTCATAGCTGCGGGTATCTTCCGCGTCCGTCCATCGGCACCATACTCCCAGCCGTGGAATGGACACTTGAGCTTCTCACTGTGCCCCGATGCCGACGACACCAATTCACAATGCCGATGAGCACACACGTTACGCAGGGCCACGCGCTTGCCGTCGAAGTTCCGAACGACAACCGGCACGCTGCCAAGTTGTTTTGCCAGATACTGTCCCGGCTTGCTGACAGACGACGCCAGTCCTACCAGTTGCCACGTTGATTCAAAGACGCACCGTCCTTCGAGCGTGTGCAGATCGTCGGAAAAATAATGCCGTGGATTCAGTGGCGCTTCAAAATAGACGGGGGACTGGTACATGATTTGATATTACCTGCAAATTACCAGCCAGTTTAGAAGCCCGGCCTTTCAAAAAAGCCGGGCTTCTTATCAAGAGTTCGTCCGCCCTGTTCCGGGGCCGCACTTTAGCCACCTCTCAGCCAGCCGATCTGATAACCACTGACCGTCAACAGACGATCTCCGTTATGGCCCTGAAGTTGAAAATCCCAACTGGCACCCGATGGCAGTTCCGCAGCCTGCTGGATTCGTACCAGACACGGCTCCCCTGGATCGGGCAATCGGCCAAATTCAATCCTGTCAAAACTCACAGGGAGGCTGGGTTTTTGATGCCGAAACCATGCCCCGTAACCCACGGCATACAGGCACGCATCCATTGTTGAGCACGGCACTGAAAAACCCGTCGCGCGGGAGCCGCCAAACAACTGCACGGGAGCCGACGACGCGATTCGACCGAAAATCGTCTGGCCGTCATCCGCCACCTCGCGCAGTTCCTGCAGTTCTGCCCCATGATAAATCAGACCGTCCGGAAGCCCGTACTCGATCCGCCGCCACTGCAGCCGGGCACCATGCTGCGGGAGCTGAAACATTTCGGGTGAGGTGATGGGCAACTGTTCACGAACATCAAAGACAGCTCGAAAGAACTCACGATCCTCCACCACCATACGACCGTCGCGGCGTCGCACGTCGGCCAACAACCGACACTCGATCGTACCGTCATCGCCAGGACGCGTTTGCACCGTCACAGCCAGCGGATCGTCGGATGCGAATCGTACCGCGTGCTGCGCTGTTGCCTGAAGGCAAATTCCGGCGAATGGTTGTCCGGTTCTGGCACGCACACCTTCGGCCATCAATTCCAACGCCACGACAAACGGCAGAGTCGGACGGTCTTTAACACGATGCTGCGAAAGGAATCGATCGGACACCGGATTCAAAGTCACGACACTGGAACAAACGCCGTCCGGATGTCGCATTACCGCTTGCGGAATCAACGCCAGCGTTTGCAAACGCGATGGTGTGGAACTCACACTCAGCCGTTCCGCCGGAAAGAACTTGCGGAAATAGCTCTCGTCAGTGATCAGCACTTCCGGTTCATTGCCGCCGAATTCCAGTTCGCGCATGAAGTGCGCGATGCCGTCGCGGGCCGGCATGAATTCCATATCGATCATTTCCAAAGCCAGTTTGGCTTCGGGCTTTGTCGCCATACCGATATCACCCCAGGCGTGCCAGTGGAATGTCAGACTCCGCACCTCAGGCCGCTGGCTGCGATAACGATCCACGATCTTGGCCATCATGTCATTGGCAAGCGAATAGTCCGTATGACCGTTCGCTCCGAAACGACCGCTGATCGAACCGAACGTCACGAACCACTCGAGCAGATCTGACTTTGTCGCCTGCATGATTGCGATTGACCCGTCGATCTTGGCTCGCAGACATTTTTCAACTTTGTCCGGCCGCTTGCGATCAAACCTGGCATCCTGACCGGCACCGGCACCGTGAATGACACCGGAGATTGAGCCCACCTGTTTTCGAATGGTCGCAATCGTTTTTTCAACGTCGGCGAAGTTGGCAACGTCGCAGCAGTGGTACGTCGCCGTGATTCCGGCTTCGCGGCACTCGCGCAGAGTTGCGTGAATTTCCAGGGCCTTTTCCGTATTCCGCCAGGCTTCCACAGGACTTTCTTTGCGAGACGATGCGTCCTGCATAATGCCGTTGCGAACACCGTTGCGATCCCGAGCAACTCGAAGCACAAATTCATCGGTCAGGTGCGGAACAGGGGCCGTTCCCAGCAGCTGCAATTTCAGACTGTACTTCTTCGCGAGCTTCATCGCGATGACAGCAGTAATACCGCGCCCGCCACCGGACACGATCCATGTTCCGCCGCGCGTGATTTTGTTCGGAGTCCGATTTATGACGTCAAGTGGCGCGGGGACCGCCTGAACACAGAGGCGAGCGGGCGATTCGTCTGCGACGCGACCAGTGGCACGAGGTTTCACGGTGTTTGAGTTCAGGCTTTCGACGCGCCGGAAGGCGATCTCCATATCGTAAGACGGCACGGCAAGTTCCTGCAACGCGCCTCGCGCAGACAACTCAGGCGTCAAGTCTGGAGCAGTATCGATCACCTTCATGGGGGTGGTGCGAAAACCTCGCATCCACGCTTCGATCAGCATCGCTTTGACCAGACCGCCAATAGCCTCGATCGAATGGACATGCTTGCCGCTAAAACCAAAATCACCGCCCAGTTGAGTCAGCGCAACGACACTGGCATTTTCCATTCGATCCGCGTCAATTGTGTTTTGCATCCACAACTGGCAGATGCGAAATGGCGCTTCAAGCGCGGCAGGTCGGCGAGATGCCCAGTTTGCCTCGGTCAGGTTTCGCGTGGCGTCGATGTCGAATGCCATAGTGAGGAACAAATGCGGCGTTGCGGTGTGGTTCCATAACTCCTGGAGTTTGTGTTCGAGTTGTGCGATGGGCAGAGAAGTGCTGAGTACGATTGCTTTCTGCCCCAGTCGACGAATGCCTTCAGCAAGTGATTCCGCCACAGCATTGTCACCAAGGATCAATGCGGCCCCATGCAGGACTGGATCAGTCGGCATCCCGGCGCGTCTGGGAGCTGGTACAACTCGCAGGGCAAATCGCTGTGTCTGTTGTGATGCCGTCACATGGACGGGTTTTCCGTTTGTCTCCAAATGGTTTTCTGTAGTCGCCGACTTGTCGATCGACTGGAATCCCTCTGGACGCGATCGTTCCTGGATCAAAGTGGCGGCGAACCGCACGGAAGATTCTGCAACACCGGCACCCGTTGCCAGACCTTTGAGATGCGCGGATTCCGTGACACTCCAATCACGCTGGGCAACCACACCGACGGGCTGATTCACCAGGAATCGCAGCGCCGCGCGGATCTGAGCCTGATGCTGTTGTCCCTGCTCAATCCCGGCGTGGATGGCGGCCTCCGCATGGGCGAAATCGCGATTCGGTGCAAACCATTCTGACCATCCTGATGTGTCGTCACTGATTGACTCTGATCCGCGAATTGCCACAGCGTCAGCCGCCGCCAGATCGGTTGCTGTCGCCGAATTTGGAAGAATTCGGTTCACCGCGACGGAGACATCATCGAATTTTTCACGAGTTCCGCCGCGTCGAGGTTCTGTGTCTGGACTGTACCGCTGCGGTTCCTGGTCATCACGGTCGTCGCTTTGAGAACTGTCAGACGCATGCTGCACCAGAAACTCGCGGATCGAGCGCAACGTCCGAAATCGTCGTTGACCGATCGATTCCAGCGTAAGCGATTCCAGGCTAAACTGATCCCGCATCTGACCGATGAGCTGCGCAAGTTTGATACTGTCGAGTCCAAGATCCGCTTCGAGATCGGCATCCAGATCGACAACGCTGCGATCGTAGCCCGTCTGGTCCACAACGTATTCGATGAGCAAGTCGTCCAGTTGCTCATCTGGAGGCAACAACGCGCGTCCGGAAACATGGTTGCTGGATTTTACTCGCATGGAGTTCGCTCGGACGTCATGGAATTCAGCGACCGGTTCCCACTGGTCTTCTTCAACCGGTGAGGTTTCAACAACGCCTGCGGACGTTCGTACCTCAGCCTCTGATTCCGCCAGCTGCCGCAGTAATTGAATGGCATCGTCCAGCGTGCGTACTGAATCAAACCGCAAACCATCCGGTCGCACCGTCAGTCCCAGCCAGACTCCCATTTCACCCAGGATTTGTGCCTTCTTGATGCTGTCGATTCCCAGATGGGCTTCCAGGTCGGCGTCAAACTCCACAACATCCGGCGCGTAACCGGTGAGCTCAATCACCAGATCCAGCAGAAAGCTGCGAAGCTGAGCGTCAGACATACCGCCCGATGACACCGTCGCCAATTGCTGTGCCGACGCCAATTGCTGTGCCGTCGAAGCCGGAACCGTTGGGGATCGGTCGATAACAGGATTCGCCGGTCGTGGCCGCACTTCGGGCGACGAATTGGACACCGTTGGCGTTGGACGCGCACCGCGACTGGACCGCCTGACATCAAAAACAGATTCTGAGGCGTTACCAGGCGAGGTACCGCGAACCGACGAGTCTGTCGCTGATTCGGCAACTGAAATTGGAGCGACATTTTGCAGCGCCGCGCTGTTTACATTCGCGGCGCATTCCAGCACCGCTTTGATCAATTGCAGGCGTTCCGCAAAGGGCTGGCCGGGAACATCCAGACTCAGGCACAGCGCCTGTGAATCGACAATGTCGCGATTCATTCGCGTGAGGATATCGTTTGGACCGACTTCCAGAAAGACTCGAAATCCTTCGCCCAGCATCCGCTGAATCGATGGCAGGTACATCACAGGCTGAGTCAATTGCCGAACAAGGCTGTTGCGAATCTCTGAAGGCTCCGCCAGATACTGGACGCTGGTTGCTGACAGAAATCCGCAGGTCGGTGACCGCATTGGAACACCGGCCGACATCCGTGCGAACGCAACTTCCGCATCGGTCAGCAACGGCGTATGAAACGGCGCTGGTACGGAGATCGACATCGAAGCCAGACCATGGCTGTCGAGCAGCACCTTCGCTGCCTTAATTCCGTCACGACTGCCGGCGACCACCGTCTGTCTTGTGGAATTGAGATGCGTGACATACACCGTCAGTGCCGCAGACTTCAAAATCGAATCGACTTCATGGACCGCCGCGCGGACGGACAGCAGCCCTCCCGGAGTTCGCATGTGAGACATGACCGCGTTGGCTCGGTGCTTCGCCAGCTCGACCGACTGCGGCAGTGTTGTCACCTTCGCCGCCAGAGAAGCGGTGAATTCTCCAAAGCTGTGTCCCAACACGGCATCCGGTCTCAACCCTTCGGCCTTGAGAGCTGCAATCAAAGAAGCGGAGACTCCCAGCACCCACGCCTGAGCCCACCAGACGTCCGCGCCGGGTTTGATGGCTGAGTTATCAAACGCAGTACTCAATCGCGGCAGACTGCTCGCTTCGTACAAATGATCAACATCCGCCAAAGTCTGCCGGGCGACTGCATTCTCCGACAGCACTGCCGGCATCTCTGGATAATGTGATCCCTGACCAGGGAAGAGCCAGGCCACTCGCGGCACATCTTCTGTGGTCTGCCACAGGATGACACGTTCCCGATCAAGCAGCGTGCGAAAACTGCCTGCCTCCGCAGTCTTGATTGCCACTTCGAGCCGCTTCCGCAGCTGGTCCGTCGATGTCGATAGAATCATCGCGCGAAAGTGGTCATCGGCAACAAACTGCAACGACGGCAATCCAGAACGCTCAGGCTCCCGAATTATCCGATTGTCTGCAGCGAGCTGTTCAAGACGACTTAGCGAATCCCGCAACAGGCGCAATAATGAGACACCCGAATTTGCCGCAATTCGAAGACTTCGCACGGGGCCGCCGGGAGTTATCGACAGATTCGTCATAGCCGGTGATATCTGCTTAATCAATGGTGTAATGGATCTTGGTGGTTGCTGCGGAGGAATCGGTGGGGGGGCAACGGTTTTGGACACGGGAATCGAAAGTGACGTTTGCAACACAACACCGTCGCTGGTGCGCGCCGCAATTGCAAAGGAATTTGGCAGATCACGAGTGTGAATCGAAGAGTTTTTGAGCGTTTCCGCCGTGATCCGCACAAGCGAATGACTTCCGGCGAGGTAGCCAATCTTCCGCACGATCTCGGCATCCGGAGCGGTCAGCATGGTGACATTGCCAATCGGCACGGATTCAGATCGGACGGCAGCTTCGAAAGGTTGTTCGGAAACTTCAAGGCACTGCACGACATCCCCCAGAATTCCGTGGATTGGTAGATCCAGTCGCTGGGCATCCGACAGTCGACAAAGCATTAAAGTCACAACCCCTTCGCCGGGCAGAATCTGCAGACAGTCGTCCGGAACGTCTTCCGGTCGGCCGGATCGCACCAGTCGATCGTTCAGATCGAGCGACTCGAACGCCGCTAGGCTCATCGAACGCTGAGCGGACCCGCAGACGACCATATCACAGGCCCCGGATCGCAGCTGATCCGCCGCTGCCGCCAGCGCTGAGAGACCAGACGTGTCATCCGTGTCCAGCGCGCAAGCGCCCCCCATCAGGTCGAACGTTTTGGCGATGCGCGACGCCAGAGTGCTGGCGGTAAAGCTGCCGGTTTCGTCAAGCAGTGCGGGGCGATTTTTGAGGACAGTCTGCCGAAACTCGTCCGCCACCTGCTGAGCGACTTGAGGGGCGGCACCGCGCCGCTCCATCGAGGACATGATTTGTCCGCAGATCTCTGGCAGTCTCATGCCGACCTGCAATTGATCGCCAAATTCGCCTCCAAAGATGGCACCAATTACCACACCAATACGTTGCCGATCCACCGGCCATGGCAGGGCAGGCTTTCGGCGACCCGGCTTGCCGGGTTCCGATACTGAATCTTCGGGCTTGATACCGTTGACATCCCGTAATGCCTGCGCTACTGCGTCGATCAGCATTAACTGGACGGGATTCGCCTGTTGAACCTGCTTCGGAGGTATCGCATAACATCCGCCATCGAAAGTAAAGTTCGTGATGAATCCACCGTGGCAATGCGGTGACCGGTGCGTCTGCGCAGCTTGATCGGCCGACACGCCCGCGCGGTTCCTCCAGCGCTGCTGCGGCGCGTCACTGAGCATCGATTGCTTTGATTCGAGGACGGCTTTGAACTCCGTTACGTTAGAGGCACCGGCAACAACGATGCCGCGACCGACAATCGCAATCGGCTCATTGGAAGGCGACGGGACATCCGCATTTCGCGACAAGTCACGCGGCGCATCTGCGCCATTCGGTGATATCTTTCCGCATTCCTCGACCACCAAATGCGCATTCAGTCCGCCAATTCCAAACGCACTTACCGCCGCGCGGCGCGATCTGCGGGAAATCGCATTTTCCGGCCACGGCTCGGTCCGAGAAACAACTCGCACCGGTGCTGTGGTCCATTCATAGTTGCAATTGGGATGCTCGAATCGCAGCGAAGGAGGAATCTGTCTGCGTTGCATGGCGATCAGCACTTTCAGCAGCCCGATCAATCCCGCCGCCTCCAGCGTATGCCCGATGTTGGACTTCACACTGCCGAGCAGCAGGCGAGCCTGATCTTCCCCGGAAGATGAAAAGACGGGGCTCTGAGCGGCCAGTTCCCGCAGAGTTTGCAATTCAGTCGCGTCACCCAACTGAGTACTGGTCGCGTGTGCTTCAAGGTAGTCGATATCGAGCAATCCTGCCTCGGAATACGCCCGCTGAAGCGCCAAAACCTGGCCTTCCATTCGAGGTGCCCACAAACTGCGCCCCTTGCCATCGGACGCCATTCCGATACCGCAAATCAAGCCCAGAATAGGCAGATCGAGTCGAACGGCCTGCTCCTGAGTCATGACAACAATCGCCGCGTAACCTTCCGAGCTCACCAGACCGCTCGCATGGTCATCAAACGGTCGCGAGTCGGTTGCCGTGCATGCCTGAGAATGTGAAAACAGGATCAAGTTGTCAATGTTGTTATACGTCGCGCCGCCCACAAGTGCACTGTCAATGCGACCCGCGCGAATCGCAAGGATCGCCTGAGCCAAAGCAACCAGTGAAGAAGCACATGCCGCATCAATAACCGTTCGAGGTCCCGTCAGTCCCAGGATCCTCGCGGACAGAGCGGCGGCCTGATAGGCGTGAAACATCGGCAACGCACTGGGCTTTCGCGAAGGTCGATCGAGTCGAATCGCTTTGGTGACTTCCGCGACGATTTCTCTTTGCACCGTTTTCGGCAACTGACGAAAGACCTCAATCTCCTCGATGAAAGATAACGCTTCCTCGATCTGTGTCCCGAGACTCAACG
>Ga0154020_10007789_pt1 | contig 12475 bp, 9 predicted proteins | sample Klosneuvirus_201_FD_109709 | JGI IMG/M metagenome (GOLD analysis project Ga0154020, IMG submission 109709) | Active sludge microbial communities from wastewater, Klosterneuburg, Austria - Klosneuvirus_20160825_MG | ecosystem: Engineered > WWTP > Aerobic digester > Activated sludge | place... | reverse complement strand
GCGGCAGCCTGACCGTGGCCACCGCGGGTGGCGTGACGGTCAACGGCGCCAAGGTGACGGCCACCGACATCGTGGCCGACAACGGCGTCATCCACGTCATCGACAGCGTCGTGCTGCCGAAGTAAGCGCCGGCGACACCGCACGGGCGCGGCGCCCCGCCTTCGGTCAGAAGGTGTAGCCCGCGCCCGCTGTTTCGCCCTGCAGGGGTTGCAGCAGCCGCAGCAGCGGCTTCAGCGGCCCGTAGCGCAGGGCGACCCTGCTCGCGCCGGCCAGCAGCCGGCGTACCGTGGCGGCATGGGCCGCGTCGTCAGGCGCATCGCCCGCCGCCCTGTCGCGGCAGATCCGGCCCAGCCGCATCAGCTGGCGCTGCAGGCCCATCCATTCCAGCGCGCGCCAGCACTCGCCGAAGTCCGGGTCCACCGGCAGACCGGCACGGCGCGCACCGTCCCACCAGCGCACGGCGAGGTCGAGCTCGGCCGCTTCGTCGTCGGCCACGCCGTCGTCGCGCAACAGCGCGGCGATGTCACCGGTGATCGGGCCGGCCACCACGGCCGGGCCTTCCGGCACAGCGCCGAGGTCGGCCGCCGGGCTGCCGCTGCGCAGCGCGATGCGCGGCTGCGCTTGCGCGCTGTCCACCAGCCGGGCGCTCACCCGGGCCCACAGGGCCTGCTCGTCGGCGCCCCAGGCGCGGCCGAAGGCACGCTGCACGCACCAGACCGGGAACAGGTCGAGTTCGGCCTGCAGGTGGTCGGCGCCGAGAACCGGCAGGCCTTCGACGGGCACGGCGGCCTGGAACTGCAGCAGCGCCTGCACGGCCGCGTGCCGGCGGGTTTCGGTGTTAGGCAACGAGGGCATGGCGGCGGGCCGCACATCGGGGCGGCAACAAGGCGGCGAGGGCGGCGGGCGCGGGAGTCGCAGGCCGCGGGCCCTCATGGATAATGAATTCTACGAACCCGCCCAGCCCCCACGGCGCCGCAGACCCCCTTGTTCCCGATGCGTTTCTCCCCGCTGGCCGTGGCGGCGGGCCTGCTGGCCGGCGCTGGCGCTGCGCGTGCCCAGAACCCGTCCGCGCCGCCGGCAGCCGCGGCGTCGGCACCCACCCTGGAGGCCAGCCGCCAGCTGCTACCGCTGCCGCGCGGCCAGGCGGCGCGACAGCTGCCCATCGTGCTGCTGGCCGACCGCATCCGCAGCCAGCCCGACCTGGAGACGGTGGCCGAGGGCCAGGTCGAGTTCCGCCGCGCCGGCACCGTCATCAAGGCCGACCGCCTGGCCTACGACACCCCGCAGGACCTGGCCAGCGCCAGGGGCCGGGTGCGCGTGAGCCGCGGCGCGGCGCTCTACACCGGCCCCGAGCTGCAGCTGCAGGTGCAGCGCTTCGAAGGCTTCTTCCTCGAACCGCGCTTCGAGTTCTTCGAACTTGGCGCCGGCGGCCGCGCCACCCGCATCGACTTCCTGGACAGCACCCGCTCACGGGCCACGGGCGCCGAGTACACCAGCTGCCCGCGTGACGGCCCCGACGAGCCCGCCTGGCTGCTGCGCACCGACAGCGTCACCCTCGACCTCGAGAAGAACGAGGGCGTGGCCGAAGGTGCCGTGCTGCGCTTCCAGGGTGTGCCCATCCTGGCGCTGCCGGCGCTGAGCTTCCCCCTGTCCGACGCGCGCAAGTCGGGCTGGCTGCCGCCGTCGATCAACACCGACAACCGCAGCGGCGTCGAACTGTCGGTGCCGTGGTACTGGAACATCGCGCCGCAGCGCGATGCCACGCTGACGCCGCGGCTGATCACGCGGCGCGGGCTGGGCCTGGACACCGAGTTCCGCTACCTCGCGACCGGCGACGAGGGCACGGTGAACTTCGACTGGCTGCCCCAGGACCGCCTCACCGGCGGCTCGCGCGAGGCGCTGCAGTGGTCGCACCTGGGGCGCCTGGGCAGCGGCACGCGCTACAGCGCCGACCTGGTGCGGGTTTCCGACGACGAATGGTGGAAGGACTTCCCGAACGCCGGACGCAGCCTGACGGCACGGCTGCTGGCCGCGCGCGTGGCGGTGGAACACCCTTTCGTCGCCGGGCCGGCCACGGGCCTGGCCTATGCGCGGGCCCTGCAGTGGCAGGTGCTGCAGGGTTCGGATGAAGCCGTGATCTCGCCTTACGAACGCACGCCGCAGCTGGGCGTGCGGCTGGGCGGCGAACACGGCGGCTGGCAGGTCGCGCTGGAGACCGAATACAACCGCTACACGCTGCCGCGCGGCGCCGAGGCCCGCGCCGCGCGCATCGAAGGTGAACGTGTGCACCTGCTCGGCCATGTCAGCCACGCCTGGCGCCCGCCCGGCGGCTGGCTCGTGCCACGGCTGAGCCTGAACGCCGCCGCCTACCGCCAGGCCGGCCAGCGCGCCCGCCGGGTCATCCCGACCTTCAGCCTCGACGCCGGCCTGGAACTCGAACGCCAGACCCGCGCCTTCGGCCGCGAGCTGCAGCAGACGCTGGAGCCGCGGCTGCTCTACGTGCGCACGCCCTACCGGGCACAGAGCCAGCTGCCCAACTACGACGCCGCGGCGAAGGATTTCAACTTCGTCTCGATCTACACCGACAACCAGTTCTCGGGCGTCGACCGCGTCAACGACGCGCACCAGCTGACGACCGGCGTGACGACACGCTTCGTCGACACGCGCAGCGGCGCCGAGGTGCTGCGCCTGGGCCTGGTGCAGCGCTACCTGTTCCGCAACCAGCGGGTCACCGCGCAGGCCGACGGCACGCCCGACGGCGCGCCGCTGGAGCAGCGTTTCTCCGACGCGCTGCTGCTGGGCAGCACCAGCGTCTTCCCGGCCTGGACGCTGGACGCCGCCGTGCAGTACAGCCCCGACCTGCAGCGCTCGGTGCGTTCGATCATCGGGGCGCGCTACTCGCCGGGCCCGCTGCGCACGGTGTCGGCCACCTACCGGCTGGCGCGTGGTCTCAACGAGCAGATGGAACTGGGCTGGCAATGGCCGGTCTACGGTGCGGCCGGCGCGGGCCAGCGCGGCCAGGGCCACACGTCATGCAAGGGCAGCTGGTACTCGGTGGGCCGCGTCAACTACAGCCTGAAGGACAGCCGCGTCACCGACTCGGTGCTGGGCCTGGAATACGACGCCGGCTGCTGGATCGGCCGCTTCGTCGCCGAGCGCCTGTCCACCGGCCGCAGCGAAGCCACGACGCGGCTGATGCTGCAGCTGGAGCTGGTGGGCCTGTCGCGCATCGGCTCCAACCCGCTGAGGGTCTTGAAGGACAATATCCCCGGTTACCAGCTGCTGCGCGACGAGCGCAGTCTGGCGTCGCCCGCCGCCGACCGGCCCCCTGCCCCCGTCTATGACTGATTGCCCTCTCCGCCTGCCCGCCGCCACCCGCACCGCGCTGGCGACCGCCGTGCTGGCCTTCGCCCTGGGCGTGCCGGATGCCGGGGCGCAGGGTGCCAGTGCACCGCGCAACGGCGACTACATCGCGGTTGTCGTGAACCAGGAACTCGTGACCGCCGGTGAGGTGGAACGGCGCATCGAGCGCGCCCAGGCCGAGGCCGGCCGCGGCGCGCGGCTGCCACCGGAAGCGGAACTGCGCCGGCTGGCCCTGGATGCGCTGATCGACGAACGCGTGATGATCACGATGGCACGCGAAAGCGGCATGCGCGTCGAGGACGCCGAGGTCGACCGCGCCGTGCAGAGCATCGCGGCGCAGAACCAGATCTCGCTGGCCGTGCTGCGCGACCGCCTGCGCGCCGAAGGCACCGATTTCGGGCGTTTCCGCGCCAACGTGCGCGACCAGATGATGATCGAGCGCCTGCGCGAGCGCGAGGTCTACGGCCGCATCCGCATCAGCGACGAGGAGGTCGACGCCTTCCTGGAAGCGCAGCGTGCGAAGGCCGGTGCCGACGCCGAGACCAACATCGCCCAGATCCTCGTCACCGTGCCCGAGGGCGCCGACGCCGCCACCGTGGCCGCGCGCCGCGCGGTGGCCGAACTGGCACTGGCGCGCGTGCAGAAGGGCGAGGCCTTCGAGGCCGTGGCGCGCGAGGTGTCCGAAGACGGCAACCGTGCTGCCGGTGGCGTCATCGGCCTGCGGCCGGCGTCGCGCCTGCCCGACCTCTTCGTCGACGCCACGCGGGCGCTCAAGCCCGGCGAGGTGACGGCGCAACCGGTCCGTTCGGGCGCCGGCTTCCACGTGCTGAAGCTGCTGGAACGCAAGGACGCGGTGCTGGGGCGCATCACGCAGACCCGCGCGCGCCACGTGCTGCTGCGCACCTCGCCGCAGCTCAGCGCCGAGGTCGCCGCGCGGCGGCTGGCCGAGTACCGGCGCCAGATCGAGGGCGGCAGCAAGAGCTTCGAGGAGATTGCGCGCCAGTTCAGCGAAGACGGCTCGGCCGCCGCCGGTGGCGACCTGGGCTGGTCCTCCCCCGGCGTGATGGTGCCCGAATTCGAGGAAGCGATGAACGCGCTGCCGCTGAACGGGCTGTCGGCACCCGTCGTCTCGCGCTTCGGCGTGCACCTGATCCAGGTGCTGGAACGCCGTGAGCAGGTGCTGGAACTCAGGCAACTGCGTGAACAGGCGCGCAACGTGATGCGCGAGCAGCGCTTCGAGCAGGCCTACCTCGACTGGACGAAGGAGCTGCGTTCACGCGCCTACGTCGAGTACCGCGAGCCGCCACAATGAGGCGGCTCTTGACGCGGACAGCGCCGCAGTGAGCCACGTTGCCCGGAAGCGCTTCGGGCAGCACTTCCTGGCCGACGACAGCGTCATCCACGCCATCGTGCGGGCGATCGCCCCGCGGCCGGGCGAGGCGGTGGTCGAGATCGGCCCCGGCCTGGGCGCCCTCACCTACGCGATGCGCGACCACTGCGGTGCGCTCACCGTCATCGAACTGGACCGCGACCTTGCGGCCCGGCTGCGCCGCCAGAGTGAACTGACGGTGATCGAGGCCGACGTGCTGAAGGTCGATTTCAACGCGCTGGCCGCCGCGGCGGGCCAGAAGCTGCGCGTCGTCGGCAACCTGCCCTACAACATCAGCACGCCCATCCTCTTTCACCTGCTGGAGGCCTGCGCCGTGGTGCAGGACCAGCACTTCATGCTGCAGAAGGAAGTCGTCGAACGCATGGCCGCCGCGCCCGGCAGCAAGGACTACGGGCGGCTGAGCGTGATGCTGCAGTGGCGCTACCGCATCGAGAGTGTGCTCGACGTGCCGCCCGAGGCCTTCGACCCGCCACCGCGTGTCGACTCGGCCGTGGTGCGCATGGAGCCGCTGCCCGCCGACGACAGCGTCGACGCCGCGCGCCTGGGTGCCCTGGTGGCGGTGGCATTTTCGCAGCGGCGCAAGATCCTGCGCGGCACGCTGGGCCGCTGGATCGAGCAGCAGCGGCTGCAGACCGGGTTCGACCTGCAACGCCGTGCCGAGGAAGTGCCGGTGGACGAATACCTGGCTCTCGCCCGGCTGCGACCCGGCTGAGCCGGCGGCACCGAGCAAAAAGGCCCTCGCACTTCCGTGCGAGGGCCTTCGTCCTTCGGTAGACGCAGCTTCAGGCTGCGCTGAGCCAGGCGGCGGTGTCGAACGCGCTGCTCATCAAAGGCATGTTCATGCCGAAGTTGGGGTTGGTGCCGTTCTTCGGCACCACCTTCACGGCCGGCTTGACTGCTGCTGCGGGGGCCACTTCAGTAGCCCGCTCCCATGACCCGATTTCGAGGGAGCGGGCTACTGAAAAGAATAGAAGCACCTGAACGGTATTCGTCGTTCCCCCCAGAACTCGGCGGCATCGCGGAAGACCTCGAGCAGCTGCTCGCGGGCCTCGCGGTCGAAGCGCGGGTTGTCGGGGATCTGCTCGAGCACGACGACGAAGCCCGGCTGCTGGCCGGCCTTGTGCACGAGGTCGGTCATGCAGTCGTACAGCGCGTCGAGGTTCTTGCCGAAGTGGGCCGGGAAGGTGAAGGCCGCGGCGATGGCGTCCAGCACATCCTGCTTGGTCTGCGCCGACGACAGGTTGGCGTACAGGAAATGCTGGCCGGCGGATTCGGCGGCCTTCATCAGGTCGTCGACTCGGTAGGCACGTATCGCCTGGACGATGTTCGGTCGGATGGTCTGCAACTCCATGGTCGCGATCCTCCTGGGCAAGGGCGTGAAGGTTTCAGGAATCAGGATGCCGACGTTCATGGGGCGATGAGGCGAAAGCTCGCGTAGTGGTCGTCGGTGTAGAAACAGGCTTGCGGCTGCGTCGGAGGCTTGCCGCCGCAGACGATGCGACGTGCGCCCCGGTTGAACGCGCCGGGTGTCTTGACGGTGTACTCCCGGTAAAAACCCCGGGGGTGCAGGGGAAGCAGGCGTTCGCGGTTGCCGAACACCGTGCCGTCCTTGCGGTAGGGAAAGGGCCCGCCTTGCAGGATGAGCCGGTGCGTGTCTCGCGCCTCGACCGGCAGGCTGCTCAGGGCCACCGGTGCTTTGGCGGCCGGGCTGTCCGGCGTGCGGGCCGACACCGTCGGCGCCGCCCCACCGGCTGCCAAGCCGGCGACCACCACGACGGCAGCCCCCCACTTGAGCAACGCCCGCCGCAGCCCACTGCTCGACGAGTCCGAACCGGTCCGGAACACGGGTTTACCCTGAAAAAGCAAACCCAGATGCTATCCGAACCCCCCTAAAAACTCAAGCCGCTGCCCAAGAATGGGGCAGCGGGGAGGGTTATTAGTGGGCGCTCACATGCACAAAGCGTCTGGCGACGGAACCTGACTGCCGTCCCGCCACCCGCTGCACGGCGCACCCTCGCGGAGCTCGGGTCCGGAAGCTGGCGTCAATCAGGACGCAGGTCCTGATTGACGTCCGGCTTCCGCATCCGCGACGGTGAGGGCGGTCATGTTGACGATGCGCCGCACCGTGGCCGACGGCGTCAGCACATGCACCGGCCGGTCGGCACCCAGCAGCACGGGACCGACGGCGATGCCACCACCGGCGGCCGTCTTCAGCAGGTTGTAGCCGATGTTGGCGGCGTCGATGTTCGGAAACACCAGCAGGTTGGCCTCGCCGTGCAGCGTGCTGTGCGGCATCAGCTTGGCCCGTTCGCCGGCGTCGAGCGCCACGTCGCCGTGCATCTCGCCGTCCACCTCCAGCCAGGGCGCCTGCTCGCGCAGCAGCGCCAGCGTGCGCCGCATCTTCATCGCGCTGGGCAACTCGCTGGTGCCGAAGTTGGAATGCGACAGCAGCGCCACCTTCGGCTCGATGCCGAAGCGCTGGATCTCCTCGGCCGCCATCACCGTGATCTCGCACAGTTCCTCGGCCGTCGGGTCGGCGTTGACGTGGGTGTCGACGAGGAAGACCTGGCGGCCGGGCAGCATGAGGCCGTTCATGCACGCGTAGACCCGCACGTCCTGCTCGGTGCGCGGGCTGCCGCCGTGGCGCTTGCCGATGACCTGGTCGATGTAGTGCAGGTGCTGCGCCGTCGTGCCCCAGGTGCCGCAGAGCAGGCCGTCGACCTCGCCCTTGCGCAGCATCATGGCGCCGATCAGCGTCAGGCGGCGGCGCATCTCGATCTTGGCCATCTGCACGCTGACACCCTTGCGTTCGGTCAGCGCGTGGTAGGTCTGCCAGAAGTCGCGGTAGCGCGCGTCGTGCTCGACGTTGACGACGTCGTAGTCCAGCCCTTCGGCCAGCCGCAGCCCGAACTTCTCGACGCGCGCGGCGATCACCGCCGGCCGGCCGATCAGCGTCGGCCGCGCCAGGCCTTCGTCCACCACCACCTGCACGACACGCAGCACACGCTCTTCCTCGCCCTCGGCATAGGCCACGCGCTTGTGCACGGCGCGCTTGGCGGCCTGGAAGATGGGCTTCATCGTCGTGCCCGAGGCGAAGACGAAGTTCTTCAGCCGCTCGCGGTAGGCGTCGAGGTCGGCGATCGGGCGCAGCGCCACACCCGACTCGGCCGCCGCCTTGGCCACGGCCGGGGCGATCATCATCATCAGCCGGTGGTCGAAGGGTTTCGGGATCAGGTACTCGGGGCCGAAGCTCAGCGTGGCGCCGGCGTAGGCCGCGGCCACCACCTCGCTCTGCTCGGCACGCGCGAGTTCGGCGATGGCATGCACGGCGGCGATTTCCATCGCGTCGGTCACCGTCGTCGCGCCGCAGTCCAGCGCGCCGCGGAAGATGTAAGGGAAACACAGGACGTTGTTGACCTGGTTCGGGAAGTCCGAACGGCCGGTGGCCATGATGACGTCGTCGCGCACCGCCTTGACCTCTTCGGGGCGGATCTCGGGCGTCGGGTTGGCCAGCGCGAAGATGATCGCCTTGGGCGCCATCGTGGCCACCATCGCGGGCTTGAGCACGCCGCCGGCACTCAGCCCCAGGAAGACATCGGCGCCGGCGATGACCTCGGCCAGCTTGCGCGCCGAGGTCGGCTGCGCAAACTGCAGCTTGTCCTCGTCCATCAGCTCGGTGCGGCCTTCGTGGACGACGCCGGCCAGGTCCGTCACCCAGATGTTCCTGCGCGGCAGGCCCAGCTTCATCAGCAGGCCCAGGCAGGCCAGCGCCGCGGCACCGGCGCCGCTGGTGACGAGCTTGACCTCGTCGATCTTCTTGCCCGCCACCTTCAGCGCATTCAGCACCGCGGCGCCGACGACGATGGCCGTGCCGTGCTGGTCGTCGTGGAAGACCGGGATCTTCATGCGCTCGCGCAGCTTGCGCTCGACGTAGAAGCAGTCGGGCGCCTTGATGTCTTCCAGGTTGATGCCGCCGAAGGTGGGCTCCAGCGCGGCGATGACGTCGACCAGCTTGTCGAGGTTGCGCTCGTTGATCTCGAGGTCGAAGACGTCGATGCCGGCGAACTTCTTGAACAGCACCGCCTTGCCTTCCATCACCGGCTTCGAAGCCAGCGGGCCGATGTCGCCCAGGCCGAGCACGGCGGTGCCGTTGGTGACCACCGCCACCAGGTTGCCGCGCGCGGTGTAGCGGAAGGCGTTGGCCGGGTCGTCGACGATGGCCTCGCAGGCGAAGGCCACGCCCGGCGTGTAGGCCAGCGCCAGGTCACGCTGGTTGACCATCTGCTTGGTCGCGTTGACCGAGAGCTTGCCCGGCGCCGGGAACTCGTGGTATTCGAGTGCCGCCTGCTTGAGGTCGGCCGCCTGCTGTTCGTTGCTGGACATCGCTCGGGTCTCCTGTGGGGCCGCTCGCGCTGCCATGCAGGGGCAGGGCCGGGTCAGAGCGGGCGCGAATTGTAGGAGCGCAGTGTGTGCCTCGCCGCCCCGCGGGGCGATGCGCGAAACTGCGTAGGCGGCCCGCGGCGGGCGCGGCCAATACTGCGCACGCCGCGCCATGAGCACCACCGACCTGCCCCCCCTGCCCGAACCGGCGCGCCCGCGGCGCCTGCGGCGCGCGCTGCTGTGGGGCGCGCTGGTGGCGCTGCTGGGCGTGGCGCAGACCCTGCTGGTGGCGCTGACCATCAACTTCGAGGCCACGCGCGCCCAGGACGAGGCCGACGGCGTCGCCGCCGAAGCCGCCGCCGAGGTGCGCCGCGACCTGCTCGGCATGGTGCAGACGCTGCAGGCGCTGAGCTGGACCGACGAGCCCGAGGCCGGGCGCATCGCCGCCGCCGAGGCCCTGCTGCGCAACCGGCGCGACCTCAAGCGCGTGGAATGGCGCGCCCCCTCGCTGGCCGTCACCGACGCCGTCGACACGCCCTACCGGCCCAGCCTGTTCAGCCTGATGCCGCGGCAGAACCTGTCCATCGACGCCGAACTGGCCTGCAACGCCGCGCGGCGCACCGCGGCGCCGTCGTTCTCGCGCAGCTACTTCGTGCCGCGCCAGGACGGGCAGGGCCTGGAGATCATCGACCTGTGCGTGCCGCTGCAGCGCGGCGGCCGCGAGGCCGGTTTCCTGGTCGGCAGCTTTGCGCTGGCCGACATCCTGGAAGCCGCGCTGGCGGCGCGCCACCTGCGCCGCCACGAGGTCTCGTTCGTCGAGGGCGACGGCACCCGGCTGGCGCGCGCCGGCGTGCCGCGCGGTGTCGGCGTCTACGTCGCCGAACGTGTCGTCGACCTGCCGGGCGCGACGCTGCAGCTGCGCGCCGACAGCGGCAGCGGCCGGCCCAGCCTGATCCCCAACCTGACGACGGCGCTGGTGCTGGGGCTGTCGATCGCGCTCTTCGGCCTGCTGCTGATGCTGGCGCACGACGTGCGGCGCCGCGCCCAGGCCGAAGCCGCGCTGGCCGAGGCGCTGGCCTTCCGCAAGGCCATGGAGGATTCGCTGTCCACCGGGCTGCGCGCACGCGACCTGAACGGCGCCATCACCTATGTCAACCCGGCCTTCTGCGCGATGGTGGGCTTCAGCGCCGAGGAACTGCTGACGCCGCACCCGGCGCCGGCCGGCAGGGGCGCGCAGGCCGCGGCGCCGGTGCCGCCCATACCGCCCTACTGGCCGCCGGAGTTCGTCGACGGCTACCTCAGTCGCCAGCGCGAGCGGCTGGTCGGCGACGGCCGCCCGCGCGGCGAACCGCGCGACGCCCGCGAGGGCCACGAGACGGTCTTCATGCGCAAGAGCGGCGAGCGCTTCCCGGTCATGATCTACGAAGCCCCGCTGGTCGACGGCGCGGGCCGCCACACCGGCTGGATGAGCGCGGTGCTCGACCTCAGCGCGCAGCGCCGGGTCGAGGAGTTCTCGCGCCAGCAGCAGGACCGCCTGCAGGCCACGGCGCGGCTGGCCACGGTGGGCGAGATGGCGTCGCTGCTGAGCCACGAACTGAACCAGCCGCTGGCCGCCATCGCCAGCTACGCCAGCGGCTCGCTCAACCTGCTGGCCGACCCCGGGGTGGCGCGCGACGCCGACACGCCGGCGATGCTACAGGGCGCGCTGGAACGCATCGCCGAGCAGGCCGAGCGCGCCGGCCGCGTCATCAAGAGCGTGCACGACTTCGTGCGCCGGCGCGAACAGCTGCACGAGACGCTGCCGGCCGAGCGGCTCATCGACGCCGTGCTGCCGCTGGCCCGCATGCAGGCGCGCAAGAGCGGCGTGCGCATCGAGCTCGACCTGCCGCCTGCAGCGCCGGCCACCGTGGGCGAGGCCGCGCCGACGCCGGTGGCGCGCGGCACCCGCGTGCGCTGCGACCGCACGATGGTCGAGCAGGTGCTGCTGAACCTGGCGCGCAACGCCATCCAGGCCATGGAGGCCGGCACGCCCGAGGCCGACCGGGTGCTGACCTTGCGCGTGCGACAGACGCACCCGCGCTGGGTCACGCTGTCGGTCATCGACACCGGGCCGGGCATCCCGGCCGACGTGGCCGCCAGGCTGTTCACGCCCTTCTACACCACCAAGCCCGAAGGCATGGGCCTGGGCCTGAGCCTGTGCCGCACGGTCATCGAACAGCACGGCGGGGCGCTAGACCACGGCCCCGGGCCCGGCGGTCGCGGCACCGAATTCCGCTTCACGCTGCCGGCGCCGGTGATGGTGGAAAGCGCCGGCGTCGACGCGCCCGCGGCGGCACTGCCCACGCCACCCTGAACGCGGCGGCGGCGGCGCGCCGCATACTTGCGGTCGGTTACCGCCCCAGCCGCCTTCCATGACGCTCGATCCCAGCCTAGGCATTCCCGTCGTCTACCTCGTGGACGACGAAGACGTCGTGCGTGACGCGCTGGCCTGGCTGCTGCGCTCGCGACGGCTGCTGTCCGAGGGTTTTGCCAGCGCCGAGGCCTTCGAGGCCCACCTGGCCGGGCGCCCGGCGCCCTGGCCCACCTCACCGTCCTGCCTGGTGCTGGACGTGCGCATGCCGGGCACCAGCGGGCTGGTGCTGTTCGAGCGCCTGGCCGAGCGCGGGCTGCTGCCGGCGCTGCCGGTGATCTTCCTCACCGGCCACGGCGACGTGCCCACTGCGGTGGCTGCGGTCAAGCGGGGTGCCTTCGACTTCGTCGAGAAGCCGTTCTCGAACAACGCGCTCGTCGACCGCGTCGAGCTGGCGCTGCAGGCCAGCGCGCAGGCGCTGCTGCAGCGCCGCGCGCGCGACGCCGTCGCGCGCGCGCTGGCCGAGCTGACCGAGCGTGAACGCGAGGTGATGCGGCGTGTCATCGACGGCCGCCCGAACAAGCTCATCGCCGACGAACTGGACATCAGCGTGCGCACGGTCGAAGTGCACCGGGCGCGGGTGTTCGACAAGATGAACGTGAAGTCGGCGGTTGAACTCGCCAACCTGCTGCGCGGCGCCGAGGCCCCGGGCGGGCACGACTGATGCCCGGCGAGTTCGAACTCATCGCGCGCCACTTCACGCGCCCGGTGCGGCGGGCCGCATTGGGCGTGGGCGACGACTGCGCGCTGCTGAACGTCACGCCGGGCATGCAGCTCGCCGTGTCCAGCGACATGCTGGTCGAGGGCCGCCACTTCCTGTCGACCGTCGCCCCCGCGCGCCTGGGCCACAAGGCGTTGGCGGTGAACCTCAGCGACCTGGCGGCCTGCGGCGCCGAACCGCTGGCCTTCATGCTGGCACTGGCGCTGCCGCG
>Ga0154020_10007788_pt1 | contig 12476 bp, 9 predicted proteins | sample Klosneuvirus_201_FD_109709 | JGI IMG/M metagenome (GOLD analysis project Ga0154020, IMG submission 109709) | Active sludge microbial communities from wastewater, Klosterneuburg, Austria - Klosneuvirus_20160825_MG | ecosystem: Engineered > WWTP > Aerobic digester > Activated sludge | place... | reverse complement strand
TCCGGTTGTTTCTGGATGCCGAGTATGACCGCCGGTTTGCCGTTGAAGCCCGCATCGCCGCGCTTGATGGCGGCGGCAAAGCGCACTTCCGCAACCTGCTTGAGCAGGATCGATTGCCCCTTGCGCGAGTCGACCGGCAACCGTTGCAGGTCTTCGAGTCGGGAGGTGCGGCCGATGTTGCGAATCAGGTATTCGCGCGAATTGAGTTCGAGGAATCCGCCGCTGGTGTTGGCGGAAAAGCCGCGCAGCGATTGCTCGATCTGTTCCAGCGTGATGCCGAGTTGCGCCATGCGTGCCGTGTCCGGCTGTACCTGGAACTGGCGTACCTCGCCACCGATCGGTATCACCTGCGCGATGCCGGGAATGGTCAGCAGGCGGGGGCGCAGCACGTAATCGCTGTATTCGCGCACCTGCATCGGCGTTACCCTGGCCGTGTCGATCGGCAGTGCCATCAGCATGATCTCGCCCATGATCGAGGTGATCGGCCCCATCGCGGCGTGATCCACCCCCGGCGGCAATTGTTCGCGAACCAGCGCCAGGCGCTCGCCGACCATCTGCCGCGCGCGGTAGATATCGATGCCCCAGTCGAAGGTGACGTAGACGAAAGACAGGCCGACGCTGGACACCGAACGCACGCTGCCCACGCCGGGCATGCCGTTCATGTTGGTCTCGATCGGATAAGTGATCAGCTGCTCGACTTCTTCCGGCGCCATGCCGCCGGCCTCGATCATGATGGTGACGGTGGGCTTGTTGAGGTCCGGAAACACATCGACCGGCATGCGGGTCAGCGTGAAGCCGCCGTATACCATCATGACCACCGACAGCACCAGCACAATGAGGCGATTGTGCAGGCTTGCCTGAACCAGAAATTTGAACATGAGGGCCTTCCGCTAGCGGACCTGGTTGATGAGTGCGGCGCCCTGGGTGACGACCCGCGCGCCGTCCTTCAACCCGTCCAGCACGGCCACGCTGGCGCCGTCCAGGGCCAGCCAGCGAATGGTTTGCGGTGTGAATCGTTCCGCCGCGGTGTGCAGCCAGACGACGTCCTGGTTGGCAGGATTCTTGACCACCGCGCTGCTTGGAATGGCATGGCCGTTGATCGTACTGCGGGTCGCGGCATATACCTTCACCGTCTGCCCAGCGGCCAGCGCGACCGGCGACTTGTCGTTATGCCTGACCTTGAACAGCACGGGAATGGCACCTTCCCGCAACACCCGGCCGGCACCAACGAACTCAAGCGCGAGGCGGATTCCGGCCGCAGGCTGTATTGCGGCGCTGGCGATATTGGCCGGCAACAGCGCATCGAAGACCTGCGCTTCAACCTGCAGCCGGGCCGGATCGATCACTTCGAAGATCACGTCGCGCGCGTCGACCACCTGGCCGGCGACGGCATTCGCTGCCGCAATCAGTCCGGACACCGGTGCAACCAGCGCTTCGCGCGCAACGTATGCGCCGCCCGCCGGCGAAAGACGCTGCGTCAGGCTTTGTACATCGATTCTCGCCGCCTCGATCTCGCGTTGCGGCACCGAGCCTTCGAGCTGTTCGAGTCGCGCCAGTTTCCTGGCGGCGATTTCGAGATTCACCTTCAATTCCGGTGTGGCGCTCTCGGACGCCCGGACGTAGGCCAGCACGTCGCCCTTCTTTACCGCCTTGCCCAGTGGCGGCAAGCCCTGCGGGCCGGCTTCGATGCGTCCTGCCTGGGTGGGTTGCACTTTGCCGCCGGCATTGGGATCGGCGACGACGCGCCCGGTCAGTTCCACCGTCTGCGGCAATGCCGCCATCGTCACCATGCCGGTGCGAATCTGCAGTTGTCGCTGCGCGAGCTTGGGCAGGAACACGCTGCCGTCCGGTTGGCGCCGGGGTGAGTCGGATGCGGCCGCCTTTGGCGTGTCATCACCGTGATCGTGACCCGGTCCGGCTGAGACGCTGCCCGCTGCCAGCAAACAAGCCACGGCAAGAAAGCGAAATGGCTTATACATGGCTGGCCCTTCCCGCACGACGGCGGACAATCAAGGCGGCGGCCACGGCGCCGGTTGCGATGAGACCGCCGATCGCAATCCAGTTGAGCCATGGTGTCGCGCCTGCAGGGTGGTCATGTCCCGCCTCCGGATCCGGTACCAGCAGACTGCCGGCGAGGATATCCGCATCGTCGCCCGCGTTGATCGTCAGGCTGATGGGATACGAGCCGGGTTTGGCGAAAGTTGCGGCCGCCACCTGGTAGATGCCACGCTCGCCATCAAAGGTTGCCGTGGCCTTGAGCGTGCCGCTTTCGATCTCAACCCCGGCATTGAATACCGGCTCGTTGCTGGCGAAGCGGTCGATCGTGATTGCAAGCTGGCCCGCGTTGAGCACGCCAACCACCTCGAACAGGTCGGAGCGCGCCTCAAAACGCGGCGACGCCGTGCCGGTATTGGCGCCAGGTGCCGCGTCGCCATGGTCATGACCGGGTCCGGCAGCGGTCAGGGTCGCGGTCGCCAGCCCGGCCAGAATGAGCGCAATTTTCCTCGGTTTGAATATCGTAATCATGGCAACAGTCCATTCGCTTGGTTGAATCGGGAAATGTTGCGCGACCGCTCAAGGCGGGCGCGCGAAAGTGAAAGTTCAGCGTCGAAGCGATCTGCCTCGGCGCGCAGCCGCGCCGGCAGATCGAGATCGCCCAGCCGGTATGACTTGTCGAGCAGTTCGTGGCTCTCGCGGCTCAGGGCGAAGCGGGCAGCGGCGAACTCGACTTGCTGCGTCGATTGCGCGACCTCTTCGGCCGCGGCGGCGATGTCGGCTTCGATTCGGGCGCGCGCCTGCAGCACGCGCGCTTCCGCCTCGATGCGTCCTGCGCTCGCGGCAGCCAGGCGCGAGCGATTGCGCGCGCCGGATGCCAGCGGCACGGTCAGGCGCAGCATCACGCTGCCGGCCGATGATTCGCCGAACGCGCTGCGTTCGCGAACGGTGCCCAGCGACAACTCCGGCGGGTCGCGGCGAGCCGCATGCTCCTCCTGCTGGCGCGCACGCGCCGTGTCTGCATCGCGCATCTGTTCAAGCAATTGCGGGTGATGGTCGAGCGCGGCACCACTGCCGGCCAGCGACTCCTGGTCGGCAGGAATTTGCGAGACGGCCGTGAGGCCGAAGAATGCGCGCTCGGCCCGATAGGCTTTGGCGCGCAGATCCGCGTGCGCGGATTGCGCGAGTTTGAGCGCCCCCTCGGCCTGGTTCCAGTCGGTGCGTGCGATATCCCCGGCCCGGAAGCGGCGCTCGGCATCGGCACTCAGCAGCCGCGCGTCGGCGACTTTTCGTTCGGCCAGCAGAAGATCGCCCGCCGCGATGCGCGCCTGCCAGTAGGCTTCGCGGACCTCGCCGGCAAGGCGCCATTTTTCTGCCGCCGTGCGCGCATCGTACTGTGTCAGCTCGCTGGCGGCGACGGTGCCGCGAGCGGCCCGCAGCCCGGGAAGCTGGAGAGGCACGGCAATTTCCGCCTCCCATTCGCGAGCGCCGGCATTCTGATTCCAGCGATCGGTCTTTTGACCGATCGACACCCGCGGCGCATCCGCCAGCCAGGAGGATGCCAGATCCCGACGGGCAGAATTTTCGTCCAGATGGGCGGCGCGCGACTGTGCGGCCGGGTGCCTGGCCCAGGCGCTGTCAAGCGCATCCTTGATGGTAGGTGCGGCGTGAGCGGCTTCGCTGAGCAACAATGCGGCCAGCAGCACACGCGATGAAAAATTGCGTTGCATCGAACTCTCCGGGGAACAATGGAAGAATCCGGCGGGCACCGTGCGGTGCCAGAACTAGCGCATCAGGGAAAACGATGGGCCCGCCGGGTCAGGCGAGCGATGCGATCGGCGGGCGATGCGGGGGGGAGGGTTGGTGTTGCGCGGAAAACAGCAGTGGAGGCATGCCGGTTGGCAAGGCAAAATCCGGCGCACCGAGTGGCAAAACCGCAGAATGCAATTTTGCACAACCATGGTGACAAATGCCGCACTCGGAGTGGACCTCTTGATCCTCGCCGGAATTGCCGTCTGACTTGAACGCAGTCTGATCGAAGTCGTGGTCGTGATGCCCGTAATGCTGGGGCGTCGATGGACGTTCATCGGCGCAATAGGCTGACGCCGTTGCATAGGAAAACTGCAGCGGGATGATCAGCATCAGCAATATGGCGAACAGGCGTTTCATGTCGGCGGATTATGTCAGATGGACTCAGGGTGCGGCAACAAGTTCCGCGCGCGACTGGCGAATCACCGAGATCGCCGCCGTGATGCCCAGCGTTCCCATGATGGCCGCGACGATGAAATCCGGCCAGCCGGTGCCGGTGCCAAACACGCCCAGGGCGGCTATAACGATGGCGACATTGCCGATGGCGTCATTGCGCGTGCACAGCCAGACCGAGCGCATGTTGGCATCACCCTGCCGGAAACGATACAGCAGCACCGCGACAGACAGGTTGGCGGCCAGTGCCAGCAGGCCGATCGCGCCCATCGTCACGGCCTCGGGTTTCACGCCCTGGCTGATGTTGTATATGGTCGCAGCCAGCACCACGACGCCGTACAGGCCCATGGTGATGCCCTTGGCCAATGCGGTGCGCGAACGCCACACCATTGCCTGCGACAGCACGAACAGGCTGACGCCATAATTGACGGCATCGCCAAAGAAATCGATGGCGTCCGCCAATAGCGATGTCGACTGGGCGCCGATGCCGCCGATGATTTCAACCAGGAACATGGCGGCGTTGACGATCAGGGCGACCCACAGCACATTGCGGTAACGGCCGTCTGCCGGTGGTGGTGCCGAACAACCGTGGTCATGGCAATGCGCACTCATTGAGCTTCTCCTGATTTGTGTCTATGCTGCATTTAAGACTCTGGAGCCACACCAGAGTCAAGCGGATTGCCGACCGTCTGGAATCGCCGGGTGACAGCATCGCTAAGCTGGCAATAGCCCGGCGCTGCAATCGAAAGGGAGTAAGCCATGCGTATTGGAGAATTGGCTAAGGCCGCCGATGCGGATATCGACACGATTCGCTATTACGAGAAGATCGGCATTCTGGCGGCGCCTGCACGGTCGGCAGGCAACTATCGCCTCTACACCGTCGACCACCTCGATCGCCTCATGTTCATCCGCCGTTGCCGTTCGCTTGACATGACCATTGACGAGATCCGCGTGCTGCTGCGTTTTCGCGACGCGCCGGAGGCCGATTGCGAACAGGTCAATCATCTGCTCGATGAGCACATCGGCCATGTCACGGCGCGGATTGCGGCGCTGACGCAACTCGAGAAAGAACTGCGCGCATTGCGGCGGCAATGCCGCTCGGTGCAGCGGGCGAAGGACTGCGGCATCCTTGCCGAGATTGGTCGTGGTAACCCCGTTCCTGGCGGCCGGGGCTCCAAACGCCATGTCGCAGGCACCCACTGACCAGGACCGGCGGCACCACGCGGAAAAAATGTCGGCAGGCCGGCCTGAAACCTAGCGCTGGCGCGCTTCTTCAGGGCAATGCCGCCAGGAGCCGCGCCGGTGCTGGGTTTCCGGCCGGCGGCATGTTGAATTGTGGCTTCGGTTCGGCCATTCGTATGGCAGAAGCGCGTGCGTGGCGACAGGCCCCGCCGCGTTACGGGGGTTTTCTGTTTGATCTGCATCAAATAAGCCCGTAACTGTGAACATCCCGGCAAAAATTGCGTCTACACTTTTGAAGCGTAATCATCGTAGCTGGATGAAAAACCGCGATCGTCGTTAACCAACCGGAATGCCTTCGTTACTTTCATGAGTCGAGCCTGGCGCAAAGTTTTCAGCCTCATTGCCATCACCGCAGTGCTGTTTGCACAACTGGCGGTGTCGGCTTATGCGTGCCCGATGCAGACTGCCCTGGTGAACTGTACCGACATGCAGATGGAGGCTGCCGCCACGGTGGGCGACGATGAACCGGTGGTGCAACCGGCGCTGTGCCTGAAGCACTGCCAGAACGAGCAGCAGAACCGAGTTGATCCGGACGCACCGCTCGAATTCGTTGCGCTGGCCCCCTCTTTCTCGCTGCCGTTGCCGCACGTGTCCGGCGACAGCACTACCGCAGCAACCGTCCTCGCTCCATCCCTTCAGCACCCCATCTCGCCACCGCTCGCCATCCGGCACTGCTGCTTCCGCATCTGATCCGCAACCTCTGTTGACTGCCTGACTCCGCCGGAGCCAGGCGCGCTGGTTTTCGTCCGGAGGTTGTCATGGTTGTTCCGTTCGCTCGTCGATACGCAATCGCAAGCAATGCAGCAGGTACCCGAGAATTCGGGCATGGCCAGATGCGCACGGCTTCATTCGCTGATCGGCGACGCAAGTTATGGCGCCTCGCAGGCGGCAGGTACTTCGCGACCGTCGGCGGGCGAAAAAATGCTGAAAGTGAATCCGTCATTGCCGGCCAGCGTCCCTCTGGCCAGGGGCAACATCAATTGGAGTCCAGAAACATGCACACGAATTTTTTTGCTTGCGCGCTTTTGCTGGCGCTTGCCGCGCCCTTGGCATGGGCAGCGCCGCCGATTGAGCCGATACCCGGCAGAACCGTACAAAGTCTGTTGCTGCTCGCGAAAGAACGTAATCCCGAATTGAACAGCATGCGGCTGGAAGTCGACGCCAGCGCGGAGCGTGTGGAACCGGCTGGCGCATTGCCGGACCCGAAGCTGCGGGTTGAACTCATGGACATCACCAAGTCGGGCGAGCAAAACCCGACGATTCTTCCAGCCAGGGTGGAAAGCACACGATATACGCTGATGCAGGAGGTGCCGTGGTTCGGCAAGCGTGACTTGAAACGTGAGATTGCGCGGCAGGAACTGGCAGGCGCATCGGGTCGTGCAGCCGTGGTCTGGGCCGATTTGTCCTATCGCATCAAGTCGAACTACGCACAACTCTACTTTATTCATCAAAACGAGCGCCTCTCCAGGGAAATTCTCGCGTTGATGGCGCGTCTGGAGGCCGTGGCGCAGGTTCGTTATGCAAGTGGCCTGGCCGCCCAGCAGGATGTGATCCGTGCGCAGGTGGAACAGTCGATGCTGCGAAATGAGCTGTTCGGCATCGAGGCCGAGAAACGACAGGTGCAGGCGCGGATCAATACGGCATTGGCGCGCCATGCGGGCGCGCCGCTGGCGGAACCGGAGCAGCTGCGACCGCTGCCGACGCCGGCCAGCCTGGCGATGGCGACACTGGAAGATCGCGTGAGTGCGCGAAATCCTCTCCTGCTGGCAGACGAAGCGCGAATTCGCGGTGCCGAGAGCGCACGAGATCTTGCCCTGCGCAACCGCTACCCGGATTTCTCCTTTGGCATTGCCCCCAACCAATATCGCAATTCAATCCGACAGTGGGATTTGATGATTGAAATCAACATTCCGCTTCAGCAGTCCTCGCGCCGGTCACAGGAACGCGAGGCGCAGGCGATGCTGTCGGCTGCTCAGGCGCGCAAGTTGGCGACGACTAACCAGGTGCTGGGCGAACTCGCGGAAAACCTTGCCGCGGTCGAGTCTGCGCGCCAAAGCGCCTCGCTGATTGCTGACAGTCTGTTGCCACAGGCCGAGTTTACGTTTGAGGCGGCGTTACCCGGTTATGAGAACGGCAAACTCGATTTCGCAACGCTGCTGGACGCACAACGGCAAATCCGTCAGGCAAAACAGAACCTGATCAAAGCGCAGACAGATGCACAAATGCGGCTGGCTGATGTTGAAAGACTCCTGGGAGAAGAATTATGAATGCGAACGCAAAAACCGCGATTTCCATCCTTGTTGTAGCGGCCTTGGCTGCCGGCGCAGGCTTTTGGCTTGGTGGCCGCGGCCCGGCCACGGCCACTGGTGGGCAGGTTGCTGCGGCGGACGGCAAAAGTGATCAGGTCCCCACCAAGAAAGTGCGGAAGCTGCTTTACTACCGTAACCCGATGGGCCTGGCCGACACGTCGCCGACGCCCAAAAAAGACCCGATGGGGATGGACTACATTGCGGTTTACGACGGCGAGGAAGATGGCAACGCGCCCGTTGCGGGACAGGTCCGCATCAGTATCGAGAAAGTCCAGAAGCTGGGTGTGAAAACCGAGGCCGCAAGTCGCCGTTCGATTGCCAAGCAGGTTCGGGCGGCCGGCCGTATTGAGCCTGACGAACGCCGCACCTACACCATATCGCCGAAATTCGAAGGTTATGTGGAGCGGCTCTACGTTAACGTCACCGGCCAGGTCGTCAACCGTGGGCAGCCGCTGTTTGAAATGTATAGCCCGGACCTGGTGTCGGCACAGCGTGAATATGCCATTGCCGCCAAGGCGGCAATGGCGTTGAAATCAGCCGGCAGCGAGGCTCAGGGCGGCATGAAGAGTTTGGCGGATTCGAGCCTTGCGCGGTTAAAGAACTGGGACATTTCTGCCGAGCAAATCAAAGCGCTGGCAGAGACCGGTGAGGCAAAACGCAGTCTGACCTTTCTCTCGCCGGTGTCCGGAATCGTCACTGAAAAGAAGGCTGTTCAAGGCATGCGTTTCATGCCTGGCGAAGCCCTTTATCAGGTGACCGACCTGTCATCAATCTGGGTGGTGGCGGATGTGTTTGAGCAGGACATCGGACAGGTGCAGAAAGGCGCCAAGGTCACCGTAACGGTTAATGCCTACCCTGAAAAAACATTCGCTGCGATCGTTTCCTATATTTATCCCACGTTGAAGCCGGAAACACGTACCGTTCAGATCCGCGCCGAACTGGCAAATCCGGGCCAATTGCTCAAGCCTGGCATGTATGTGCAGGTTGAATTGGCTGCGACGTCCTCCGGCAAGGCAATCACGATCCCGAATTCCGCGGTGATTGACAGCGGAACGCGACAACTGGTGTTCGTGCAGGTTGGTGAGGGCCGCTTTGAACCGCGGGCCGTGAAGCTTGGCGGTCGCGGCGATTCGTTTGTCGAAGTGCTTGATGGTGTCAAGGAAGGCGAACAGGTTGTTACAACGGCGAATTTCCTGATCGACGCAGAAAGCAACCTGACCGCTGCGATTGGCGGGTTTGCGCAAGCCCCAGCGACAGCCGCCAAAGTTGACGCGGGCAAGGCACCGGGTGGATCGAAGGTCGGCCATCTCGCCGACGGTGTCATCGATGGCATCGATGCCGCAGGCGGCAGCATGGACATCCAGCATGGTCCGGTCGCGAGCGTGAACTGGCCGGCGATGACCATGCAGTTCAAGCTCGCCAATCCCGCGCTGGCCACTGGACTGCGAAAGGGCGCGACGGTGAGTTTCGAATTCGTCGAGCGCCAGCAGGGTGAATGGGTTATCACGGCAATCCGGCCGGCAGCGTCCAGCGCCGTCACGGCGCCCGCCAAGCCGGTCGAAACCCATCGCAGTCACTAGAGGGGACAGCCATGCTCGGAAAAATTATCGAGTGGTCCGCCAGGAATCAGTTCCTTGTGCTGCTCGCAACTTTGTTCGTGACCTTTGGCGGCATCTATGCCTTGGTGAAAACACCGCTTGACGCACTCCCGGATTTATCCGATGTGCAGGTGATCGTCTATACGGAATATCCCGGCCAGGCACCGCAGGTGGTGGAAGACCAGGTGACGTATCCGCTCACCACCGCGATGCTGTCTGTTCCAAAGTCGAAAGTCGTTCGCGGTTTTTCTTTCTTTGGTGCATCGTTTGTCTACATCATCTTTGAGGATGGCACCGATATTTACTGGGCGCGTTCGCGCGTACTGGAATACCTGAATTTCGCGTCGAGCCGCATGCCAAAGGGGGTCACGCCGTCTCTCGGCCCCGATGCGACCGGCGTTGGCTGGGTATACCAGTATGTGGTCCTGGGCAAGAATAAGACACTGGCGGAATTGCGGACGCTTCAGGACTGGTATTTGCGATATCAGTTGACCAAGGCGCCCGGCGTATCCGAGGTGGCGTCGGTCGGTGGATATGTGCAAACGTATCAGGTGACGGTTGACCCGGTGAAGCTGCGTGCTTATGGCATTCCGTTGGCGGCAGTGTCGAAGGTGATTCGTGAATCGAATCGCGACGTTGGCGGGCGCACGATCGAGATGGCCGAGACCGAGTATATGGTGCGCGGCAAGGGTTACCTGCGAAACGTCGTCGACATTGAAGGGCTCGTGGTCAAGAGCATGAAGGGTACCCCGGTGCTGGTGCGTGACATTGCGCGGGTGGAACTGGTGCCGGACGAACGTCGCGGCATTGCAGAACTGAACGGGGAAGGCGAAGTGGTTTCCGGCATCGCCATGGCTCGCTACGGCCAGAACGCGCTGGAAGTGATTCATGGGCTGAAAGAAAAAATCAGCGAATTGAGTAGTGGCTTGCCTGAAGGGGTAAGCATTGAGGCGGTATATGACCGCTCCGACCTCATTCATCGCGCGATTGAGACGCTTAAGCGCACGCTGATCGAGGAAAGCATCATCGTCGCCGCCGTCTGTGTGTTGTTCCTGTTGCATGTGCGCAGTGCGCTGGTGGCGATCGTCATGCTGCCGATCGGCGTGCTGATCGCCTTCATCGCCATGCGCGCGCTTGGCATGAACTCAAACCTGATGAGCTTGGGGGGTATAGCGATCGCGGTGGGCGCGATGGTGGATGCGGCGATTGTGATGATCGAGAACGCGCATAAGCACCTGGAGCGGCTGAAAGACGGTGAGTCGCGCGCTGATGCGATGATCGCGGCATGCAAGGAAGTGGGGCCGGCGCTGTTCTTCTCACTGCTGATCATTACTGTTTCATTTCTGCCGGTGTTCGCTCTTGAGTCGCAAGAGGGGCGCATGTTCTCGCCGCTCGCGTTTACCAAGACATTTTCCATGGCGGGGGCAGCATTGCTGTCCATCACGCTGGTACCGGTGTTGATGATGCTGTTTATCCGGGGCACGGTCATACCGGAAAGTCGCAACCCGGTGAATCGTGCACTGATCTGGATTTACCGGCCCATCATCGCCTGGGTGATGCGCTGGAAAAAGTCCACCGTGGTGATTGCGCTGGTCGCACTGGGTGTCTCCGTGTACCCGGCATCGCGACTAGGTAGCGAGTTCATGCCGACATTGAACGAGGGCACGTTGCTCTACATGCCGGCCAGCCTGCCTGGCATGTCGATTACCAAGGCGGCCGAGTTGCTCCAGGTACAGGACAAGATCATCAAGAGCTTTCCCGAAGTCAGCTCGGTTTGGGGCAAGGCGGGGCGAGCCAATTCGGCCACGGACCCGGCGCCGATCGAGATGTTCGAAACCGTCATCAACCTCAAGCCCGAGTCAGATTGGCGGGCGGGCATGACGATGGACAAACTGATTGCCGAAATGGACAAGGCACTGCAGTTTCCCGGCATTTCCAACGCCTGGACAATGCCGATCAAGGCGCGCCTTGACATGCTCGCTACCGGAATCCGTACACCGATCGGCATCAAGGTATTCGGCAAGGATCTCGATGAAATGGAGCGGCTGGCGAAGGAAATTGAGGCGGTCGTGAAAAAAGTGCCCGGTACCTCCTCAGCGTTTGCTGAGCGCATCACAGGCGGGTTTTACCTGAACATTGAACCCGACCGGCAACAACTTGCGCGCTATGGGCTGGCGATCGGCGACTTGCTGGACGTGGTTGGCACCGCGCTTGGCGGCGAGATGGTCACAACGACAGTAGAAGGTCGCGAACGCTTCGGTGTAACGGTGCGCTATCCACGAGAACTGCGGTCCGATCCTGATTTGATCGCCCGTGAAGTGCTGATACCAACGATGGATGGCGCCATGATTCCTCTTGGTCAGCTCGCCAGGGTGGTGGTGGCAAAAGGCACACCAGGTATCCGGACCGAAAACGCGCTGCTTTCGGCATACATCTTTGTCGACATTCGTGATCGCGATATTGGTGGATATGTGACCGATGCGCGCAAGGCGGTAAACGAGCAGGTCAAATTCCCGCCCGGCTACTACGCTACCTGGAGCGGTCAGTTCGAATACATGGAGCGGGCGGCACAGAAGATGAAGGTGGTCATTCCGGTGACGCTGCTGATCATTTTCCTGTTGCTTTACCTGAACTTCAAGCGGCTGACGGAAACGCTGATTGTCATGCTCTCCGTCCCGTTTTCCCTCGTCGGTGGCGTGTGGCTGCTATGGGCGCTGGATTACAACATATCGGTCGCGGTGACTGTCGGCTTCATTGCGCTGGCTGGCGTGGCTGCGGAAACCGGTGTGGTGATGCTGATCTATCTGGATCACGCCTGGGAAGCGATCAAGGTGCGCTGCCGTGCGCAGGGCAAGGCGCCAACGGTGGCTGACCTGTATGAAGCGGTCATGGAGGGCGCAGTCGAGCGGGTACGCCCCAAGATGATGACCGTGGTTGCCATCATGGCAGGCCTGCTGCCGATCATGTGGGGAACCGGCACCGGCGCTGAAGTGATGCGGCGCATCGCTGCACCGATGGTCGGCGGGATGATCTCATCGACGGTTCTGACACTGGCCGTAATCCCCGCAATCTATGCGCTGACCAAGGAGTGGCGACTGCGACGCGGCATGGACTAGCGCGCCGATCAAAG
>Ga0154020_10007787_pt1 | contig 12476 bp, 11 predicted proteins | sample Klosneuvirus_201_FD_109709 | JGI IMG/M metagenome (GOLD analysis project Ga0154020, IMG submission 109709) | Active sludge microbial communities from wastewater, Klosterneuburg, Austria - Klosneuvirus_20160825_MG | ecosystem: Engineered > WWTP > Aerobic digester > Activated sludge | place... | reverse complement strand
CCTCAACACCCGCGTTGAAGCACAGCTGCTTCAAGTGAGATTCAATCGCCCGGCGGACGATCTGCGCACCCAACTTCTCATCGCCCTCAAGCGTGGCGGTGAGTGCATCAACGGCTTTTGCGGTCCGGATCAGGGCGACGCCACCACCGGAGACAATACCCTCTTCCACGGCCGCGCGGGTCGCGTGAAGGGCGTCTTCGACGCGCATCTTCTTTTCCTTCATTTCGGACTCAGTGGCCGCACCGACGTTGATCACTGCAACGCCGCCGGCGAGCTTCGCCAGACGTTCCTGCAGCTTCTCGCGATCGTAGTCGGACGTCGTCTCGTCGATCTGACGGCGGATCTGCTTGACGCGACCTTGGATATCGGAGCCCTTGCCGCCACCCTCGACGATCGTCGTGTTCTCCTTGTCAACCACGATGCGCTTGGCGCGCCCGAGATCGGAGATCGTAACGTTCTCGAGCTTGATGCCGAGGTCTTCGCTGAGGAGCTTGCCACCGGTGAGGACGGCAATGTCTTCGAGCATGGCTTTGCGGCGATCACCGAAACCAGGGGCCTTGACCGCAGCGACATTCAAGGTGCCACGGATCTTGTTCACCACAAGGGCTGCGAGCGCTTCGCCTTCAACTTCCTCAGCGATGATCAAGAGGGGTTTGCCCGTCTTGGCTGTGGTCTGGAGAATGGGGAGGAACTCCTGGAGGTTGGAAATCTTCTTCTCGTGAATCAGCACGTAGGCATCCTCGAGAATGGCTTCCTGACTCTCCATGTTCGTCGCGAAGTAAGGCGACAGGTAACCCTTGTCGAACTGCATGCCTTCGACGACATCGAGCGTGGTCTCGATCGACTTTGCTTCCTCGACCGTGATCGTTCCGTCCTTGCCGACCTTGTCCATCGCGTCCGCGATGATTTCACCGATCGAAGCATCCCAGTTGGCGGACACCGTAGCGACCTGGCGGATCTCTTCACGGTCGTTGACCTTCTTCGAGATGCGGGCGAGTTCGACCACCGCGGCTTCAACCGCCTTGTCGATACCACGCTTGAGATAAATTGGATTCGCACCAGCGGTGACGTGCTTCAGGCCTTCCTTGTACACGGCTTCCGCCAGAACCGTAGCGGTCGTTGTACCGTCGCCGGCGGCGTCGTTCGTCTTGGAGGCGACTTCCTTTACCAATTGGGCGCCGATATTTTCATAGGGATCGGCCAATTCGATCTCCTTGGCGACGGTGACACCGTCCTTGGTGACCGTCGGCGAGCCGAATTTCTTGTCGATGACAACGTTGCGCCCCTTGGGACCCAGCGTCACCTTGACCGCGCGGGAGAGGAGCTCGACGCCGCGGAGAATTTTTTGGCGGGCAGATTCGTCGAAGAGGAGTTGTTTAGCAGCCATGGAATTGAGTAAGTGTAATGGATTGTGTTTGGACGGGTATGTTCTGAAGCACGATTCCTCAGGCGATCACGCCGAGAATGTCGTCTTCGCGGACGAGGGTGAATTTCTCGTTCTCGATTTTCACCTCGGTGCCGCCGTACTTGCTGATGAGGACCTTGTCGCCGACCTTCACTTCGAAGGCCACGGGGTTGCCCTTTTCATCCTTCTTGCCGGTGCCGAGCGCGATCACTTCGGCCTCCTGCGGTTTTTCCTTCGCGGAATCCGGAATGATGATACCGCCGCGAACCTGTTCTTTTTCTTCGACATGCTTCACGAGCACGCGATCGCCGATGGGCTTGATTTTTACTTTGGCCATATGGATTGGGATGGGTGGATTGTTTTTTTCAACGACGCGCGACCGAGAGTCCATCCGGTGGATGGGTTCGGAGACGCGAGTTCGTCAGAAAGGGGGGGTTACTTCTTCTCGTCGTCAACGACTTCGAAGTCGGCGTCGACGACGTCGGCCTTCTTCTCGGACTTTTTCGGTTCGTCCGAACCGGAGGGACCGTTGGCGGAGTCAGCTCCTGGAGCGGCGCCTGGAGCTCCCGCTTGCGCGGCGGCTGCATAAAGCTCCGCGCCGACTTTAGAAAGATTCTCGATCGCAGCCTTCATCTTGTCGGTGTCATTCGACTCCAACGCCTTCTTCGCATCCGTGATCGCGGTCTCAATGGCGGTCTTCTTGTCCGCCGGGACCTTGTCCCCGGTGTCTTTGAGCGTCTTTTCAAGCTGGTACGTCACACTGTCGAGTTGATTTTTCGTCTCGACCGCTTCCTTCCGCTTGCGATCCTCTTCAGCATTCAGTTCGGCCTCCTTGGTCATGCGCTCGACCTCCTCCTTGGAGAGTCCGGAAGACCCTTGGATGGTGATCTTCTGGTCTTTGCCCGTGCCGAGATCCTTCGCCGACACGTGGAGAATTCCGTTCGCGTCGATGTCAAAGGTCACCTCTACCTGTGGCACGCCGCGGGGCGCCGGAGGGATACCATCAAGACGGAACGTACCCAGCGTCTTATTGTCACGCGACATCGGACGTTCGCCTTGGAGGACTACAATCTCCACCGAAGGTTGATTGTCGGAATACGTGGAGAAAACCTGAGTTTTCTTCGACGGGATGGTCGTATTGCGTGAGATCATCGCGGTGGATACGCCACCAGCGGTCTCGATGCCCAGCGTCAGCGGAGTGACGTCGAGCAGCAATACGTCGCGCACATCGCCCTTCAAGACACCACCCTGGATCGCCGCGCCAACGGCAACGACTTCGTCCGGATTCACTCCCTGATGCGGGGGTTTGCCGCCCAGCTGCCGGGCGATATCCACCACCTTGGGCATGCGAGTCATGCCGCCGACCAAGACGAGCTCATCGATCTGGGCGGACGTGAGGTCTGCGTCTTTGAGGCAGTTCTTGAACGGGGCGAGACAGCGCTCGAAAAGTCGGTCGCAAATCTGCTCCATCTTCGCCCGGCTAAGGCTGATATTCAGATGTTTCGGACCGGACGCGTCGGCCGTGATAAATGGCAGATTGACGTCGTAGCTTTGAGCCGAAGAAAGGGCGATCTTGGCCTTTTCGGCCTCTTCCTTGAGGCGCTGCAGCGCCATGGGATCCTTGCGCAAATCGATACCGTTTTCCTTCTGGAAATTCTCGACGAGCCAAGAGATCAGCGCTTCGTCCCAATTGTCGCCGCCCAAGTGAGTATCGCCGTTGGTGGCTTTGACCTCAAATACACCGTCGCCGATTTCGAGAATGGATACGTCGAACGTACCGCCGCCGAGATCGAAGACCGCAATTTTTTCATCCTTCTTCTTGTCGAGACCGTAGGCCAGGGATGCGGCTGTGGGCTCGTTGATGATCCGTAGCACGTCCAGACCGGCAATCTTGCCGGCGTCTTTGGTCGCCTGTCTCTGCGAATCATTAAAATAGGCGGGGACGGTGATCACGGCCTGGGTGATCTTTTCGCCGAGATACGCCTCAGCATCCGCCTTGAGCTTACCGAGCACGAACCCGGCGATCTGCTGGGGCGCATACTGTTCCGTCTTATCCCCAGCCTGCACTTCAATGTAGGCATCCCCGTTCTTGCCCTCGACGACCTTGAAAGGAAAATTCTTCGCTTCTTCGCGCGTCTCGGAAAACTTCCGTCCGATCAAACGCTTCGCGGAAAAGACAGTATTCTTCGGATTCGTCACTGCTTGGCGTTTGGCAGCTTGACCCACCAAGCGTTCACCCGCCTTGGTAAAAGCAACGACCGAAGGGGTGGTGCGTGCGCCCTCGGCGTTTGGAATGACTACCGGCTCCCCACCCTCCATGACAGCCATGCAGGAATTGGTGGTTCCAAGATCGATACCTAGAATGCGACTCATGCCCTCCTTCAAGCAAAGCACATACCCGACACCGGTCTTGTATGCTTAGGTTGCTAATAATTAGGCGGTTAAAAATTTAATGATGCCAACTGCCGATAATCTTCGAGCGCGGCCAAGTGTCATCGCGTCGCAGTGTGAGCCACAGAGAATCTATCCTAAGCATGGAACGTCTCACTCCATGGCACACCTTGCGTCGTCCGCCAGGAGGGTGTAGGATCGCAGGAATGGAGATGGAGATCATCGTTCCCAGCGAACTTGCGGTCATGACGCTACCCCAAGTAGCCTTCTTTCCGCAGGCTTTGCTACCGCTGCACATTTTTGAGCCTCGTTACCGCCTCATGCTGAAGGAGGTCCTTGCGACGCACCGATTGTTCGCGGTGGCAGGGCTGAATCCCAAAAAGACGTCCACGGACTTTGAGCCAGTCCATCGGGTTGCAACCGTGGGCATCGTTCGCGCCTGCCAAAAAAACGAAAACGGAACGTCCAACCTGCTGTTGCAAGGATTGGCTCGCGTCGAGGTTCAGGAAATCCTCTGCGAAGAACCTTTCCGCAAAATCAAGGTCAGGGCCTTGACCAGCCAAACCGGTGCGTCGGTGGAGGAAAATTTCCGTCTCCGCACCAGCCTCGCTCGACTGCTCAGCCTCAAACAGCGACTCAGCGGGGACACGCCGGGTGATTTTGCCCAGTTTCTCAAAACCATCGAGGACCCGGAAACTTACGTCGATATTGCAGCCTTCAACCTGTGTGACGACCCGGTTTTTAAGCAGAAACTTCTCGAAACCCTCGACGTCCATCAGCGCCTCCGGCTCTATGCCAGAAAAGTTCGCACGGAGATCGACGAAATTAAGCTTCGCAAGCGGCTCCAAGGCGGCCTGACCGAAGACGGAATCTCGAATAACTGAGTTTCCCGCCTTGTTTCAAATCTCGCTGCGTAGACTAACGAGCGCAGTGGATCTAGCCGGAGGGAAAGGGCTTCCGAAAGCTGGAGCCGACTGTCGGGATTGAACCGACGACCCTCTCATTACGAATGAGATGCTCTACCACTGAGCTAAGTCGGCCGAAAGAGACTCGGAAGAAACTCGCCCTCGCAATGGGCGCAAGCCTTTTGTCTCGTTCACCCTCACTCGACGTGGCTTCACTCTCAACTGATCTTTTCGATTTCGCGCTCCCCCCGCACCTTATTGCGCAGACGCCGGCAGAAAAACGCGATCACTCACGGCTCTTGGTCATCCATCGAACTACGCGTAAGCTGGAACATAGGGTCTTCTCCGATCTACCTGAGTACCTGCGGTCCGGCGACACTCTCTTTCGCAATAACGCTGCGGTGCTCCCCGCACGACTTTCGGCGACGCGTGCCACAGGTGGTCGTGTCGAATGCTTGCTGCTGCGACCGACGACCGAAGAAAACGTTTGGTGGTGTCTGCTGCGGCCCGGCAAGAAACTCCCAGTTGGATCGAAATTCTCACTCGACGATGAGTTTTCGGGCACGGTTCTCGCCAAAGACGCGGAGGGCGCAGCCCGCGTCGGCTTTTCTACCCGTCAGGGAGTCCCGATCACGACCATCGCCAATCGCATCGGGGAGGTTCCGCTTCCACCTTACATCACCCGCCAGCACACGGACGAAGAACGAAAGACCGACCTTGCCCGTTACCAGACCGTTTACGCCGACCGGGGCCGTCAGGTAGCCGTAGCGGCCCCCACCGCGGGTCTGCACTTCACTCCCGAGCTGCTCCATCAACTCCTACAAAACGGCGTCGGCACTGCCGATGTTACCCTCCACGTCGGCATGGGGACGTTCAAACCGATCTCCGCTGAAACGATCGATTCCCACCCCATTCACCGCGAGATTTACGAGCTTCCGCCAGCGACTCAACGGTCGCTCTTTCCTCCGCTCAATGGTCGGCGGATTGCTGTCGGAACGACAACCGTGCGCTCCGTCGAGGCCTTTCTCCAGAAGCACTCGGCTCCCCTCGTGCCGTCCCAGGCGCATGTCGACGAGGCCGGCATCTACCTCTTCCCCCCCTGTTCGTTTCGCGGTGTGGACGCCCTCATCACCAATTTTCATCAGCCAAGATCCACACTCCTTTGCTTGGTTTCAGCATTCCTGACACCTGGATCAACCGATGGAATTGGCTGGTTGCGAGAAATCTATGAAGAATCCATCCGACTGAACTACCGATTCTTCAGTTACGGTGATGCGATGCTGATTCTTTAATGTACGCGTACACCTTGCGAAACCAAGGAACCGGCATTGGCTCCCGCAAACTGCGTTCGCGTGCCGACTCCGCAATCACCTTCAAAGCCACCCGTCAGGCTCCCAATCCGTTTCCTCGCGGCTTCCGGCTTGGCCGTGATGCTCGGCACGGTCGGGTACTGGGTTCTGATGGGCACACACGGAGGATGGAGCCAGAATCGGATCCCGCGACACGCAACCGATGAAGTGACCGGTCTTGATCATGTGATCTACGATGACGGTTTCCTTCCGGGGATGGACCTGCTCATCGGGGGCTGCATGGCGGGGGTTATCGTCCTTCTCTTCGCGTCTTTCCTCCATCGTCGTCAGAAAAACCTGAATCCAATAAACTCATGATCATCAAATCCTTAATAACGTCCTTAATCATCATCGGCGGCGGTGTAAGACTGATCGCTGTTCCACTTTCCTTCGACTTCAAAGACCCGAAAGGTGTCAACGCCATCCAGTTCCATCTGGACTCGCTGCTTGAACCGATCTCCGGCACCGCCGGTGGCGTTGCGGGACAGGTTTCATTCGATCCCAAAAACCCGGGCGCCACCCGAGGCTCAATCACCGTCGCGACAAAGTCGCTCGTCGTACCCAATTCGATGATGAATGAGCATCTGCTCAGCACGAACTGGCTCGCCGCCGACTCCCATCCGGAAATCATATTCCAACTGTCTGAGTTGACCGAGATCCGGACCAAGGACAACGAGACCACCGCCCAAGCGAAGGGTTCGTTGACGCTGAAAGGTGTGACCAAACCCGTGTCCATTCCGGTCAAGCTCACCCACCTGCCGGATGCACTCGGCAAACGGATGAACAAGCCGGAACTCAAGGGCGATCTCCTCGTGATTCGAGGCGAATTTTCGATCGTCCGGGCGGACTACGGAATTCAGCCAGGCAAGAACGAAGACAAGGTTTCGCCAGAAGTAAGACTCACTCTGGGTATCGTCGGGAGCGCTTCCCGCTCCTGAGGTCATCCCTCTCCGGTCGCTGGCGGCGATTGAAATCGGCCGGTTCTCGATCTAGCCCTCCTTTCCTTTTCACGAGGTCTCGCCATGGTCTCTTGTTCATGACACCCGTTGACCTGCAAAGCCTGATTGAAGACGCCACCGCCGATTTCGCTTTGGGAGACAGTTCCTTGGCATTGGAGAAACTGGTCCGGGCGACAACCGCCGCGCCCGACTCCTTCGGGGCGTGGCACGCACTTGCGGAGGTGAACTTCTCAGGCAGGAATCTGGACGCCGCGTTGTCGGCGGCCGAGAGGGCTCACGCCCTAAAGAAAGACGATCTCTTCATTAACACGACGCTTTCCCGAATCTGGATGGAACGGGGGGACAAAACGCGCGCGGAACATTTTGGTGCTCAGGCCAAAATCCTCAGCTGGAAGGATCAGCTGGCAAATCCGGGAAGCCATCAGGAGGGTGTGTCCTAACGGGCAAGATCGACAGCTGGATCGCGGCGGAGAATCTTTTGGTATCGTTGAGTATTCAGGTGCACTTCATCTTGGGGTTGCCGCGCCATTCATCTTCCAACAGAAGTTTGCTCGTGCCTGTTCCACGGACCGACATCGCGATCCCTGAGCCGATTGAGCTCACATTTGGGGGCGAGCTGCATCTCTTGCGTCCCTTGACTTTGGACGACGCGGACCGGCTGATCACCTTTTTCCGATCGCACAACGAAGAGACAGTGCGTCTGCGCTACGGGTACTTTTTCCGCGAAATGACGCGCGGGCGAGCGCTCGAGCTGGTCGGAGTCGACCAAACACGGGATCTCGCGCTCGGAATCTTTTCACGACCGACTCCGAGCGAACCGGTGATCGACGCCATCGGCCGCTACTTTCTCTTGCCCGACGGAGCGACTGCAGAGATGGCTTTCATTGTCCGCGAAACCAAGCGCCGTTTGGGCATGGCGCGCGCACTGCTCCATGCATTGTCTCACACCGCCCGCCAGCGTGGAGTCGTACAATTGGTCGCCCAGGTTCAACGCGAAAATCGCGGCATGATTGCTCTCTTCAAAAGCGAAGGAGGATCCGTCAAGAGTGTCCTCGGTGCCGATGTCGTTGACGTGATGCTGCCCCTTCAGCAAACGCGACGCCGCGGCCGTTCTTGAACCGACCGGCGCGGAGAATATTGCCCGCGCCCGGCCTGCGGCGGACTCTGGAAATGTCGTGGACATCCTGGCGATTCTCCGTTTCTGCTCTTTCTTATGTCTTCGCCCGCCGCCAAGAAAACCGTTTCCCCGATCAGCCTCGTCGTGGATGCCGTGCTCGTCCTTGGTTTCTTCGCGTTCATTTTCTCCCTTCTCAAGTCGCATGTCCCGTCGAACAACCCGCTCATGGTAATGCTGTGGGCCGGATTGTCCGCCGCGTGCATGAGCGGAGTCTTTTGGCTGGCGATCCAGATGTTCCGCGTAGTCTTGAAAGCGCAACGGTTGGACAGGCAGAAGTAACGGTTTGACTAGGCGTCCGTCCGGAGCCGTTTATGATGGTGTGTCTGATCAATTGACCGCCACCCCAAGCACGCCGCGGACGACGTCTGCAGTCGAGGACTACCTCGAGAGGATTCGCGAGCTCATCCAGACCAAAGGCTATGCGCGGGTCGTCGATATTGCCGCCGAGCTGAAGATATCGCAGGCGAGCGTAACCACGATGATTCAACGGCTTGATGCCGAAGGACTCGTGAAGTACGAGAAATACCGCGGGATGGTATTGACGAGCGCCGGCGAAGCCGTCGCCGCCCGCATCGCCCACCGCCATGAATTGCTGACCGCGTTTCTCCGCCAACTTGGACTGCCGGAAGCGGTGATCGCACGTGACGTGGAAGGCATGGAGCACCACGTCAGCACAGAGACCTTTTCAGCGATCGAAGCGCTCTCGCGTTTCCTCGATCAGCATCCGGAAGTGACCGCAAACCTCAAGCGGGGGTAGAGCGGTCGCTTCGCGTTGAGCCGTCGAGCCTCAAGGGAGTTCAACCCCACGGCACTGCCGTCAGGCCGTTTTTGCACGGCGCTTGGTGATTCGCCCACCCGCAAGAATCGCGACCTCATAGAGGACGTACAACGGTCCAGCAAACATCGCTTGCGTGAAAGGATCCGGGGTGGGGGTAACAATCGCCGCAATGACGAAAATACCAATCACCGCATGCCGCCGGTACTTCCTGAGAGTATCCACCTCCAAAAGACCCAGATAAACCGCAAGAACGATGAGTAATGGAAACTCGAAAGAGGCGCCCACTCCCAAAACCAACCATGTGAGCAAACTGTAGTAAGCCGCTGGCGTCCAGCGGAGAGCAAAACCAAACAGCTGGTTCAGTTCGATCGATACCCGGATCGTGCTCGGCACCAGAAGAAAAAAACTGAAGGCGGAACCGAGCAGAAAAAGCAGGACCGCGGCGATCCCTACCGGGAGGATCATCTTCAGCTCCCGTGCGGTCAGTGCCGGGGCGACAAACTGGCCGAAAAAATAGACGATTGCCGGCGCGGCGACGAACAAACCTCCCACGGTGCACATCTGAATGACCACGGAAAAGCCCTCCATGATCGACGTGGTTCCGAGCTCGACGCTCACATTGGAGTAATCCTTGGCGATCGTCTCCAGCGGCCACAGTAGCAAGTGATTGAACTCCTTGAGGAAGAATCCGATAAGTGCGGCGGCGACGACGAAGGCGATCGCACTCTTGACCAATGTCCACCTGAGTTCCTCGAGATGCTCGAAGAAACCCATGGGCTTCTCGCGGGGATCGGGCACCTCGCTGGATCCAGTATCGGAATCGTGGTCTGGGTGGAATTCGTTGGGTTGGCTCACCGGAGGTTTAAGGGAGAACGATGTTGAGAACTTTCTGGGGGAACGCTAGCTCGGACTCGCGGGGCCCGTAAACCGGATCACTCCGGCCGCAATCCGGGTGTCCGGCTTCCTGCATCGTTGACAGGCCGGGCCGTCGACGTATTGGCTGGGCTCTTTACGTCATCAGCCGAGACCTTCGTCTATTTTCGTCAAACACCCTCCCATGGCCGTTAAATCCAAAGTGAAAACATCCGCCCCCAAGGGCAAAACCGCCGCCGCGAAACCTGCGGCCACCAAGTCATCCGCCTCCAAGGCTCCACGATGTGTCTACACGTGGGGAGCTGGGAAGGCAGACGGCGATGGCAGCATGAAGAACCTGCTCGGCGGAAAAGGCGCGAACCTCGCTGAAATGACCCGTATCGGGCTTCCCGTGCCCCCGGGCTTTACCATCACGACCGAGGTCTGCACTTATTTCTACGCGAACAAGAAAACCTACCCGGTTTCCCTTCAGGCCGAAATGGAGGCAGGCGTCGCCAATATGGAAAAGATCATGGGAACGAAATTTGGCGCGACCAGCGGGATGCCGCTGCTCCTGGCCGTTCGTTCGGGCGCACGTGACTCGATGCCCGGCATGATGGACACGATCCTCAACCTCGGCCTGAACGACACAACGGTAGTCGCTCTCGAGAATACGACCAACAACCCCCGCTTTGCGTGGGATTGCTACCGCCGATTCATTCAGATGTACGGCGATGTCGTGCTTGGCGTACAGACGCGCGAAGGAGAAGATCACGAACCGTTCGAGACGGTGATCCACGCATTCAAACACGAGCGCTACCATGCGGATGTCGAAGACTCCAAGCTCACCGCCGAAGACCAAAAAGAGCTGGTGAAACGTTTCAAAGCGCTGGTCAAGGAACGCACGGGAAAAGTTTTCCCGAACGATCCGTGGGACCAACTCCGTGGAGCTGCCGGCGCCGTCTTCAGCTCCTGGATGAACGACCGTGCCATCGTCTATCGCCGGAAATACAACATTCCATCCGAGTGGGGTACCGCGGTGAACGTGCAGGCCATGGTGTTTGGCAACACGGGTGACAGCTCCGGTTCAGGCGTGGCCTTCACGCGCAATCCGGCCAATGGCGTCAACGAATTCTACGGAGAGTTTTTGGTCAACGCCCAAGGCGAGGACGTCGTTGCTGGCATTCGTACTCCCGAACCGGTGATCAACCTGAAGTCGGTGATGCCGAAGTCCTACGCTGAACTCCTCAAAGTTCGCGCGATCCTCGAAAAGCACTTCAAGGACGTCCAAGACATCGAGTTCACGATTCAGGAAGGAAAGCTGTTCATGCTTCAGACGCGCAACGGCAAGCGCACCGCGGCGGCCGCTCTCAAGTTTTCCATCGATATGGTGAAGGAAAAGCTGATCGACTGGAAGACGGCCATTCTCCGTAACCCGGCGGATCAGCTTGAGCAACTTCTGGCCCCCATCTTTGATCTCTCCGAGCTCAAGAAGGCGAAAGTCATCGCCACCGGTCTACCCGCCGGTCCGGGCGCAGCGACCGGTCGAATCTACTTCAATGCGGACCGTTCCGTCGCCGCTGCCGAGCGCGGAGAGAAAGTGTTGCTGGTGCGCATTGAAACCTCGCCGGAGGATCTCCGAGGAATGATCGCCGCTGAGGGTATCCTGACCGCACGTGGCGGGGTCTCCTCCCACGCCGCCCTCGTCGCCCGTCAGATGGGCAAGGTCTGTGTTTGCGGAGCAGCCGCCGTCTCCATCGACTACGAGAAGAAAACCGCTTCGATCGCCGGACAGACGTTCGGCGAGGGGGATTTCCTTTCGATCGACGGCACGTCGGGCTCGGTGTACTCCGGCCAGATCAAGACTGCCCCGTCGGAGATCATCGCCGGATTGCTCAATGGTGACAAAGCCGCGCAGCGTACGGAAAAGTACAAGCAATTCGCGCAATTGATGGCCTGGTGCTCACAAGCGACCAAACTGGAGGTCCGGACCAACGCTGACACGCCTGAGCAGACCCGCAACGCAATCGCATTCGGTGCGACCGGTATCGGCCTTACACGCACAGAACACATGTTCTTTGAAGGCGACCGGATCGACGCCATGCGGGAGATGATCCTCGCCGAATCCCTTGAGGCCCGAAAGAGCGCGCTGGCCAAGCTTCTGCCCTATCAGCGCAGCGACTTCCTCGGAATCTTCAAGGAGCTGAAGGGCTTTCCCGCGACGATCCGCTTCCTCGATCCTCCCCTGCACGAGTTCCTCCCGCACTCGAAGGAACAGCAGATGGACCTCTCCCGGAAACTCGGAATCCCGGTAGAGAAGATCATGCACCGCGTTCACGAGCTGCACGAATTCAATCCGATGCTCGGATTCCGGGGTTGCCGCCTCGGTATCAAGTTCCCGGAAATCACGGAAATGCAGGCACGGGCGGTCTTCGAAGCCGCTGCCGACGCTCAAAAGGCCGGCTTCAAAGCCAAACCCGAGATCATGATCCCGCTGGTCGGCTTCAAGAAGGAACTCGATTTGCAGGTTGCCGTGGTCCACGCGGCCGCGAAGGCGGTTCAGACCGAGCGCAAAGTGAAGCTCTCCTACACCGTCGGAACCATGATCGAAGTTCCCCGCGGAGCTCTGACCGCGGACGAAATCGCGCAGACCGCGGAAT
>Ga0154020_10007786_pt1 | contig 12479 bp, 11 predicted proteins | sample Klosneuvirus_201_FD_109709 | JGI IMG/M metagenome (GOLD analysis project Ga0154020, IMG submission 109709) | Active sludge microbial communities from wastewater, Klosterneuburg, Austria - Klosneuvirus_20160825_MG | ecosystem: Engineered > WWTP > Aerobic digester > Activated sludge | place... | reverse complement strand
GCGTCGCTGTCCTGGCCGGCGTCGTTGACCGGCGTGACCGGGCTCAGCCGCAGCCCCGTGCGGCCGCTGCCGATCTCGCCGCAGACGGCAGCCATCACGGCCTGCAGCAGGCGCACCCGATTCGCGATCGACCCACCCCATTCGTCGGTTCGGTCGTTGATGCTGTCGCGCAGGAACTGCTCGATCAGGTAGCCGTTGGCACCATGCACTTCCGCGCCGTCGAAGCCGGCTTGCAGGGCGCACCGGGCCGCGTGGCGGAACTGTTCCACCACCTGCGGCACTTCCTCCGAGCGCAGCGCGCGCGGGGTGGACGTGGGCACGAAGCCCTCGGCGGTGAACGTGCGCGACCGCGCGGCGCGGGCGGTGGACGACACCGGCACCTCGCCAGCGGGCAGCAAGCTGGTGTGCGAGATGCGGCCCACATGCCACAGCTGTACCACGATGCGCCCGCCCTTGGCGTGCACGGCGTCGGTGACGCGCCGCCAGCCCGCCACCTGCTCTGCGGTGTAGATGCCCGGCGTGTCCAGGTAGCCGTGGGCCAGCGGGGCGATCGGGCTGCCTTCGGTGATGACGAGGCCGGCGCTGGCGCGCTGTCGGTAGTAGGTGACCATGCGCTCGCAGGGCACGCCGCCGGGTGCGCGGTTGCGCGTGAGCGGCGCCATGGCGATGCGGTTGGACAGGGCGATCTCGCCCATCTGCAGGGGGTCGAACAAGGTTGTCATCGGATGGCGCGTGGGGTGGTGGTGTGGGAGGTGGTCGTGAACGGGCCGCTGCCGAATGCTGGCTCAGCGGCGGCCGGACGTTGCCGGTGAACGCCGGCCCACGAAAGCGGCCGGCAGCGGGGCATCGGGATCTCGCTTGAGCTCGCGGAAGGCGGCGAACAGCCACGAGCGCATGCCGATGATCAGGGTGTAGGGCCGCCGCTGGTCGGGCGGCAGCTTCTGGTCGGCCAGGTGCTGCTGCGCAAAGTCCTGGGCCACGCGCTGCAGGCGCTCGTTGAACAGCGTGGCCAGGCTGCGGCCGATCTGGCCGTGCACCAGCATCAGCATCTCACCCTCGCCGTCGAAACCGCCGCTGTAGTAGTCGCCGACCACGCGCTCTCGGAAATACTGCATCACCGGTCCGTCGGGCCGCCAGCGAAAGGTCTTGGCCAGCCGCAGCCGGTAGCGGTTCATCGGTCGCAACTCGATCACCCCCAGGCGGTCGAGCTGCACCAGCCGGGCAATGCACTCAGGCTCGGTGAGCGTGTAGGTGGCCACGATCTGCTCGAGCGTCCACTGGCTGAGCACGCAGATCGCGCACAGCAGCAGCTTGGGGTCGGACACGACGGCGGCTTCCTGCTCGGGCGTGAGTTCCAGGCGCAGCGATTGCGTGTCGGCAACTTGCCGCGACAGCTCGGCGAAGTCTGTCTTCAGGACGCGGCAGATCTCGTCGATGCGCGACAGCGGCATGTCGCCTTGGGCGAACATGCGCTTGACACTGGACTCGGCCAGCCCCAGCTCGCGCGCCAGCGCGGCATAGGTCAGGCCCGCGGCCTTGAGCTCGGCCTTGAGCACCTGGATCAGCGATTGTGTGGTGGACATCGACGCACCGGGCGGGGAACGTGGCGGCTACGGTACCACCAGGACATGCGGTGGCGCGGGCGGGTGGTGTTGCGGCGCGTCCAGGCGACGCGCCGCTGCCACCGCGGGCGGTATGAGCAGAGTGGCAAGGTCACGTTTGCTGATGAAGGTATCGCCCGGCGGTACCGTTTGATTCAATCGCTGCAACCACGTCGCTTCTGGTTGAACCGTCGCCACCGTTGCCGCACCATGGCGCCATGTTTCACCACCGGCTCGATGCACACCCATGAGCACTCCCGGCGCCTCCTCCCTGATTCGACGCGACACCGCCGCCTGGCGCCTGCAGGTGTGGCTGTCGTTCGCCCTGGCGGCGTCGCTGTGCGCCATCGGCCTGGCCTGGCTGCCGGGCGACGACATCGACCGTGCGTTCATGGTGATGGGCTACGTGTTCTGCCTGTCCACCGCATTCGCGTTGGCCAAGTTCATCCGCGACAACCAGCACCGGCGCGTCGACAGCCCGATGTGGAAACTGGTGGTGTGGGGCGGCTTCCTGCTGGCCATGGCGCTGACGGGCTGGGGCCTGTGGCGCATGGGCATCCAGCCGGTGTGGAAGGCCTACCTGCTGGTGTGCTGGCTGTTCCTGATCTCCAGCGTCTTCACGCTGGCCAAGACCCTGCGCGACGCCTACGACGCCGATCTGCTCGAGGCCCGCTTGTCCGGCCGCGTCGAGGCCCAGCAGGAAGCCAGTGCTTGAGGCGCGCCCCAACCGCATGCTGCCCCAACCGATCGAAAGGACTCCCATGATGAACCCGATCCACACTTCCCAAGCCGCGTCGCGGCAAGCCGGCTTGCGCTCCACCGGGCTGCGCCAGCGCATGGGTGCCTGGGCCGCGGCCCTGGCCATTGCCTGCACGGCGCCCGCGGCGGTGCACGCCCACGGCGGCGCCTCGGAACTCAGCGCGATCTCGCTGCTGCCGGTGGCTGTCGTCGTTGCGGCGCCGGCAATGGTGCTGTCGGCCGGCGCCAGCCTCACGGTGGTGGCCGTCGAAGCCTCGGCCCGGGGCACGGTATGGGTGCTCGAACGGGCCTCGGATGGCGTGCGTGCATCGGTGGAGCTGGCCGCGGGTTCTGCGGTGGCGGTGGGCACCGCGGTGCTGGTGACCGCGGTGAGCACGGGCTGGATCCTGTCTGCCGCCGGCCAGGCCATCGCGTTCGTCCCCAACGAGATCGGCGCTTCGCTGCTGTACAACGAACGGGTGACGCGATGAGTCGGCCTCGGCTGCGCGTCGGTGCGGTGACCGCCGCCGTGTGGGCCGCCACCTGGCTGGCCGCGCCTGCAGCGCAGGCCGGCCGCGCCTGCGAAGATCAGCCACTGCAGGCCGCAGCGGTGCAGCAGGGCATGGCGTTGGCGCAAGCCACGGCCAGGTCGCTGCAGTCCAGCGGCGCCCGCGTGGTGCTGCTGGCCCGTGCGGGACAGGACCTGGGCAAGTACGGCCTGCGCTGGTCGCACCTCGGGTTTGCCTACCGCGAAGAAAGCGCGTCCGGGACCCCGGTGTGGCGGGTGGTGCACAAGCTCAACCACTGCGGTACCGCGCAGGCGCAGCTGTATCGCCAGGGGCTGGGCGAGTTCTTCCTCGACCGGCCGCACCGCTACGAGGCGGCCTACATCGCGCTGTCGCCGCAACTGCAGGCGCAACTGCTGCCGTTGCTGCGCGACAACCGCCAGGTGGCGCGCATGCACCAGGCGGCCTACAACATGGTGGCCTACCCCTGGGCCACGCGCTACCAGCAGAGCAACCAGTGGGTGCTGGAGACCCTGGCCATGGCTGCCGGCGGCGCGGCCGACCGCGGCCAGGCGCAAACCTGGCTGTCGCGCCAGGGCTACGAGCCCACCACGCTGCGACTGTCGGCCTTCACCCGCCTGGGCGCGCGCGCGACGGCGGCCAACGTTGCCTTCGACGATCACCCGAGCGACAAGCGCTACAGCGACCGCATCGAGACCGTGACCGTCGATTCGATGTTCCAGTGGCTGGTGCGCGCGGGGCTGGGGACAACTCCGGTGACGGTGTCATGAGCGGGCCGCTACAGTCGGCAGCGCCAGCGCGCGGTGGCGCGGTGGACACGGGGCGGCACGAGGCCGGCCAGGGAGACCCACGCGTGAGTGCGCACGACCATCCGAACCAATTCTCGCTGCTGAGCCAGCGCCGCTTCGCGCCGTTCTTCTGGACGCAGTTTCTCGGCGCGGGCAACGACAACCTGTTCAAGTTCGCCTTCACGGTGATGGTGACCTACCAGCTGCAGGTGTCGTGGCTGCCGCCATCGAAGGCGGGCCTGGTGATCGGAGCGGTGTTCATCCTGCCGTTCCTGCTGTTCTCGGCCACCAGCGGGCAGATCACCGACAAGCACGACAAGACCGCGGTGATCCGGTTCGTGAAGAACCTCGAGATCGGCATCATGGCGCTGGCGGCGCTGGGCTTCATGACGGCACATGTTGCCGTGCTGCTGACCTGCGTGTTCCTGATGGGGTTGCACTCCACGCTGTTCGGGCCGGTGAAGTACGCCTACATGCCGCAGCACCTGAGCGAACGCGAGCTCACCGGCGGCAACGGCATGGTCGAGATGGGCACGTTCGTGGCCATCCTGCTGGGCAACGTGCTGGGCGGCCTGCTCATCGCCATGCCCGAGGTGGGCGCGCGCTACGTGGCCTTCGGCTGCGTGATGGCGGCCGTGGCCGGTCGCCTCACGGCGCAGTTCGTGCCGCCCACGCCGGCCACCGACCCGGGCCTGGTGATCAACTGGAACCCGGTCACCGAGACCCTGCGCAACCTCAAGCTGGCGCACGGCAGCATCGTCGTCTTCCGCTCGCTGCTGGGCATCAGCTGGATGTGGTTCTTCGGCGCGGTGTTCCTGTCGAACTTCCCGGTCTTCGCCAAGGAGGTGCTGCACGGCAACGAGGGCGTGGCCTCGCTGCTGTTGGTGGTGTTCTCGATCGGCATCGGCATCGGCTCGCTGCTGTGCGAGATGCTGTCCAAGCGCCATGTCGAGATCGGCCTGGTGCCTGCCGGTGCCATCGGCATGAGCGTGTTCGCGATCGACCTGTACTTCGCATCGCGGGCGCTGCCGCCCTCGGCGGCGATGTCGGTGGCCGAGTTCCTGTCGCACGCCGCGCATTGGCGCGTGATCTTCGACCTCGGTCTGCTCAGCCTGTTCGCCGGCATCTACAGCGTGCCCATGTACGCGCTGATCCAGCTGCGCAGCCAGCCGTCGCACCGGGCACGGGTGATCGCGGCCAACAACATTCTCAATGCGTTGTTCATGATCGTCAGCTCGGTGGCCGCCGGCGCCATGCTCACGGCCGGCTTCAGCGTGCCCGAGGTCTTCCTGGCTACCGGCATCGCCAACGCCGCGGTGGCCATCTACATCTTCCTGCTGGTGCCCGAGTACCTGCTGCGGTTCGTGGCCTTCCTGCTTACCCGCTGCGTCTACCGTTTCCGCGTCCGCGGCGATGTGAACATCCCCACCGAAGGTGCCGCGCTGATCGTGTGCAACCACGTCAGCTTCATCGACGCCATCGTGCTCATGGCGGCCAGTCCGCGACCGATCCGCTTCGTGATGGACCACCGCATCTTCCAGCTGCCGGTGCTGGGCTGGCTGTTCAAGCTGGCCAAGGCCATCCCGATCGCGTCGCAGCGCGAGAACCCGGCCACCTACGAGGCGGCCTTCGAGGCGGCCGACCGCGTGCTGGCCGATGGCGACCTGCTGTGCATCTTTCCCGAAGGCGGCATCACCCGCGACGGCCAGTTGCAGCCGTTCAAGGGTGGCGTCATGAAGATTCTCGAGCGGCGGCCGGTGCCGGTGGTGCCGGTGGCGTTGCAGAACCTCTGGGGCTCCTACTTCTCGCGCGTCGAGAACGGCACGGCGATGGTGCGACCCTTCCGCCGCGGCCTGTGGAGCCCCGTCGGCCTGGTGGCCGGCGAGGCGGTTCCGCCGTCACAAGTGAGCCCCGAGCGCCTGCGCGATCGGGTGGCCACGCTGCTGGCGGCTTGAGACGCGGCTGGCGACCATGTGGCGCGTGATGGTGATCGTGCTTCTCGCGTTCGGCGTGGTCGGGTTCGGCGCCTGCGCCCTGTGTGCGAGCGTCTACGGACTGACGGCGCGCAACGCGTCGGAATTCCTGGGCATCGCCTTCGCCGCGGCGGTCCTGACGGGCCTGTGCATCTGGGGCATCCGCCGCCTGCGCCTGGGGCGTGGCGCACCCGCGCCTGATGGGCCGCCGCCACCAGCCGGCGAATGATCGATCACCCGGCCACGGCGGCAATGGTCCACACCGCGCTGGAGTACGCCGGCATGGCCGTCGGCGTGGCGCTCTACCGGCAGAACCGCTCGGCGCAAGGGCTGGGCGGGCTGACCCAGCCTGGTGGCTTCGCCATCATCGTCGGCTTGCTGGCGGGTGCGGGCCTGGGCAACAAGCTCGTGTTCCTCGTCGAGCGGCCCGATGTCGCTCAGTTGCTGTGGGCGGGCCAGTGGGTGTGGCCGGGCCAGTCCATCGTGGGCGGGTTGCTTGGCGGCCTGGTCGGCGTGGAACTGGCCAAGGCATGGACCCGGCAGACACGCTCGACCGGCGACGCGATGGTGTGGCCACTCGCGGTGGGCATCGCGATCGGCCGCGTGGGTTGTTTCCTGGCCGGTCTGCACGATGACACATACGGGTTGCCGACCGCGCGCGTGTGGGCAGTCGACTTCGGCGACGGTGTGCCGCGTCATCCCACCCAGCTCTACGACCTGCTGGCCGTGGTGGTGCTGGCCTGGGCGGCCACGTCCGGGCATCGGCGCCTGGCAGCAGTGCCCGGCCTGCAGTTCAAGCTGTTCCTCGCCGGCTACCTGGCCTGGCGTCTTCTCGTCGACGGTCTGAAGCCCGTGCGCGTGCCCTATCCGGGCGAGATCAGTGGCATCCAGTGGGTCTGCGCGCTGGCGCTGGCGCTGTACCTGCCCGTGTGCATGCGCGCATGGGCGCGCCTGCCCGGTTTGCCGAAAGCGGCGGTACCGTGAGCGGCCCGGGCGCAACGGTGAGAGGCCCGCACGACTTCCCATGGCGCACCACTGGATGCACGACACCATGACCCGCAAGACGCGCCCCTACCTCTTTTACGACACCACTGCATCGGTGTGCACCACATGCCTGAGGCAGGTGGAGGCCAAGATCGTCTTGAAAGATGGCCATGTGTACATGGACAAGTGGTGCCCGGTGCATGGAACCGAGCGCGTGCTCATCAGCGACGACGAGGCCTACTACCGGCTTGGACGCGAGGTCTTCGTCAAGGCACCCGAGTTGCCGGGGCATTTCGCCACCGCCATGCACTGGGGCTGCCCGTACGACTGCGGCCTGTGTCCGGATCACATGCAGCATGCGTGCCTGTCGATCATCGAGATCACCGACCACTGCAACCTGCGCTGCCCCACCTGCTATGCCGCCAGCGGGCCGGATCGCTTGACGCACCGTTCAATGGCCGAGGTACGGGCGATGCTCGATGCCGTGATCGCAGTGGAGGGGCAAGCCGACGTCGTGCAGATCTCCGGCGGCGAGCCCACCCTGCATCCGCACTTCTTCGACGTGCTGGCCGAGGCCCGCGCGCGGCCGATCCGCCACTTGATGCTCAATACCAACGGCCTGCGGCTGGCGCAGGACCCCGGGTTCGCCGAGCAACTGGCTCGAGCGGTGGATGGCGGTCGCGCGTTCGAGGTTTACCTGCAGTTCGACTCGCTGGCGCGCGATCCGCTGCTGGCGCTGCGGGGTGCCGACCTGCGACGCATCCGCGAGCAGGCCCTGCAGCGGCTCGACGCGCTGGGGCTGTCGACCACGCTGGTGATGACCGTGCGCCGGGGCTTGAACGATCACGAGGTCGGTGACGTGATCCGCCACGCCACCCAATGGTCGTGCGTGCGCGGGGTCACGCTGCAACCGGTTCAGGATGCCGGCCGCAACGATGGCTACGACGCCCGGCAGCATCGGCTGACGGTCAGTGAACTGCGGCGACGCATCGTCGAGCAGTCGGGGGTGTTCACGCCCGACGACGTGTTGCCGGTCCCGTGCAACCCGGACAACCTGGCGATGGCCTATGCGGTGCGCACGCCTACCGGCCTGCAGCCGCTGACCCGCTACCTCGATCCGCGCGCGCTGGTGGAGGGTTCCGCCAACACCATCGTTTTCGAGCGCGACGAGCGCCTGAAGGAGCAGGTATTTCGCCTGTTCGCCACCAATCACTCACCGCAATCGCAGGCCGGGTGCCTGAGCGAGCTGATGTGCTGCTTGCCGCAGATCGATGCGCCGCCGCAGTTCGACTACCGCCATGTCTTTCGGGTGCTGGTGGTCCAGTTCATGGATGCGCTGTCGCTCGACCTGCGTTCGCTGAAGAAAAGTTGCATCCATATGGCTCGGCCCGACGGTCGCCTGATTCCATTTGAGAGCTTCAACCTGTTCTACCGCGATGGGCGCGAGGATGTGCTTGCGCGATTGCAGCAGGAATTGGGGCGCTTCCATGCGGATCGGCGCGGCACGGCGCCGGTGCCATTGACTGGTGCGGGGGATGCGTCTTGACGGCGCTGTCGCGCCCGGCATGGCTGCGGGTGGCGCCGTTCATGGCGTTCATGGCCATTCTGATGCTGCGCGGCCAGGCGGCGCACTGGCTGCCCGGGATCGATGGGCGCTGGCTCTACGCGGCGAACCTGCTGGTGGTGGCGCCGATGCTCGCGTTGTGGTGGCGCGAGTACGGCGAACTCGCGTGGCAGAACCGACCGCTGGCGCGCGAAGCGGCGTTGGCGGCGGCGGTGGGGCTCGCGGTTTTCGGCTTGTGGATCGTGCTCGACGCGCCGTGGATGCAGGTGGGCGAGCCGGCGGCGGCCTTTGTGCCACTGGACGCCGAGGGCGGCTTGATGTGGCCGCTGGTGGCGGTGCGCTGGGCCGGTGCGGCGCTGCTGGTGCCGGTGATGGAGGAGCTGTTCTGGCGCTCCTTCCTGATGCGCTGGGTCGATCGCCCCGACTTTGCTGCGGTGGATCCGCGCACCGCCACCGTGCGGGCGGTGATGCTGTCGACTTTCGCGTTCACGCTGGTGCACACGCAATGGCTGGCCGCCGTGCTTGCCGGACTTGCCTATGCCGCGCTGTACCGCGCCACCGGCCGGCTGTGGAACGCGGTGATCGCCCATGCGGTAACGAATGCCGCCCTGGGCACATGGGTGGTGGCCACCGGGAGCTGGGCCTACTGGTGAGCGACGCCGTCCGTCAGTCGCAGATGCGGCCGTTGGCCGCGCCCGTCAGCACCGGCCGAGCTCGTGCAGCGCCTGCTGCCAGGCCATCATCCAGCTGTGCAGAGCGCTCCCGTGTCGGAAGCCCTGCGCGGCATCCCACAGCGGCAGGTCGTGACGCGAGGCCAGGGTGTCGCACAGCGCGAGTTCGAGGCTGTGCTCGGCCACGACGTGCACCCATTGGCGGCCCGGTACGGCAGGCGCGCTGACCTCGGGTAGGCGCCAGGGGGCGCCCACGCCCAGCACCACTTCTGCTTGTTGCGGCAGCGGTTCGTCGCCCACCACCCAGCAGGCAGACTCCGGCACCGCCAGCTGTGCCGCCAGCTGCGCGCGGTCAGCCGCGTTCGCGCAGGCGATCGCGATTTCCACCGGCGTGCGCGCGGCCCAGTCGTCGAGCTGCGCTTGCAGCGCCGCCACGGTGGGCGCGGCCAACGGGCTGTGCGCGTCGCCCGGCTGCACGCGGTGGCAGGCGTCGGACAGCCGCGCCGGCAGTGCCGCCAGCTGCCACTGCACGGCATCACCGAGGAATCCGCTGGCCAGCCAGCGCTCGATGGCCAGCTGCAGCTCGCGCAGCAGTCGGTTGTGCGCCTCGCGCGCCGCCGGGCCCAGGGTGACCAGCCGGGACGTGTGAACCTGTTGCGGCAACTGCGCCTGAACCTCGCTGCGCAGGCGCTGCAGCATCACGCGTGACAGGGCGTCGTCCAGGTGCTGCAACTGGACATCGTCCAATGCCTGGCCCTTGTCATGCGCCGCCTGAATCCGATACAGCGCATGCAATGCTCCGCGGCGATGGCGGTCCAGCCAGCCGATGATTTCCTCCAGCAGCGGCGACTCAGCCAGCGGCGCACCGCACAGCACCAGCGCCTGCGGCGCGTCGGCCACCTGCCAGCCCGGCAGGCGCTGGGGCTCGTCGACGATCACAAGTTCGGGCTCCCACGAGCGCAGGTGGGTTTCGTCCTGCGCCAGCGTGTCGGGGTCGAGGATGCGCACCTCCGAAGCGGCCGCCCACAGTGCGGCGCGCTCGTGCAGCGGGCCCTGCACCACCACGGGTGGCGTCGTCAGCGTGTGCCCGGCCAGGCGGCGCCACTCATGTGCCCAATTGGCTTTCTGCGTGGCATGGCACAGCACGAGAACGCGGCGCAGCCCGAAGTGCTGCCGCCATAACGCAGCGGCGGCCACGGCCTGCACGCGCTTGCCCAGGCCGCGGTCGTCCGCGATCAGCGCCCGACCGGCCACCACCGCGAACAGCGCACCCTCGGCCTGGAAGTCAGGCAAGAGCGTGGCATGCAACATCGTCTGCAGCGCGTCGCTTCGGCAGCCTTGCGGGCAGGCGGCCTCGAGCTGTTGCAGGCGCCAGCGACTGTCGCGCTCGTCGGCACTGTACATCCACACGGCATCGTCGATGTCCAGCGGGTGGCCGTGCTGCTTCGCCAGTTGCGCGAGCCGGGGCAGTACGTCGACCGATACCGGTGCGGCAGGCTCGCCATTGGCCCCGCCCATGCAGGTGCTGGCGAGTTCGTCGAGTTCGACCGGACACCCGCGTCCCGATTGCCACACCAGGTGGCGCAACGCGTCGCGCTCGAACAGGCGTACCGCGCTGCGTGGCGGGCGGTTGTCGGGGGCGGGGTCGACTGTGGCCGGCGCAACGCGCGGCGCGTGCTGCTCAGGGCTGCCGGCCGGGCCCGCAACGATGGCGATCGATGCCGCGGCTGCTGGCATCTCGGCCGGGGCGGGGACCGGCACCGCCTCAGCCTGCGCGACCGGGCGCGGCTTCGCCGGGCGCCGGCGCTTGGGGGCTGGCGCGGGCGGTGCCTCGGCCGCGGTGCCGGTACGGGCCGTGGCATTGCGCGCACGCTTGGCCGCGGTCTTGGCGGCCGTGGGTTTGGGTTCGACGGCGGGCCGACTCGCCTTGGGTGCAGCCGCGGGCGCAGGGGCTGCCGGGGCTTCCTCAACCGGGGTCACCGCGGCCGGTTCGACAGCGGTGGTCGGTTGCCGACTGCGGCTCGGGCGGCGGGCCCTGGGTTTCGGGGGCTTGGTCGACTCTGGTGCGGGTGGTGCGGGTGGCGGCAGTGCGGCGTCGTCGCGCGCTCGCGATGTGCGGCGGCGTGCCGGGGTCGTCGCGGACTCGGTGGGCTCGACCGGCGCGCGGACCGGGTCCGACTCGGGTCCGGTGGATGTGGGCGGCGCGTCGGCGCTGGCGGTCTTGCGTCGGTTGCGGGAAGTGGTCGCCATGGGGCGTGTGGGTTCCGGTTCTATGGATGCGTGCGGCGGCGGCCGTCGGCGGTCGTCAGGCCCGCCCAGTGCTCAGACGCCGCGGGCGCGGTCGGCGGCGAAGCCAATCCGCCAGGCCGCGAAACGGCCCTGTTCGAGCGCCTGGCGCATCTCGTGCATGAGGTTCAGGTAGAAGTGCAGATTGTGGATGCTCGTGAGCATGGGTCCGAGCATCTCGCCGCAGCGGTCCAGGTGGTGCAGGTAGGCACGGCTGACGCCACTGGCGCAGGTATGGCAGCCGCAGGTCTCGTCGATCGGCGCTGCGTCTGCCTTGTAGCGCGCGTTTCGGATGCGCAGGTCGCCGTGCCGGGTGAACAGGTGGCCGTTGCGCGCGTTGCGGGTGGGCATCACGCAGTCGAACATGTCGACGCCGCAGGCGACACCCTCGACCAGATCCTCCGGCGTGCCCACCCCCATCAGGTAGCGCGGCTTGTGCGCGGGCAGCCGATGCGGCGTGTGCGCGACCACTCGCCGCATGTCCTCCTTGGGTTCGCCCACGCTGACGCCGCCGATGGCGTAGCCGGGCAGGTCCAGCGCCACCAACGATTCGAGCGAGGCCTCGCGCAGGGACTCGAACATGCCGCCCTGGACGATGCCGAACAGCGCATTGCGGTTGCCCAGGCGCTCGAATTCGGCCACGCAGCGGCGGGCCCAGCGCAGGCTGAGCTCCATCGATGCGCGCGCCTCGGCTTCGGTGGTCTGGTGGCCGCGCGTTTCGTAGGGCGTGCACTCGTCGAACTGCATGACGATGTCCGAATCGAGCACGGTCTGAACCTGCATGCTCACTTCTGGCGTCAGGAACAGCTTGTCGCCATTGACCGGGGAGGCGAAACGCACGCCCTCCTCGCTGATGCGCCGCATTTCGCCCAGCGACCAGACCTGGAAACCGCCCGAGTCGGTGAGGATGGGTGCCTGCCAACCCTCGAAGCGGTGCAAGCCGCCAAACGTGCCGATGACGTCCAGGCCCGGCCGCAGCCACAGATGGAAGGTGTTGCCCAGGATGATCTGCGCACCCATGTCGCGCAGCGACTGCGGCAGCACACCCTTGACCGTGCCGTAGGTGCCCACCGGCATGAAGATCGGCGTCTCGACCACGCCATGGTTCAGGCGCAGGCGGCCGCGGCGGGCCAGGCCTTCGGTGGCGATCAGGTCGAACTGCAGCATGGGGCGCGATTGTCGCAGCGGCCAGTCATCGCGCCCGCGGTGCCCGGCTGGGGGTGATACCCCCTTGGTCCGGGGGGCGGATGTGACAGGCTGCCTGCAGTCGTGATGCTGCGCAACGTTCGGGTACATGTTCGTGCGTCTTCGGCTCTATCCTCGCGGCCGCGCCCGCCTCAGGCCGCT
>Ga0154020_10007784_pt1 | contig 12481 bp, 8 predicted proteins | sample Klosneuvirus_201_FD_109709 | JGI IMG/M metagenome (GOLD analysis project Ga0154020, IMG submission 109709) | Active sludge microbial communities from wastewater, Klosterneuburg, Austria - Klosneuvirus_20160825_MG | ecosystem: Engineered > WWTP > Aerobic digester > Activated sludge | place... | reverse complement strand
TAGATATCCAGCGCCACGACCAGATTGTTGCGCGCCGCTTCTTCATCAGCGGCACGCTTTGCCATGGCCGGGTCAACCTGCGCCTGCAAGCTCAGCGCCAGCAGGCCCGCGGAGGGTTCGTGCTGCAGTATGCCCGCCGCGAGCAAACGCAGCTTCGCGCGCTCTTGCGTTGAGAGCATGCCCCAAGCCGCGTCGCGCAGAAAAGAATGGGCAAACGCCAAGGTTTGATCTCGGTGGTGCGGAAAATGGGCGGCGCTATTCACAAAGAACGCTCTCAAACAGTCAGAAGTGAATCTTTGGTCAGATTAGGCCGGCGCCTGCTGAAATGAAAGCTTCGTCGCGTGAACTACTTCAAGACCGGAAATATCGAGTTCCCTTCATCATGGCATCCAGGCGCGATCAGCGGCCCTGCAAGTGTCATGCGGCACGAGGCACCGGGTCGCGGGCACTTCGGCGACCGCAGGCTATGCCTCCGGACAACCGACCCAGGGCTGATTAAGGATGCGTCTGCGCCGCAACCTTAGTAAACGCGCTGCACACCCTCTGCCTTTGCGCCGCTTAGTTACTACACTTCTCCGCCCTTGGAAGCCGGCGGTTCATCATGCGTCGTTCAGACATTCGAAACATTGCCGTCATTGCCCACGTTGACCACGGCAAGACCACGCTCGTGGACGGCTTCCTTGAAGCCGCGAATTTCTTCGGCCGCAAAACCGAGCACGAGGAAGCCTTCCTGGATATGAACCCGCTCGAACGTGAGCGCGGCATCACAATCCTCGCCAAGAACGTTGCGTTTGTCTGGCGCGGCGTGAAAATCAACCTGATTGATACCCCCGGCCACGCCGATTTCGCGGGCGAGGTCGAGCGCGTGCTGAGCATGGCCGACGGCTGCTTCCTGCTCGTTGACGCCGCCGAAGGACCCCTGCCGCAAACCAAGTTCGTGCTGCGCAAGGCGCTGGCGCGCAATCTCAAGCCGCTTGTGGTCATCAACAAGATTGACCGCCCTGATGCGCGCCCGCAGGAAGTGCTCGACGAAGTCTTCCAGTTGTTCATCGATTTGCACGCGACCGATGCGCAGCTCGATTTCCCGATCATTTACGCCAGCGGTCGCCAGCGCATTGCCACAGTTGATTTCCACAAGAAGGGCGAAGACCTGCGCCCGCTGCTCGATGCCATGATTGACCTGCTGCCCGGCCCTGAAGTTGAGCCCGACAAGCCCTTCCAGGTGCAGATCACGAATATTCTCTACGACCAGTTCGTGGGCCGCGTCGGCGTAGGCCGCATCATGCGCGGCACGATCAGGGCGCGTCAGCCCGTGTTGAGTATGCACCGCGACGGCACACAAAAAGTAGGCCAGGCGAAGCAAGTACAGGTGTTTGACGGCCTCAAACGCGTGGACGTAACTGAGGCCAGTGCTGGTGAAATCGTGGCGATCATCGGCCTGGAAGTCGTCGAAATCGGTGACACGATTGCCGATGTCGAGCACCCTGAAGCGCTGCCGCCCGTTCCCATCGACGAACCCACGATCGGCATGGAGTTCTGCGTCAACGATTCGCCCGTGGCCGGTCTTGAAGGACAGTATCCCACCAGCCGCCAGATCCGCGAACGTTTGCAGAAGGCCGCCGAAGCCGACGTGGCACTGCGGGTCGAGTTTCCAGAAAGTGCCGCCGACAATTTCAAAGTGCTCGGGCGCGGCACGTTGCACCTGGGCATTTTGATCGAGAACATGCGCCGCGAGGGCTACGAGTTTGCCGTGGGTGCGCCCGAAGTAATCGTACACTACGAAAACGGCGTCAAGACCGAACCTTGGGAAGAAGCGGTGGCCGATGTGCCCGACCAGCTGGCTGGCCGCGTCATTGAGCTGCTGGGTTCGCGTGCCGCCCAGATGACGCATATGGAAACGCACCAGGGGCGCACCGTGGTCCACTTTGACATGCCCTCGCGCGGCTTGATTGGTATGCGCACGAAAGTGCTCACGGCCACGCAGGGCGAAGCCGTTTTCACGCACCGGTTCACCGGCTACCGCGAAGCGGCGGGCGAAATTCCAAGGCGCACGCGCGGCGCAATGTGGCCACCGATCCCGGCCAGGCTACGCAATACGCGCTGCTGAACCTGTTTGACCGCGGCGACTTTTTCGTGGAGCCGGGCAACAACGTCTATCGCGGCCAAGTGATCGGCGAGCATTGCAAAGAAGGCGACATCGACGTCAACGTGGCCAAGATGAAAGAACTCACCAACGTGCGCAGCAGCAATAAAGAAGCCACCGTGCGCATCAAGGCCAAGCGCGACATGAGCCTCGAAGACGCCATGGAATGGATCGAGCCCGACGAACTGGTCGAGGTCACGCCCAAGAGCTTCCGCATCAGAAAGCGCGAAATGGACGCCACCGTCCGCAAACGCGCCCGCAAAGACACCGCGACAATCCAAAAGTAAGCGACACTGCGCGGCGCCACTCACAAGCGCAACGGATCGCTTCACCGTTACTTGAACAGATTGGCCTTGAAGTAGGCCAATTCGGCCAGACTCTCGCGGATGTCCGAGAGCGCCGTGTGTTCCTTCTTCTTCTCGAATTTGGGCAGCGCGGGATACCACGCGCCGGCCAGCACTTTCAGGCTCGAAACATCAACTTGCCGGTAGTGCAGGAAACCATCCAGCGTGGGCATGTATTTGCCAATAAACCGGCGATCGACGTGGATGCTGTTGCCCGCCATCACTGCCTCGCGCGGCTTGGCGTGCTGCGCCACCAGATCGCAGATGGCGCGCTCGGCCTGGCCTACGCTGACTTTGCTGGCGCGCACGCGCTCAAGCAGGCCGCTTTGCGTATGCATGTTGCGCACGAAATCGTTCATGCCCGCGAGCACGCCTTCCGGCTGGTGAATGGCAGCCTCGTACTGCGCCAGCGGCTGCAGATCGGGGCCGGTGATGACAGCCGCAACTTCGACAATCGCGCAGGTCTCGACTTCGAGGCCGGTCATCTCCAGGTCAACCCATACCATTCTCAAATCGCTCATGGCCGCGTTATAGCGTGCCTATTTGCCCTCGCCCTGCTTTTCTTCCTTTCTCTCGCCCGTAATCGGCTTCTTGGGCGGGGCTTTGGCCGGGTCTTCTTCTTCAGTGCGCGGCTTGGCCTTGTCGAAGCGGCGGTGGTCGGTAAGGATCGGCATGGCCGCGCGTTTGAGGAAGAGGATGGCCATGCAGATGTTGGCGGTCTGGGGCGTAAGCCTTGTGGCGGGTTTGCCGTTGATAGCAGCCCCGGCCTGTGTTCGCTCTGTTACGTTGTCGGCTCTCCAGCTGCCGTCGATTTCCTGCGAATAGCAGAGCAGCTCGGCACCGACGCGATACCAGTCGAATTCTCCCGGCAGCTCGCGCACCTTAAGCAGCTCACAGGCGCGTTCTGTCGAGTAGAGGTCGTAGTAGAAGCCGCAGCCGTCCCACAGGGGTGCGCCGCCAGTCGCGGCGTGCGCGGCGCGGCAGGAATCGTTCACATGAAACTCGTGGCGCATGTACATGAGCGCGCCGGCAATGCGGCGGTTGATGTCCTGCTCGAGTTTGGGCACCAGTTCGCCGCGCAAGCGCAGCTCATCCATGCAGATGGAGAGCGAGCTTGCGCCCGCAGCGGTCATGGCGAAGTCGGGAACGGTCTGCGTGCATGTATAGCCCCAGCCGCCGGGCTGCACATTGAGATCCTTGAATTCGTCGGGCAACGGCACTTTCGGCGGCGCGCTGCGATCAGGGCTCGCGGGTGAGCCGCGCCGGTGGAATGACGGGCTGAGGTTGGCGAAATCGACGGCATAGAAGTGTTTCACCAGGCGCTCGGCTTCGTGCAGGAACACGCCGGTTTTCACTTCGCAGCCGAGCATGACAGCGGCGCGATAGCCGAGCATGGCGTACTGTGTATTAGAGGTATCGCCGAAGGCGGTGCTGAGTTGCGTGCCGGTTTTCTCGACTTTGGAGTAGCCCCATCCGCCCTCGCCTTGCGTGAACGCGTTGTCGAGGTCAGCCACAAGCCGCGCAAACAGCTTGACGCGATCGGGCGGCAGCATGGGCAGCAGCTTCTTGCGCGCCTCGTGGCGCTCTTTGGCTGTGGCGACACTGAGCATGCCGGCGGCCTTGATTTCAGGCTCGTAGAACTTCTGGAAAAACATGAGCGAGACCGCTGCGTCGTAGCTGTAAGAGGAGACTTTGAACTCCTGCTTGTCGAGCCAGGCAAGGCCCTTCTTGATCAGGGCACTGTCGCGTTCGGCGCCGCCATGCAGAAGCGTCATGAGCGCCAGCGCCTGGTGCGCCGTGAGATAATCGTGCTGGCCGATGAACTTCCCGTCTTGATCCATGCTGGCGGCGACGAACTCGCAGCCGTCGGCGATGGCGGTAATCACGCGCTCGCGAAACACCGTGGAGACAACGCGCGCCTTTACGGCGTCAAGCAACGCCAACGCACGCATGGCCTTATTGAGTTCGTCAGTCTTCAGGCCCTTGAGCAGGCGCTTTTGGGCAAACAGCCCGCCGGCGAGCACGTCGAGCATCACCACTGTATCCACCGCCGCGCCGCCCTCCTGCACGACGCCCGCAGCCACCCAGCCCGCATCGCCGACACGACTGTTGCGGGGTGCAAAGGCGCCGTTGCGGCGCTGCGTTTGCAATAGATTTTCCACGATGCCGCTGCGCCAGGCGGCAGGATCCTTCTCGCCCTCGGGCGCGAGGCCTTCATTGGTGTGCCGGCGCAGCAACGCCAGCGTCGCATCCTGTGCGCGATCAAGGGAGGCAGCGTGCTTCTTCAACAGCGCGGGCGCGCCCTCAAGCAGCTTGAGCAGTGCGGTCTTGCGCGCGCGCGGCATGAGTTTGTCCGGCAGCTCCAGCGCCACGGACAAAGTGGCAAACGAAATGGAGTTGGGCTCGGCATCGTAGTAGTCACTCATGTTGGCTTCACCGCCGCCTGAAAAGCCGCGCGTTTTGTCCCACTGCGCGAGCAGCACGTCGAGATCGGAGGCGGGCAACTTTTCGTTGATCGGCAATGCCAGATCAACGGCGAGGCGCGCAATCACCTGGCGCCAGAAGTGGTTGAAAAACCAGCGCGCCTGAACATATGCGACAGGCTGGGTTTCGGGCTTTGCAGTCAGGGCGGCGGCGCTGTCGGCAGCCTTGAGCACCTCGCGCGCGCGCAGCAGCAGCCGGTCGCGATTCTGCACGTTGTTCAGCGTGCACAGGTCGCGCAGGATCAGGAGCTCCAGCGCGGGCAGCCCCAGCGAAATGGAAACCGCCGGCGGCGGCGAGGCCACCAGGCGATCGGCGGCCTGCTGCATGGCGGGCGACCATGGCACACCCGCAATCAGCAGCGCATGCAGGCGAAGCTTCTCGTCAACGGTGAGTTCGCCCGTAGTCTCCGCGTCAAAGGGCGGCAGGGGGCAGGGATGATAGGTGCGGCCTTTGAACAGCTCATCTTGAATCGTCGGGCGCATCAGGTAGCGAAGCGCGTCAAAAACGACACGCTCGTTACCCTTGAAACCGGCTACGACTTTGGCGGCAGCGTTGATTTCCTTGGACTCGAATTCAACGGCGGCCGGGCCGTCGCCGACTTTAGGCTTGTCATCCTTTTTCTTCTGGGCCGCACCCTCGACGCAAAGCGCCAGGCCGGAAGCAAACGCAACCAACAGAACGAGCAAGCGTGCATGGCGCATGGCAGGCCTTTCCCAGGGCGTTTGACAATGATAGAGGCAGCCGGCAACAATTGCCAAGAATGAGCCCGGCTGTTTGCTGAAGGTGATTTCAATCGTAGTCCGGCCAGGCGTGCCGGCGCTACCCAGGCGTGCACGACCGTGCTGTAATGGCGCACGAAAGTGAGGCAGCCATGGCCGGCACTCTTGACATCATGCCCTCGCCCATCCGCATCGAGGAAGACGAGCAGGAAAACATCGCGCGCATCAAGGAACTCAAAGCGAAGTACGGCGAGCGCGTAATCGTGCTTGCGCATCATTACCAGCGCCTGGGCGTGCACGCCTGCGGCGACGTGACCGGAGACAGCTACGCCCTGTGCAAGGCCGCGGCCAACACGGCCAAAGCACGCGATATCATTTTCTGCGGCGTGCGCTTCATGGTCACCAGCGCCGCTACTCTCTGCCGCGATGACCAGGTTGTTTATCACCCGGACAAAAACGCCGGGTGCCCCATGGCCGACATGGCCAACCTGCCGCAAGTGATGCGCTCATGGCAGGAGTTGGGCGAACACACGGACACAAGCAAGGTCATCCCCGTCGTGTACATGAACAGTGATCTTGACCTGAAATCATTCTGCGGTGAGCGCAACGGCATCGTGTGCACCTCAAGCAACGCGCGCAAGGTGTTCGACTGGAGCTTCGCGCGCGGCCAGAAGATCTTCTTCTTTCCTGACGAGCATCTGGGGCGCAACACCGCCAACGCCTATGGCATCGCGCGCGACGAGATCATTCTCTGGGATCCCGCGCTGGTGAATGGCGGGCACAGTGCAGCCGCGATTCAAAAAGCGCGCGTGATTCTATGGAAGGGATACTGCCACGTGCACACGCGCTACACAGTACCCATGGTGAACGAAATGCGCGCGAAGTATGCGGACATCAAAATTGTGGTGCACCCCGAGTGCACGGAAGATGTCGTGAAAATCGCCGACGCCGTGGGCAGCACCAACTTCATTCAGGAGTACGTAAAGAAGATGAAGCCCGGCGAGAAAGTAGCGATCGGCACCGAAGTGAACATGATTCACCGCATGAGCGTGCAGAACCCTGACAAGTTCGTGGTGCCGATCACGCGCTCGCTGTGCCCCAACATGTTCAAGATCAGCACGCGCGACTTGCGCGATTGCCTCGAGCAGCTTGATTCGTGGGAGCCGGTCAAGGTTGACCCGCGCGAAAAGCGCTTTGCCCGGCTCGCGCTCGAGAACATGCTGGCCTGTGCCGGGTAGTGCCGGAGCGGCCATGGCGCTAGCCTTCCTCCACCTCACAACCACAGAGCTGGTCGTCGTTGTCTTGATTGGCGCCGGTTTGGTCTGCGTGCCACTGGCCGCAGTCCTGCTGGCTCTGCGCGTGTTCAACGAGGTAGAAACCAACCGTCGTTCTGATGTGGTTGACCAGGCGCTTACGCGCGACGAGGATATTACTCCGCTACCGCCCGGCGATGAGCCCGCGGGCAAGCCGCGAGTTTGACTACGACTTTTGCAACCGCTCCATGAGCCACCCCAAACCCAGGCGCGCGGCAAATCGCCCCGCACGTACCAGGTCGTTGCCGCCGCCTTCATCACCGGCGGCCAGCCTGAAACGGCCGCGCGCGAAAAGCGCCTCAACAAACAAAAGATCCTGGCGGCCGCCCTTCTCCATGGCCCTGACCGCCAGATCAGCCCAGGCCGAGCCCTGCGGCCATTGCGCAGCCCTTGCGCCCAGCGAAGAAACCGCAATCGCCAGCGCCTCGGCATCCTGTGCCGTCGCGACCTGCGCTGGCGCGCACTGCGCGAATCGCTGAACTTCGCGCGCCAGACCTTCAGGCTCGCCCTCAAAGCACGCCGCCGCGAGACGGTGCGCCTGCCGCAGCGCCTTTTCGTCGGAGCCGCCATTTTGCTCCGGCTGGCAGCGCTCCAGCACGTCCAGCAGGCGGCGCATTTCCGGGGCCGAATTCCTCTGGCGCGCGGCTTCAAGCATGTGCAGATAGGCCGAGCCCTCGTAGCTGGCAAAGCCCTGCCTGGCCGCGCGCTCGGCCACGCTGGCGAGCTCGCGCGAGGCCTGATCGAGGTTACCGGCACGCACGAGATCCTGCGCGGCCAGGTTGTCGTTGAGCAGCAGGCCGCGCTCGTTGCCCTGACGTGCGTTGATCTCGCGCGAACGCTCCAGGCGTTCGCGGCAAAGCAGGCTGTCGCCGCAGCGCAGCGCCACCGTGGCCTGGTTATGGAACAGCTGCGACATCGCCTGCGCGTTGCCAAAGCGCTCGGCAAGCGGCAGGGCGCGCTCAAAGCTCAGGCGTGCCTCCGCGAAATCGCCGGTGGTCAGGTAGCATGTGCCAAGATTGTTCTCGGCGACCATGATGCCGAACTCGTCACCAAGCTCGCGGCACAGGCCGCGCGCGAGCGCGTGGTGCTGCACGGCCTCATCGAGGCGGCGCGCACGGCGCAACTGGTTGCCGTAGTTGCCGTGCACGATGGCGACGTTGAACAGTTCGCCCGCGCGTGTGTATTCGGCCATGGCCAGCTTGAAATGCTCGTCAGACTCGATGTTGCGGCCCATGTCGCTCAGGTAGGTGGCGATGTTGGAATGGGCGCCTGCGATCTTGCGGCGGTCATTCGCTTCGGTGGCCAGGGCCAGGCGTTCGGTTTCGTCGTCGAGAGCCTCCTTCAGCCGGCCCAGCGCTGAAAGGAGGGAGGCGCGCGTGTGGTGAAAGTCGATGCGCGTTTCCACGCCGGCGTCCTGAAGCGAAAGCTGCTCGATCAACGCCAGGCCCGCGGCACTCTGCCCGGTGTGGGCGAGCATGCGCGCCTTGAACAGGTTCATGCGCGCAACACCGGCACTGTCGCCCGCCTTCTCATGGAGGGCGCAGGCGCGCTCGGCGTGCACAATGGCGTCGTCGAAGCGGCTCTTGATCTGCGCGATGCGCGCCGCGAATTCAAAGGCGCTGGCGCGTTGGCGCGCAAAACCATCAGGCGTGAGTGCAATCGCTTCTTCCGCATACTTCAAAGCCTCGTCGGGCTTGCCCGAATCAAAGCAGGCCTCACACAGTGCCAGCAGCAGTTTCAGGCGCGACCCTTCTGGGCTCAGGCCATCGATGCCCGGCGGCGCTTTGCAGCGATCAAACTCTTCCTTGGCGCTGCGCAACTGGGCCGCCGCAAAAGCCAACAGCCAGTCCTGCGCGGCTTTCAGGCCGGCGCGGTAATAGAGCGGCCAGGCGGCGTCGGCCCGCTCGGCGCGGGAATAATGCCACGCGAGTTCGCTCAGTCGCGCTGGATCGCTGCCCTGGCCCTGTTTCTCGAAAAAAGCAGCCACGCCCGCGTGCAGCGCGCAACGATCGCGGCGCAACAGGCCGCCGTAGGCAACCTCCTGCAATAACGCGTGCGAAAATAGATAGCGACGTTCCCTGCGTTCCTCGGGCTTGAGCACCGCCGTGTCGCCCGAGCCGAGGTCCACAAGCATGCCGCGCTTGACTAACGCCTCGATGGCGGGCGCGCCGCAAAGGTGCAGCGCCGGGCCCGAGCGGAACTCGCGGCCCAGCACGGATAGTGAGGTCAGCGCGCCGCGTAACTCGGGATCAAGCGCATCAATGCGCGCCGCGAGAATGCTGCGCACGCCGACAGGAATCAGCGACTGGCTTTGCGCATCGCGCAGCACATAGCGGCCGTCGCGCAACTCCAGCATGTGAGTTTCGCGCAGGGACTTGAGCAGCTCCTCCGTAACAAACGGGTTGCCTCCGCTGCGCTGCAACACCAGCGCCGCGAGATCCTCAGAGATTACGCCATCCTGGAGGATTCCGCCGGAAACGGCCGCAATTTCGCCGGGCTCCAGCGAGCGCAACTCAATACTCTCAAAAGGATTGGCCAGCAGGTCGCGCACCAGGTCAATGGCTTCAGGACGCCCCAGCGCAAGAATGAATATGGAACCCTGCAGGTCGGCATGGGCAATACGGCGCAGAAAGTCCAGGCTGTCACTGTCTGCCCAGTGCAGATCCTCATATACAACCAGCAGCGGCTGAACGCGCGCACTCTGCTCCAGCAGGCGCTTGAGCGCCACAGCCGCACCTTCCGCCCGCTGGCGCGGCGGCAGAATCACGTCAGTGTCGCGCGAGGGCCGGCCTACCAGGAACGCCAGGTGCTCGGCAAAGGCCTTGGGCGCATCGGGCACGCTTTCCGTGACGCGCGCAATCGCCGCGTCGATCTCGGCCACAGGTGCGCTGGGGGCAAGGTCAAGGGCGCCGCGCGCAATTTGCCTCATGCCAACCATCGGCTCTTGCCCTACCGGCACAAACGCGGCCGTCAAACGCTTGGGCGCCTGTTTCTGCGCCCTTAACCGGCGCCGGAATTCATAGAACAACCGGCTCTTGCCCATGCCCGCTTCGCCACGCACCAGAACAAAGCGCGGCTTTGCATTGGCCACGGCCTGTTCATAGCTGGCAAGCAGCAGGTCAAGTTCGCGTTTGCGGCCCACAAACGGGCCGTTGTAACGCTCGGTCGTTTTGAGCGCACCCTCGACGCGAAACAGCGTGACCGGCTCGGCCTTGCCTTTGAGCAGGCGCGGCTCCAGCTCAGTGAGCCGAAAGCGGGCCTTGACCACACGCGCCGTTTCCTCGCTGATGTAAACCGTGGTCGGCTCGGCGGCGGATTGCACCCGGTTGGCTGTGTTCACGGCATCACCAATTGCGGTGTACTGGCCGCGCTGGCCGATGTTGCCTACGACGACCTCGCCGGTGTCAATGCCGATGCGCACGCCGAGTTGCTTTTCGCGCCCGGCGTTGCTGGCCTGCGCGCGCCGCTGCATTTCAAGGGCGCAATTGACAGCGCGCTCGGCGTCGTCGCCCAGGCTCTTGGGCGCACCGAACAACGCGAGCACGGAATCGCCCATGAACTTGTCCACATATCCGCCGTGGCGGGCGACGACATCTGCGAATTCGCGAAACAGGCCGCCCACAAGTTCTTCCACCTGCTCGGGGTCGAGCTGCTCGCTCAGTGCCGTGTAATCCTTGATGTCGGCAAATAGCACGCTGATCACGCGGCGTTCGCTGGCGGGCCTGCGTTCGCTGGCGCGCGTGACTGGCTGCGGCGTGAGGTGAACGGATTCGCTGTCGTTGAATTTCGTGCCGCATTCATTGCAGAACTTGGCCGAGTCGGCGTTCTGCACGGAGCACGAAGGACAGACCTTGGGCATGGCGTGCGAGTGTAGCAGAGGCGGTTAAACGGCGTAGGGGCGACCCACGGGTCGCCCCTACGCGCCGATACCCGCTTAGCTTTCGTTAATGGTGACGCCGCGTTCGCTCAGGTATTTGATGGCCTGGTCCACGGCATCATCGGTGCCCTCGAGCGAAAGCTCAAGGTAACCCATCTCATCGTTCACGTTCGCCCGGGAAATATTGAACACAATGCCGAACTTGTTCGAGATGTTGAACAGAATCGGTTCGCGAATGAGCTTCTGCGGGAAGCTCAGGTTGAATTTTCTGATAGTGGCTGACATCGTGGCTCCCTGATTGCCCCTGTTCCGTCCCTTTAACGCTACAACGCCGGCCCTTACTCCGTCAAAAATTCCGTTTGTAGCCAAGACGCCTGCTTTCCGGCAACTCAGCCCTTGGGCGCGCCCTTGACCGCAAATGCCGATTCGCGCTCCGGCCCGACGCTGATGACGCCGATCTTGACGCCGACGAATTCCTCAATGAACCGCAGATAGGCGCGCGCCGCCTTGGGCAGGTCGCCGCCCTTGCGCGCCCTGCCCAGGTTCTCCGTCCAGCCGGGCATCGCCTTGTAAACGGGCTTGAGCGCCGCGAACTTGCGGATATCCGCGGGCAATCCGGGATCCTTGTGGCCCTCATAGCCGACGCCCAGTTTCAACTCTCCCATATTGCTGAGCACGTCGAGCTTGGTCACGGCCAGCTCGGTCACGCCCGAAAGTTTGCACACGTAGCGCAGAGCAAACAGGTCGATATGGCCCACGCGGCGCGGCCGACCCGTTGTGGCGCCGAACTCTCCGCCCTTTTCACGCAGAATCTCGCTTTCGGCCTTGCCCAGTTCCGTGGGGAACGGGCCTTCGCCAACGCGCGTGCAGTAAGCCTTCGTCACGCCAATGACTCGATCCACACCCGTCTGCAGGCCCACACCCGCGGTAATGCCATTGGCCAGTGTGTGGCTCGAGGTCACGAAAGGATAAGTGCCGAAAGCGACATCGAGCAACGCGCCCTGCGCACCTTCATAAAGCACGCGCTTTGCTTCGTTAAGCGCTTCGTCCAGCACGAGCGCAGAATCCGCAATAAAGGGCCTCAGCTTCGAACCGGCCTTGAGCAGCGGCTCCACCAGTTCTTCCGCTTTAGGCGCGGCCGAGCCCAATTGCGGCCCGCGCACGGCCAAAGCCCGCTCCAGCGCCTCGCGCAGGCTTTGCTTGTCTAATAGGTCGCAGGCACGAACCGCAATGCGGTCGTAGCGGTCGGCGTAGGTCGGGCCGATGCCGCGCCTTGTGGTGCCAATCTTGTTGCTGTCGCCCTCGCGCGCGGCATCAAGCGCGGTGTGAATGGCGGTGGTGATGCTGGCGCGATCGGAAAGCACGAGCCGGCCGGCAAGCTTGTAACCCAGCTTTGCCAACTCGTCGATCTCCTCGAGCAGTTTGTGCGGGTCAATCACCATGCCCGGGCCGAGGATGTTCAGACATTGCTTGTGGAGCACGCCCGTGGGCAGGTGGTGCAGCACGACCTTGCGCCCGTCCGGATAAACCGTGTGGCCGGCGTTGCCGCCGCCCTGGAAACGCACGCACACGTCATGTTCAGAGCAAAGCTGATCCACAAG
>Ga0154020_10007783_pt1 | contig 12482 bp, 10 predicted proteins | sample Klosneuvirus_201_FD_109709 | JGI IMG/M metagenome (GOLD analysis project Ga0154020, IMG submission 109709) | Active sludge microbial communities from wastewater, Klosterneuburg, Austria - Klosneuvirus_20160825_MG | ecosystem: Engineered > WWTP > Aerobic digester > Activated sludge | place... | reverse complement strand
TTATTTCTGAAAATCTGAAACAAGTTGATTATTTGCACTAACAAGCACCCAATCACGCCATGCGAAAAGGTAGAAGTGTCATACGCTCAGAAAAATAATAAGCTCTGCTGAAATGATTTTATGTTTGAACCTTATTTAAGACGATGGAATCTCCTTCCCGATGGCGACCCCATTGTCACGCGCGGCAGCTATTTATTGCCAGTGCGTATGGATGGGCACATAAATGGCAATCCTGCCATGCTGAAAATTGTCATGGATACCGAAGAAAAATTTGGCGGTTTAGTCATGCAATGGTGGAATGGCGATGGCGCAGCGCGAGTGTATGCTTACGAAGGTGATGCACTACTGATGGAACGGGCTCAAGGAGCTAATTCTCTCATGCAGATGGCATGCAATGGTCAAGATGATGAGGCTAGCCGCATTGCTTGCAATGTAATCGCCAAACTACACCAACCCCGATCTATGCCGCCGCCAGAGCTTATCCCATTAAATATTTGGTTTGAGGCGTTAGAGTCGGCTGCACAGCGCGAAGGGGGCGTGCTTCTTGAAAGTTTAGCTGCCGCCCGCGAGTTGTTGGCCTCACCGCACGACATTGTAGTGCTGCATGGTGACATACATCATGAAAACGTATTAGATTTTGGTTCGCGCGGTTGGCTTGCCATCGACCCGAAGCGCATAATCGGTGAGCGCGGCTATGATTATGCGAATCTTCTGTGCAATCCGGAATTACCATCGGTCACTGATCCCATCAGATTTATTCGCCAATCTTACGTGATTGCGCAAGCTGCTAATTTGGAACGACGGCGCTTATTGCAGTGGACATTGGCATATGCTGGCTTATCGGCTTCATGGTTTTTGGAAGATGATGATCGCCAAAACGCAGATTCGGATTTTTCCATTGCTGAACTAGCACTGCAAGCCCTGTCAACGGAAGCGAATAATCATGACGATCTCCATTGACGAACTGCGCATTGAACCCGTTACATACGATAACGCGACCGATGCCAAGGCAATCGATGGAACATTTATCATTAACGCCCGCTTGTTACTTTCGACTTCATCCGATGGCTTCCGTTACGAGATAATCTCCATAAGGTTGCTGTGTTTGGCATATTGAAACGCGGTGATAAGGTCTATACGAAGGTTGTTGGAGATACCAAGACAGAAACGTTGAGCCGCCCATTACTAGAAAAATAGCACCTGACAGCATAGTTTATACAGACTGTTACCGCAGTTATAATGCTCTCGACGTGAATCATTTTTACCATGAACGGATCAATCATTCCACGCTATTTGCTCAAGGTAAGAATCACATCAACGGCATTGAAAACTTTTGGAATCAGGCAAAATGCGTCTTAAGAAAATACAATGGTATTCCTAAAGGATCATTTCCTCTGTTTCTCAAAGAATGTGAATTTAGATTTAATTATGGAACACCTAAACAGCAACTATAAATACACAAACTTTGGACCCAGATTTAACCTGATCTACTACAGCCCCTATTATTTTAAATATGCGATGAGCTGGTATTTAGTGCTACTGTTCTTGCAATTGGTGTAGAACCGATTAAAACAAGATTCTTATAGAATTTTATTAAAATATTGCGTGGCTCTGGATTGTTGTATCGTTAAAGCAAGAAGCTATATGGGGCACGGATACTTGATCTTGTGCGGCATAACCTGCTCTAGTAATAGAAAGTGTGTTGTGCAACTGTAGTGCTTTTGTTTTCAGTGCGATTGCTAAATAAAAGCTCAACATCTATAAACTGGTGCGATTATGGTCAAGTGAATAGTGAACGCATGCATTTATTGTGGTACAAACCATCTTTGTCGTTGGATGCAGATGCGCTCGACTTGATGTATTCATAATCAGAGCGATCTTTTCTGAACACTAGTCGTGCATGGGTTGTGTTAAAAAAACTGGATACTTTATATAGTTACTGTTCAATGCATAGAAAATTGGTGAAATAGCGTGGCATCAGAACCTCTCAAAATTAGATCCCTTTCTGGCAGTTTATTGAGATACCCGGGTGGAAAAGGCCGACATGCTAAAATACTCGTGTCTATTTTTAAGCTGAACAAACTGCAACCGAAAACATTTATTGAACCATTCTGTGGTGGAGCTTCAATTTCTCTAAACCTACTGGAAGCTGATGCAGTTGAAACAATTAGTCTAAATGACTTAGATCCAATGATCGCATCTCTATGGAAAGCTGTTTTTTCTACCTCCGATAGCAAATGGCTTTGCGAGCAAGTAATGACCGCTCCTTTGACACTTGAATACTGGGATTATCAAAAATCAAAAACTCCTCAAACACTTAGAGAACAGGCATTCCAATGCCTCTATCTCAACAGAACCTCTTTTTCTGGTTTATTACATAAGCATGCAGGTCCTATTGGAGGAAGAAAACAGGATCGCTGGACAATTGGATGTAGATTCAATCGAGAAAAATTGGCTGCACGGATAGAAAAATTGTCTAGTTATGCAGATAGGGTAAATTTTATTGAAAATAAACCTTGGAGGAATTTTATCTGTCAAAGCATTACTTCCTCATGTTTTCTTTATTTTGACCCCCCCTACTACAACAAGGCGGATAGACTTTATAGATATGTATTTGATGAAAATGAACACGCTGCATTATATGAATATTTACATAATTTTTGCGATATTCCTTGGGTTTTATCGTATGATGATTCAAAAATTATTCGTGATATGTATCTGTCTGGAAAACAAGTTAACGGCTGCATAATTGATAGTACATACTCAACCCATCCAATTGGTGGGAATTCATTTATTGGAAGAGAGCTACTATTAACTAACCTGAAAACTTTGCCAAAGTTTGATACGAACTATTATCACAGTGGAATTTCAATAAGAGATTTTGATGCTAAGTCATCAAAATTTATGAATCAAACAAATAATTTCATTCCAGTGTAAATTATTAAGCTTAACTGACCATTTTTTATTAGTGAGTTCAAAAATGAAAAGTACAACAACTGATTTATGCAGGTTGTGCTCAATCGTAAAAAGCAGACATATAAACGGAATTGTCGATAAACCAATTCATGAAACGCCCAATTACATGGTAATTCCTTCAATTGGGGCTTTTATAGATGGATGGGTAATGATTGTTCCAAGAAAACATATATATGACATGTCAGAACTGTACGAAGATGATGAATTTGTAAGATTAGCACTAAAAATTTATAAATATATTGAAGAAAAATTTGGTCGGCCAGTAATGTTTGAGCATGGTGCATCATATAGCGGCTCTCCAACAGGATGCGGCGTTGATCATGCTCATTTTCATTTCGTCCCATTTGTTGAATCTCTATTAGAAGATTTAAAAGAGACTAGGTTACCGTGGCAAAAATGTATCGCAAGTGAAATTACCAATAAATCATGTGGCCGAGACTACCTTTTTTATAGTGAAACACCACCAACTCTTAGCAAAATTAATGGGTATTTGCACATAGTTGATAGACCAGTTTCTCAATTCTTTAGAAAAATATTGGCAAGGAAAACAGGAAATGAGCTTATTAGCGACTACAAGAATTTTCCCCTCCTTGAAAAAACCCAACGAACAGCACTAGAGCTGCAAGGCCTAAGCTAGTTTCTGGAATAAATCCGATGAGTAACAATAGCCATGAAGCACATGATCCCAATGCGAGCACGGCTGAGCCCACTGATGGAAGGCAACAATATGAATGGCAAAGCAAATATCCTAAAGATGCGATGCAAATTATAAGGTTCGAGTCTATCTATCTATTTATTCTGCTTCTTATGTCACTTCTCGGAATACTTTTAACGTGGAATAGATATCTCGAAAACTTTCTTTTTAATCCAGAAATATTAGATCCAAAAATTTTTCGTATTTACAGCTACTATTGTTTTGCGGGACTATTAGGGGGAACAACCTTTTCGATAAAGTACATGTACCGGGTAGTTGCGCGTGGATATTGGCACCTGGACAGACAAATTTGGAGATTGTTATCACCTTTTATGTCTATAAGCATATCTTTTGCTGTCGGTACATTAATTAGCGCAAGTTATATTGGGTCAGATACCATTAAATTTAGTCATTCAGCAGCATCGGCTATAGGCATTGGATTCTTAGTTGGTTATTTTGCTGACCAAGCAATCGGAAAAATGTATGAAATTGCAATGGTTCTTTTTGGTCCTACAAGCTTACATCATAAAAAATAAAGTACATAAAAGTGATGTCAAAAAATATTATTAATGGATTAACTCCTATCAATAATATTCTATTGGTACATAAAGATGAAATTATTGAATTATTACCCGATCAAGTTTCAACTGAATTAGTAGGTGAAAAAGCTTTCGGTCTTGCTTGTATTCCATCTTTATGGACACTCCCATTTTTTGTAGTCTCTGGAGAGCTTGTAGCATCTGCAAGCAAGATGGATCACTCACAACTTCATTTGCTAATTGCAGAATGGTTTCTCGAACTAACTTTTGCACTTAAAAAGACTGGATTAGATAATGAAACGCATCTAACTTTGAGATCTTCCGGGATAAACGAATCTATCCAGAATCGAGGAAAATTCCATACAAAAATAGCAAGATCCAATAAACTAGCTGATGACCTAATAAGTTGGCTAGTACAGATCATCTCAGATGAAACGCTAAGAAACGAACAAATAAATCTTATTATTCAGAAATACTCGTTGGTTTCTGCCAAAGGTCATCTATCAAATGAACGAAGATGCTCCAAAGAATCAAGAGATTGGTTAGGTGAAATAGAAAATGAAAAAGAGCCATTTCAAATTAATTTGCGCAATTGGCGAAGTAAAGAAAATAATTTTGAGTCTGCGCTAAAACCCCTAGATTGTAATATCAAAATATCTCTACAAAATGTTTTAAAGAAAGCAGCATCATGGGGAACTGCACATCAATGTCGATTGCATTTTGAATGGGTATGGGATGGCAAAATCATATATTTGGTTCAGGCTGATGTTGAAAGTTTATTAGGAAATTTTGATCCTGTAAAACACTGTAAAAAAAATAATCAATCACATTTTTCCTTCGTGCCCAAAATACTTTCTAAAATATCGAAAGAACATGGTAGGAAGTATCATAAGATTAACAATGTTTTTACTTATATGGAACTTGATCTTCCGATAACCAGTTTATATGTTCTAGATAATCAGGGAGTAATAAAAGAAATTTCTAATGGAAATTTCCAAGAAGAGTTATTACACGATATTGGTGAATTGGTAAGATCCTCATTGGTTATAAGAACCGATATTGTTAGTGATGAACTATCAAATAAACAGCTTCTTCCTCGCACACATGAAGTCAGAAATATTGAAGATGCAAAAGAATGGTTAATAAGTAAATCTAAAATTCTTTTGAGTCAAGTTTCAGGGCCTATAGAATTAGCTTTCATTTTTCATAACTTTATTCCTGCTGAAGCATCAGCTTTTGCTTTCTCTGCACCAGGGGAAAGGAAAGTCCAAATTGAAGCTTTATGGGGTATTCCCGAAGGATTGTATTACAACTCACATGATAATTATATTGTTGACACACTATATTCAGATATCGATAAGGCTAGTACATCAATCGACAATTACGTTCTCACAGAGAAGAAGAACTTTAAACGTAATTGTGTTGCCCCAAATGAAAATGGTACATGGATAAATCAAGCAATTTCCAAACCGTATGATTGGAAAAGCAGCATTAGATATAAAAAATGGATCCGAAAAATAGCTTGTGATTCTAGACTGATATCGACTCAAGAAGATAAGCCACTAAGCATCATGTGGTTTGTTGGTGTCCCAAAGGAATTTTCTACAGCTTCGGTTTTACCTTGGTATCATGAAGAATATGACTTAAAAAAAATACAAAGAAGTCATGGTCATAGAAATAAAACGCATTTTGATAAAATATTTGAAATTAAAAATTTTGAAGATATTGCAAAACTAGAAGCACTTGTAGATTCGAATGACAAGAGTATTAGAAGAGTGCTTGTAAAACCTCAAGATGAAATATTGTTACGTGATAGAAATGCATTACAAAAAATTGGTGGGCTAGTTAAAAAAATTGATGCTGTTATTTTTCTAGAAGGGGCTACTCTTTCTCATGCTTATTATCAACTTCTTCAAACGGGCGCAAATGTAGAAGCAGGTACTACATTTAAAGGTGATAATGAGCAGCAGGTATTTAATAAGTTAGTTAGAGACAAGATCCCTCAAAAAATTGAATCGGGTGGAGAACTTGTAAAAGCTGAACGTTTAATAGGTGATGACCTATTAAGAGCTTTATGTGAAAAACTGGTAGAAGAATCTCTTGAAGTTTTAGATGCGAAAGATCATGACTCAATAATCGAAGAATTATCAGATGTCCAAGAAGTTATAGATGGGATATTAAATAGTTTAAAAGCAGACATGTCCGAAGTCACAAAAGCAAAGGAAAGAAAACTAAATAAAGTTGGTGGATTTAAGGATGGTGTTGTTCTCGTAAAAACCACAAATCCATTGCCTTCTACAAAATACAATTTAGATTCTTCTCAAAATTCACTGCCTCTAAACGAATTTCAGAGTGTCTCTAATTATGCACCTTATCGTCGTTCCGAAACTAGAATAAATAAATGGACTGATAAAAGAGAACATGCGGCAACTAAGGAAATTTTATTAAAAGTTACAGCACCAATTGTACTTGACTCATGGAAGAGCGAAACACCGCAATTTTTTATTGGAGATAAAACCATAAGTGCGGAAATCACCACAATTAGAAAAAAAGGGGATCTAGAAATATCACTTTCAGTTTTTGCACAGCAAACACAACTAAAGCTTTTCTAATTGAATTCAATACCGCCACAAATAGTCATCCAGTCCGCTACCTATTGCGTCCTTTGCCCCTTAACTTGGTTAATCCGCCATCTTCCTTCACAAAGGATCTGGGCTTTCTAAGAATGGCGCTTATTTCACCGGGCATTGACGCAAATAATCCTTCTTCCCGCAATGAACGATAATCAGAGCCCTCTACGGTTAGCACATCTTTTAAGATGCCAGCTTCACAGGCTTTGGATAATACCGGGTGTCTGTAATCATTGGTGTTCGTGATGGCAAATACCGTATTGACGCCAGAATTGCGTGCAAAATTTTGTAGTCGTGCCAGAAGCAGATTTTGAGGACGCTCCAATACAGACAGGGGTAACTCACTTAACGACAATACAAAACCTGTTGCACTAAGCCCTATGAAGTTAAAAAACTGATCTCGCTTTTTTAAAGCATGACCTATCTTTGCCAGATCCTCCGGTGAGGCTATTTTCTCCAAAAGCAGCTCATGACTTTTATAATGATTATTCTGATAACCTCCTGCCTGATCACCCATCCAAGCCACAAAATCGACATGACCGTCTTTATCAATGACACTGTATTGACTGGTATTGATTACCACATGGCCTTTGAAACTCGGAACAGTTGATGCCAGTATCTCTGTGAGTCTGACATCCTGACTCGATGGCGTAGCACTACCCGATGGATGATTATGCAATAACCAGTAACCATCTGCTTTAACATGTCGTCTAGTCTTTCCTACTAAAACACCCAGATCATGTTTGGCATGCCCAATCTTTTCCAAATAGACTGCACCCGGCAATCTGGAACTCACAGCCGTATGATGAATGATGCGATTCATACGGGTATAGAAGATTCTCAGTGTCTCATAACGCGGATCGCGTAATATTTGCGTCATTATTGCCAGATCATGGCCTGACTTGATGCGCTGATTCAGGAAAGTGGTTCCTCCTTTTTCTTTGAAGTCTTTTGGGAAATCACAACCCAATAAGGTGCCACCTGCCCATCGAGCATGAGCTTCAAGCAGTTCTGTATAGGCACCTCTTCCTGCTTTCTTTTGCTTGTCTGTAGTACCGGGACGAGTCTCAATTTTTTCATAAAGATCACCTTCATCAGAATCGAATGGGTTTCCTGGAATCTTCAGCATATTATCGCGCATCTTATGGTCTCCTTAAAAGATTACCTGGTCAATGCACGTTTTTGCTTGATTTCCTGCTGCTTAGGTTCAATAGGGACTTGTAACTTCAATAAGCTGTCCTGCTTAGCCTGCTGAGATATTTTTTCAACAACCGATCCAACTTGTCGTTTGACTGCCTCAATACCCAACGCGCTTTTATTGGCGAGATCATTAAAATCATTTAATTTCCTTGAGTTCCGTTCACCCGGCGCAAAAATCGGAAATACCACAGCCCCATTTACCAATGTCGCTGCTTCCAACGCTTTTTCCTTGCCGGGATTTTTGCCAAGGGTGGATTCCAGATGATAATCATCGTCGCCTGCGATAACGATTGGCTTGTGCGGGTATTTATGATGTAAATCCTGCGCAACTTTGGGCAAGTTACCTGAATCAAATGCAGCTATGACAGGATAATTCAGCCCCTGAGATAATGTATCTGCGGTGGCATAACCTTCAGCAATTACAATGGCAGGTAATTTGTTAATTGCTGCATCCAATCCCTGACCTGCATTACCCGCCACATGAAAGTTATTCTCTTTCTTGCTACCCGCTGCAAAAAGCTTTGCACCACTGGGTTGTATCGTTTGCGCACTCCAGATCTGACCATGAATATCTTGTACAGCCAGCAATAAATCACCGGCAGTCAGTACAATACTGTCTGGATTTTCCTCACGTAGTAGCCTGACTTCCTGCCAGTTCTGACCAATTTTGATGATTGAATCGGTTGGCAAATCATGCACATTCTGCGGCACGATTCTTAAATCGCCTGGCCGGGCATGCTTCTCTTTCAGATAAGGATGTTCGGAATCGGCAGCAGGTGCGATAGTCAGCAATTGCTGAATTGCATCAGCAACTTTAATTTGCTGTGCATGTTGTTCGGCTTTTCTGTTCTGCTGCTTGATAGCAGCTTGGGCGATCAGCTCGGCTTTCTGCTCATCCGTTAACGAATACCCCTTAGCCTTCCAGCGAATTTCAATACCGGTTCGATTGTTCTTGAAATATCCGGCAGGATGACCATCCAGATGCGCCACATAAAAACCTGATTTCTCACCCGACTTATCACCCTCAACTTTAATTCTGTGTTTGCTGCCATCCATCACCGGATGATTGCCATCAACTCGGCAACCTTGAGCGCGCAGCAATTCAGCAAATTCCACGTGAGGATCGATAGCCGGTTCCTGCTGTCTGGAAACATTCTCCGGCAGCCAGCGTTGCAATGTCTGAATATCTGCTTCTGGCCCTACATACCAGGCACGGGCTTTTTTGTCCCAACGAGCCCCAGCGGCTTTTGCTAAATCCTTATCACGATAAGGAACAATCAAATATTGACGAGCATTGCCATCGTTTTGTTCGGTCTTGGCTCCTGATATCGATACTCCAGTGCTAATTGGATCATTTCGAATGCGATTTTCATGGATGTTGACAAGCTTAGCGGCCTTTTCATGTTCATTCTTTTCGGCAGCAACATCAATGAGTGCGAGCAGATTGGTTAAATCTTGCGCTTCCTGTTTGGACTCACAGTCTCTAACCCATTGAAAGGTCTGATCATCACGCTGCATAGTCACGCCCCAAAATTGTGGCTCCATGTTTATTGAATCAGCGGATACTATAGACTCAATACCATTTTCATCGGTTTGAATCACGTTGCCCTGAATCTGCAATTGTCCATTCCAGTCAGCCGGAATTCCAAAGCCCAGTTTTTCTTCTGACACTTCTTCAAACTCCAGATTATCAATGCCGCCGCCCCTCGAAAACTTGAGTGCATCAGCAACCAAAATGATGGCATCCTGATCTTTTTTTGCCATGGCTTGTGTCAGATCATTAAACCGTTGGATATTGCTGGTAACGATAGTTGCCAGATCAGGCGAGAGATTCTGCAAATAAGTGGCGGTGTTTTGCTTGATTTGATCCATTTTGATTGCCTCCTCTACATCAACTTTCTTTGCAATTTCCTGTTGTTGTGACAATGCCAGTACATAATCCTGGATTTTTTCAGCATCAGTGGCAGCACGAAATATTTCTGTCGGATCTTCCTGTAGCGCTTTGATCCATGAACTCACATAAGCCACATGCTGCCCGGGATCATGACCGATACCCAATTCACCGCTAAGCAGCATGCTGGCAATTTCAGCGCGCAATTCTTCTTTGGCATAGTCTTCGCTTCCAAATGGATGCGATAGATCACGACTTAAGCGCAATTCATGACCTGTCCAGTGGCCCAGTTCATGCAGTGCGGTTGCGTAGTAACGATCGGGGGTCGGAAACTGGTGCTTATGGGGCAAGTGGATACTATCGGTTGATGGTCGGTAAAATGCGCGATCAGCCTCGCCATGATGGATTACGGCATTGGATGCTTGTAATATGTGCTCAGCACGCTCCAGTGGATCCCAGTCAGGGGCTTTAATACTGAGTTCTGGCAGATTATCCATCTGCTGCGCATTAAATACGGCGGCATAAAACACCCTGGGACGCTCCAATCTCACCTGTTCTTTAATAGCATTACCTTCACTATTTAGTACAGGATTATTGTTGTCATCGATTTTGATGCGTTCATCGGTGAATTTCCAGTATTGCACGAGCGTGCTTTTTTCACCTTTGCGCACTTGTGCGCCAAGACTTATCGCTTGCTTGTACGTCAACCAACGCGGATCCGTATACGCACGGCTCATCAGGTTCAAGCTATTAATGCCACGGTAACGTTTACCGGATGTGGGATTCATGGGTAATATGGTAAGCAGATCACCGGGTTTCCACGGCTTTTGCCAGGGCGCAACACCTTTTTTGAGTTGCTCAATCAGATTCTCGGCGACTTGTTCATGAAAAGCCTTCTTAGCCTCTTTCATCTTGAACCTCCGCTGTATGATCAATTGTGCTATCCAGCGCATCTTCCTCACTCAAAGCATCTTCTTTGAATGCGCCCAGCCTTTCCGCCTCCAAGGGATCAAATTCAGCCTGGAAGCCCGGTATCTCAGCATCGAGTAGCTTTTCCTGAATGATTTCTGTTATGTCAGGATTATTGGTTTCAGCATCAATCGGTGGTCTATGCATGGTTTTGCCTCCTTTTAATTAATGACTCCAGGTAAAAACCGGACGTACAACCTGTTGAATCTGATCACGCACAATCAATCCGAAATAGCGCGCATCAAAGGATTGTGGGTTTAAATCGGATAGCAGCAGGTACTCAGAATCTTCCAGCACAGCTTCCAGCCGGTATTGCGGCAATGGATGACCATCAGCATCGGTTGTTAACTGGGCGCTGTTGGGTAAATGTTTGCCATTCACAAAAATGCCAGCCTGATCGATGGAAACCGTATCTCCGGATTGTGCAAAGACACGTTTCAGCATCAAGCCATAACCGCTAGGGCAATCCCCTTGATTGATGTAGGATCTATCCCTGGCCATATCAAAAACCGCATTCTGTGGTGGGCAGAAGGCGACATAAGCACCGCTTGCAATCGGTTCATCAACCACTTTGTAAAAACCCACTGGCAAGCTTGGTGTGGTATTGATATAAATACCGCTAATACGCAAACCAATACTCAGCACAAATAGGCTAACGCTCACTGCCAGAACAGAAATACCCAGGATTTTGATGGGTTTTTTCATGAAAATGACTCAATAGAGTTCGAGGTATCTTACAGTCCGGTTAATTTATCGCTAAAGCTCGGGGGATTCACTTGTGCCCGTGCCGTAAAGGTTTCATCCTGAAAGTACAAAGGCTGTGTGCCATAGATTGCGGGGAAACCGGCCACATAAATAATCATGTCGCCTGGTTTGGTGATCTTGCCGTCAGCATCTTTCATCGGGCCGGGTAGCCGCATACACTCATCCGGCGTTAATAACGCGCGTTGCGTCTCCTGCAGGGTACGGGTGACATGCCCATGCATCATTGATGACCTGCGGCCACTGGTGGTAATCTGTTCTTTGATGACCGTGGTTTGCCCAGTCAGTTTGGATAAGTGTTCCGCTGTTTCAATCCGGTTGGGTGCAAATGCGGTCTGAATGTGACAGTTGGAAGTGATCGCCTCATCGTGCCCGTAGCCGGTCTCGCGACTTTTGAGTTGATTTAAGTCCTGACAGATCAAATAGGCTTTCATGCCGTAGCCTGCGATAAATGCGAGGGATTCCTGGAAGATTTCAAGCTTGCCTAAGCTTGGGAATTCATCGAGCATTAATAGCAGTTTGTGTTTGTAATGCACAGCTGGTTGACCGTCTTTAAACGTGATTCTATCGGCCAGCTTTCTGATGATCATATTGATCAGAATGCGCATTAAAGGACGCAAGCGCGATTTGTCATTGGGGTGTGACACAATGTATAAGCTGACGGGATGCTCATGGTGCATGAGGTCGCGGATTGTGAAATCCGATGTGCTGATATTGTTGGCCACGATCGGATCGCGGTACAAAGACAAATACGATTTGGCTGTCGACAACACGGAACCCGCTTCTTCTTCAGGGCGATCCAGCATGTCGCGCGCACTGGC
>Ga0154020_10007782_pt1 | contig 12483 bp, 9 predicted proteins | sample Klosneuvirus_201_FD_109709 | JGI IMG/M metagenome (GOLD analysis project Ga0154020, IMG submission 109709) | Active sludge microbial communities from wastewater, Klosterneuburg, Austria - Klosneuvirus_20160825_MG | ecosystem: Engineered > WWTP > Aerobic digester > Activated sludge | place... | reverse complement strand
TGAGTTAAAAGTGGCCAATCCTCGGTCTGTATCCTTACAGACCGAAACTTTGTGTTCTGTGTGACACAGACCACGGTGGTAGAAGGTAGAGTTTGGTTTGGTGAGTTAAAAGTGCAATTTTACCGTATCAAACTATGAATGGACTCATCCGATTCTTATTGAGCGGCTTAGCCGTAATGCTTACCAGCTATTTGTTGCAAAATGGGGTTCATGTGGAACACTATGGCTATGCCTTGTTAGTGGCCATTGTTATTTCCATTGCCAACGTTGTTGTAAAACCCATTCTTATTCTCTTTACCATTCCCATAACCGTTGTAACGCTCGGCTTATTCCTTCTCGTAATCAATGCAGTTATTATTTTACTGGTTGATTATCTGGTTCCCGGCTTTCAGGTAGATGGCTTTTGGTGGGCACTCGGCTTCAGCTTAATTCTTTCCATTTTTAACAGCATAATTGCTGATATGACGAAAGAAAAGAAGCGTTGATAGCGATCTTCTTTTTAAAATAAATTTCATTTCACATCCGAAATACAAATATCATCCCCAAAGGGATTCGTGTGATTTGATTAAAAAATAATCTTACCGTTATCGCGTCCCTACGGGACTCGCACGTACTTTCAAAAGTACCACCCTGACTTACATCTAAATTTATATAAAGTCCTGTTAGGGACGTTATGTTGGTAAACGCCTCGCTTACCGTTAAGAGGAATCCCATCGGGATGATATAGTTCAAAAACAGGCATGATAAGATCGCGAGTTCAACAATAAAATTTACAATCAAAGAGGTAACATCTACTTCGCTTACCGAGATGTTACCTTTTTGTTATTGATTGAACAAGGTATCTCTAAAAACTACTTGCTCAGAAAAACAGTTTGCGTTGGGTATGCGAACTGAATACCCTCGGCAGCAAACGTTTTAAAAATTTGCATATTAATGGTTTGCTGAATATCCATATACTGATTGTATTCAGAATTCTCGACAAAGTACACGACTTCATAATCCAGGCTGGAGGGTGCGAATTTCTGCAAATGGGCCCGATCGAATGTTACGGTAGGTTGCGCTTCCACAATGCTCCTCACCAGAGAAGGAATTTTTTCAAGCAAGTGGGGAGGCGTCTGGTAGATCACACCAAAAGCAAAAACGATTCGCCTTCGGTCCATCCGTTTGAAATTATGAATGCGCGAATTAGTGAGATCGCTATTGGAAAAAATCAATTGTTCTCCGGTAATGCTCTTTACCCGGGTAGTTTTAAGGCCGATGTACTCCACCGTACCCTTTTTATCATCTACGGTTATAAAGTCGCCAACCTCAAAAGGGCGATCAAAAAAGATGACAAAGTAATTGAACAAATCGCCCAGTATATTCTGAGCCGCCAGAGCGATCGCAATACCACCAATCCCTAAACCCGCAACAATGGCCGTAACATCGTAACCGAAATTGTTGAAAATAAAAAGCAAGCCTATACTCCACAGCATAGCATTTACAATAAGCATAATGCCGCCAAGCTGCTTTACCTTTTCCTCACCATCCTCCTTGGATCTAATAAATGATTCAAGCGATAGCTGTACAAATGAGGAAAGCATGCGCACGGCATAGAAAGCAAAAACGACTACCAAGGCGTTGCCAATCCACTTTTCTACCCGTTCGGAGAATGTGAGGTAGTGCAGGGCAAAGTAAATGATGACAAAGTTAAAAATGGGTAAGCCAAACTTTTCAATTCCACTGATCAGATAATCATCAAATTTCGTTTCTGTGGTGGCCGTCCATTTTTTCAGTCGATTTAAAAGACTCTTTCGAAACAAACGAATGATCGAAATGCCAACAACTATAATTGCCAGCGCTATCAAATAGTTTTGTACCGTATTCTTGTAATAAATTGTTTCCAGAATTTCCTTCATATTCTCCATTAATACAATTAACCCCACAAAAGTAGTAAGCCCAAATTACTTACACGAATAATAACATAATAACTCGACCTCTAAAGGAATATATTCTAAATCCAAGGATACTTTTCCTACTTTTCTGATTCAAATCAAGTATGTATGAAAAAATTACTTCTCTTTCTATTCATCGGGCCCATGGCCTTTGCCCAAACCCTCGCGCCCTTAACGGTAGAAAAAATTATGCGCGACCCTAAATGGATGGGAGTAGCGCCTTCTAATCTTTCGTGGTCGGAGGATAGTAAACAAATTTACTTTCAATGGAATCCTGAAAATAATCCGGGCGATTCATTGTATGCAGTTTCGCTCACTAATCGTACACCCCAAAAGGTGAGTGCTTCCATCAGGCGATCGCTTCCTAATGCTTCGGGCGTGAATAACAAGACCTTTACAAAAAAGTTGTACGAGAAAAATGGCGACTTGTTTTTACTCGACCTGGTTAGCAATAAAACAACTCAAATTACAAACACGCTCGATCGCGAAAGTAGTGCCGCTTTCTCTTTTGATGAAAGCAAGGTCTTATTCACTGCGAATGGGAATTTATACAGTTGGCAAATTCAATCGGGTTCGTTTGCACAGCTTACCGATTTCCGAAAAGGATTTAAAAAGCCTGAGGGTAAAGTTAACGAACAGGAAAAATGGTTGAAGAAAGACCAACTCGCTTACTTTGAAATTTTAAAAGAAAGGAGTGACAACAAAAAGGCTACAGAAAAAAGCCGGAAGGCCGATCAACCCACGCGCCCCAAAGAAATTTACCTGGAAGAAAAAAGCGTTGACAACATTCAGCTGAGCCCCGATGGAAATTTTATTACTTATCGCCTGACTAAAAGCGCTAGTAATAAAAATACGATCGTGCCAAACTACGTGACCGAATCCGGTTTTACCGAAGACATTCCTGCGCGCACAAAAGTGGGTATCCTTCAAAACGTGTCTGAAATATTTATTTATGATTTAAAACGCGACACGGTACTCTCCGTAAAAACAGATGACCTAGATGGTATTTTTGATGTGCCTGAATTCATGAAGAACAATTCGATACCAAGTAAAGACTCAAAAGATAAAAAGGCCCGGGGAGTTTCCTATACTAACCTGATCTGGTCGCCCGATGGAAAGAATAACGTACTCGTACTTCGCGCGCACGACAATAAAGATCGTTGGATTGTATCACTCGATTTACCAACACAAAAATTCAAACTCATCGATCGCCAGCATGACGATGCCTGGATTGGTGGCCCCGGTACCGGTGGCTTTTTTGGTGGCGCCAATGTAGGCTGGCTGGCCGATAATAAAACAGTTTGGTTTCAATCGGAAGAAAGTGGTTACTCCCATCTTTACACAGCTGACATTACAAACATCAAGAAGAAAGCCCTTACCGCAGGCAAATACGAAGTTCAATCTGTAGATCTTTCGCGCGACAAAAAATTCTTCTATATCATTACTAATGAAGTTCACCCTGGAGAAAAACAATTCTATAAAATCCCGGTAACGGGCGGCAAAGCAGAAAAAATTACCTCGATGACAGGCGCGCACGAAGTTTCTCTTTCGCCCGATGAAAAATGGATTGCTTATCGCTATTCCTACAGTAACAAGCCCTGGGAATTATATCTACAGGAAAACAAAGCTGGTGCTAAGCCACAACAAATAACCAATTCACTCTCCAATGAATTTAAAAGTTATGCGTGGCGCGATCCGGAAGTAACAACCTTTAAAGCGCGTGATGGTGCCGATGTGTACACACGAATTTATAAACCCGAAAAACCCAATGGCGCAGCAGTTGTCTTCGTGCATGGTGCTGGCTATTTACAAAACGCACACAAGTGGTGGAGCAGTTATTTCCGCGAGTACATGTTCCATAATTTATTGGTCGATAAAGGCTACACCGTGTTAGACATGGATTATCGCGCGAGTGCTGGCTACGGTCGCGATTGGCGCACGGGCATCTACCAGTTTATGGGCGGAAAAGATTTGACCGATAATGTAGATGGTGCTAAATGGCTCACCGAAAAATATAATATTGATCCAAAACGTATTGGCGTGTATGGCGGTTCGTATGGGGGCTTCATCACGTTGATGGGCCTGTTTACAACACCCGATGTGTTTGCTGCCGGTGCCGCTCTAAGACCTGTAACGGATTGGGCGCAATACAATCATGGATACACGGCAAATATTTTGAATGTTCCGTATCAGGATAGTTTAGCGTATGTAAAGAGTTCTCCGCTCTATCATGCTGAAGGATTGAAAGGTCATCTTTTGATTTGCCATGGGATGGTGGATGTTAACGTTCATTTTCAGGATGCGGTAAAGCTTTCGCAACGCTTAATTGAATTAGGTAAAGACAATTGGGAGTTAGCCGTTTACCCGATGGAAGATCATGGCTTTGTTGAGCCCAGCAGTTGGACGGATGAGTATAAGCGAATTTTGAAATTGTTTGAAGAGAATCTGAAATAGATATTTGAACCACGAAGGCACGAAGACCCAAAGGTTCACGAAGTTTGTGCATTGAATACAAATGCAATGAAATTATCTGAAGACTATACCGCGTTAATTCTGGCTTTGATTTTAGTAATCATCGCGTGGAGCGGTATTGTCTTTTGGTTCCCTTCTCTTTCGTGGAATCATTTCTCAGAACTAAAATCGATTTTCAATTCCTCAGATTGGATTAATCTGCTTTTACTTTTTGGGGTTTCCTTTCTCTTAATCTGGATTGCCGCTCACCTTAAAGGACAAACTATTTCCTTTACAGGAATTATCGGCTATCTCGTTATCTTTCTTATCACGCTTGCCGCACATACGATAACAGCTTTTGGTCCCGCCAAGGAGTTAGGTCTTGAGATTGTAATCTTCAGTTTACTAATCGGATTATTTATTTCGAATTTTCTGCGCGTGCCTGAGCGAATAAAACCACTGCTTCAAACTGAACTCTATATTAAAATTGGATTGGTGTTGTTAGGCTGCGGCATTCTGTTTGGCGACATTATGAAAGCCGGCTCGTTGGGTATGTTGCAATCTATCATCGTTGTATTAGTAGTTTGGCAGTTTTGCTTTTGGCTCGGTAAAAGAGTTGGGCTCGATGAAGAATATCGCACCATGCTATCTAGTGCGGTGGCTATTTGTGGTGTCTCCGCTGCCATTGCTACCGCGGGCGTTATCAAAGGCGATAACAAAAAACTTTCGTATGTAATTTCACTTGTGTTGATCACGGCCATCCCCATGTTATTGTTCATGCCTTACTTCGCAAAAGTTCTTGAGTTAAATGATGCTACAGCGGGTGCGTGGATGGGTGGCACTATCGATACCACCGGTGCCGTAGTAGCAGCGGGTAATATGCTGGGTGAAGAAGGATTGAAATACGCCACAGTAGTAAAGTTTTCACAAAATGTTTTGCTGGGTCTTGCCGCCTTTGCCATCTCTATCTATTGGACGTATACAAAAAAAGAAGGTACAGAAAAGCCAACGGCTAAAATGATTTGGGATCGCTTTCCAAAATTCGTTTTAGGTTTTATTGCGGCCTCGCTGATTTTCTCTTTTGTTTTACCAATCGATTTAGTGAGTACCTTAAAATCTCCATTAAAAAATATTCAAACCTTTTGGTTCGCGTTGGCCTTTACCTGTATTGGATTAGAAACCCGGTTTGCCGACTTGTTTAATAAGGATTCAAAGAAACCTGCCTTTGTGTTTTTAACAGCCCAGGTGTTTAACATTTTCGTTACACTGCTGGTGGCGTGGTTGATTTTTGGGTAACGATATCTTTTACTTAAAGTAAAACTTAATAATCTAATGTCTGGCCAGATAGCTATTGGGTCAACCATCCAAAGTTTTCATGAATCCTTAAAATGCTGTTTACAAACAGCATTTTTGTGTTATATTGCTGATATAAAAAAGCATTATGGAGCATATTCTGCTAAAATCAAGCCGTTTAGTACTTAATCAGTCTCTCGATTTTCAGCGTTCGTTGGCTGCAAGAATAGACTGGACTGACCGTTTGGTGGGCATTGTTGGCGCGCGGGGCACAGGCAAAACCACTCTGTTGGTTCAACAACTCAAGAAGAAAAATTTGCCAACCCATGAGGCTGCCTACCTCTCGCTCGATGATATCTATTTTACTGATAACAAGCTGGTAGCCTTTGCCGAGTCATTCATTCGACAAGGCGGGCGTTTTCTATTTATCGATGAAGTACATAAGTACCCCCACTGGGCTCGGGAAATTAAAAATCTCTACGACACATTTCCTGAATTATACATCGTGTTTTCGGGTTCTTCTATTATTGACATGTTGCGGCAAGATGCCGACCTCAGCCGCAGAGCAGTACAATACGAGCTGCCCGGTCTTTCATACCGCGAGTTTCTGGCCTTTAGTAAAATACTTGATGCAAAGCCCGTTTCGCTTCGCGATATTATAAAAGATCATACTCAAATCTCTTCTGTAATAGTGCAACAGTTTAAACCCTTGCAACACATCAGCGAATATTTTCAATTGGGCTACTATCCTTTCTTTGCTGAAAACAAAAACACGTACTCACTACGGCTAGAGCAACTTATTAAAATGATTACCGAAACCGATCTCCGGTTTATAGAAGGGTTTGACCCTGCCAACACCCGCAAAATTTATCAGCTCTTGTATGTGCTGGCCAGCAATGTTCCGTTCAAGCCCAACGTAACGAAGCTCAGCGAAAAAATTGGTTTACACCGTAATACACTGGTGCAATATTTACATTATCTGGAGCGTGCGCGGCTCATCAATTCATTAACCGCTGCAGGCCGCAGCATCAGCACCTTGCAGAAACCGGATAAAATCTATTTGGAAAACACCAATTTACAATACACCCTGGCGCCTCAGACCGCCAACAAAGGCACCCTGCGCGAAACGTTTATCATGAACCAGTTGGTAAACGCAAATCACTCGGTAGCATTACCAACCACAGGCGACTTTTTGGTTGACGATACTTACTTCTTTGAGGTGGGCGGTAAAGATAAAACCATAGCACAATTGAAAAATAAAAGCAACGCCTTTATAGTGGCCGATGATTTGGAAACCGGGCTGCTAAATAAAATACCCATGTGGCTGTTTGGATTTTTGTACTAACTGAAACAACATCTTCACCAAACGTAACAATCAGTTCGAGTAATCTTTTAGCTTGTTCCTCTCAATTACAGAAACGGTTTCCATTTCACCAACCAAATTCTTTATATTGGATTCCTTCTTGTCCAAAATTTTAACCTCCCATCTTATGAAAACCCTACGGATACTCCCTTATCTCATTGCCTTCCTGATTTCGGTCAACGCCTTTTCACAAGGCACTATGTTGCTTCGTCAGCCTACTATCAGCAGCACGGAAATTGTTTTTGTGTATGCCAACGACTTATGGATTGTAGGCAAAGACGGTGGTGATGCCCGCAGACTTACCAGCAACGAAGGTTCGGAAAGCAATCCCCACTTTTCGCCTGACGGAAAACTAATCGCCTTCACCGGGCAGTACGATGGAAACACCGATGTCTATCTGATCCCCGCAGAAGGCGGACAACCCACGCGCCTTACCTGGCATCCCGGTGCCGATCAGGTTACGGGATGGACTCCCGATGGCGAATCCGTTTTGTTTGCAACCAGTCGTGAAGCGGTGCCCACGTTAGAATCCAAAATATATACGATCAATAAAAAAGGGGGCGTTGAAGAAGCGCTGGCAATTCCGCGTGCGGTAGCCGGAGAAATTTCTGAAGACGGAAAATCGATCGCCTATCAACAAATTGGATTTTGGGATGCCGAGTGGCGTAACTATCGCGGGGGCCAGGCCAAGCCCATCTGGATTGTTGATCTCAAAAATTATTCGTTGAAGATGACCCCCCAAACCGATAACGAACGTCATACCGACCCGACCTGGTTAAACAATGTAGTATATTATTTATCGGAGCGCGATTACGCTAACAACGTATGGTCATACAATCCGGCAACGAACGAATCAAAGCAATTAACTTTTCATTCCGATTTTGATGCAAAAAGTTTAGATGCCGGTGGCGGACAAATTGTGTACGAGCAAGGTGGGTATTTACATGTATTAAATCCGGCCAGCGGACAAACAAAAAAATTAACCATCAACGTGCGGGGCGATTTTCATTGGGCCCGCCCGCGCTGGCAAGATGTAAAGCCAACCTCGCTTCTCAATGCTTCGCTCTCACCATCCGGTCAACGGGCCTTGTTTGAATATCGCGGTGAGATTATTACCGTGCCCAAAGAAAAAGGCGACTGGCGAAATATCACCAACTCATCCGGAGCAGCCGATCGCTATCCCGTTTGGTCGCCCGATGGAAAACGAATTGCGTGGTTCAGCGATGCCACGGGTGAATATCAATTGATGATCACCGATCAGGAAGGACTTGAAAAACCAAAAAGCATTGCCATTGCCAAGCCCACTTTTTTCTTTAAGCCTGCCTGGTCGCCCGATGGAAAGTTTATTGCCTTTACCGACACGGATTATAATTTATGGTTTACGGATGTGGCCAGTGGTGTAACCAAAAAAGTTGATACCGAACGATATGCGCATCCCAACCGATCGCTAAATCCTGTGTGGTCGCCCGATAGCAAATGGATTGCCTACGCGCGATTACTGGACAATCATTATAAAGCAATCAAAGTGCACAACATTGAGACCGGGCAAAATCTACAACTCACCGATGGCATGGCCGATGCTATTTCACCTGTGTGGGATGCCACCGGAAAATATTTATACTTTTTGGCGAGCACCAACTACGGTTTGAATACCGGCTGGCTTGATATGAGTTCGTACGACAGACCCATTACCCGAGCTTTGTATCTTATCGTATTAAGTAAAGATGAACCTTCCCCCTTATCGCCACGTAGCGATGAAGAAAAAGAAAAACCAAAAGATGATGCCAGCAAAACAGGAAAAGAAAATGCTGCCGTTACACCGGTAAAAATTGATGCGGATGGAATCGCGCAACGCATACTTGCTGTTGACATTCCGCTACGAGACTATGTCGACTTGCAACCGGGCCCTGAGAATTATGTGTTTTATGCCGAGTCGGTTCCCAATCAACAAGGCGTAACGCTGCATCGCTATAATTTTAAAGATCGCAAAAGTGAAGTTTATCTTTCTCCGCTTAACGATATTTCTGTTAGCAATGATCGCAAACAATTACTCTATCGCAGCAACGGTACCTGGGGAATCTTAGGCACCAGCGACACCGGAAAAAAAGTGGGCGATGGAAAATTAGAATCCCTTGCTTCCCTTAAAATAAAAATTGATCCGCGCGAAGAGTGGAAACAAATCTTCCGCGAAGGCTGGCGCTACCAACGCGATTTCCTTTATGTAAACAACACCCATGGCGCACCGTGGAACGATGTGTACAAATGGTATAGCCCCTGGGTGGAGCATGTGCAACACCGCACTGATTTAAATTACATCGTTGATATTCTTGGCGGTGAAGTGGCCGTTGGGCATTCCTACACCAGCGGGGGCGATTTTCCGCAAGTAGAATCCGTGCCCGTTGGTTTATTGGGGGCCGACTATGAAATTGACAAAGGAATGTATCGGTTTAAGAAAATCTTTATGGGCGAAAGTTGGAATCCACAATTGAAAGCTCCGTTGCGCGAACCCGGCATGGGCATTAAAGAAGGTGACTACCTGCTGGAAGTAAATGGCGTTACTATCTCAAGCACTGAAAACTTTTATAAATATTTTGAAGGCACAGCCGATCGTCAAACTAAAATCCGGGTTAACAGTAAACCCACGCTGGAAGGATCGCGATGGGTAAACGTGGTGCCGGTTGCCAACGAAAATCAATTGCGCATGATGAATTGGGTAGAAGGCAATCGCAAGAAGGTGGACGAACTCTCGGGTGGAAAAATTGCGTATGTGTATATACCTAACACCGGCCAGCCGGGGTACACATATTTTAATCGCTACTACTTTTCGCAACAAGATAAAAAAGGCGCTGTTATTGACGAGCGAAACAATGGCGGGGGTTCTGCGGCCGATTATATGGTGGATATTATGGCGCGGCAGCTCATGGGTTATTTCAATAGCAAGGTGGGTGATCACAGACCTTTCTTAACTCCCAACGCGGGCATCTTTGGCCCGAAGGTGATGTTGATTAATGAGCGCGCTGGTTCGGGTGGAGATTTGCTGCCGTATCTTTTTAATAAAATGAAAATCGGGCCGTTGGTAGGCACAAAAACCTGGGGCGGACTTGTAGGCACGTGGGACACACCTCCTTTTGTTGACGGTGGAAGAATGGTGGCCCCGCGCGGTGGGTTCTATGATGTAGATGGCAACTGGGCTGTAGAAGGTGTGGGCATCTCGCCCGATATTGCTGTGGAACAAACACCGGCCGAGGTAATCAAAGGCCGCGATCCACAACTGGAGCGGGCTGTTCAAGAGGCGCTGACATTATTGAAAACACAAAACGTAGAATTAAAACCCGAGCCGGCTCCACCTGTAAAGTATAAGCGGCCTGCGAAAAAGAATTGATCATTAACCACAGAGAGCACGGAGAATTACAATAACATGTGACTTAAAAGCAAATGTTAGTGAATAGATCAATGGTAACTTGTCACGAAGTTATGCCAATTGATTTCAACCATACGTTTCTTTGCTCGGAACAACCCTTCACATGTCCTTTCTGCGGAGCAAGGACAAATATAATTCTCGAACTCTCCGAGAGTGCCTTTCAAATTCATGAATGCCAATACTGTTATGATCAATTTGTAGTAGATTGTGATGACGAATAAAGACCAACTACGATGAAAGAAGGACAAAAGCTTTGGACAAGAGATGAGCTTATTCTTGCAATTAACTTGTATTGTAAACTCCCATTTGGAAAAATCCACCGCAACAATCCAAAGATAATTGAGCTTTCCGAATGGATTGGAAGAACCCCAAACTCCGTTTCATTTAAACTTGTAAACTTTGCAAGTTTTGATCCGAGTCTAAAAGCAAGAGGAATTAAAGGAGCCTCAAACGCTAGTAAACTTGACTTGGAGATTTGGAATGAATTTTACAATAACTGGGATGAGCTGCCTTATGAAAGTGAAAAATTACTTGCCAAGTATGCACACCGCAGTATAGAACAAGTAAGCGAAATCGATATTTATAATTTACCCAAAGAGGGAAAAGTAAGAACACAGTTAGTTAAGATTCGAGTTAATCAGAATTTCTTTCGTTCAATGATTATAGCTTCCTATAATAATAAATGCTGCATAACAGGATTATCTAACAAAGATTTACTTGTCGCGGGTCATATTCGACCGTGGGGTGTTGATGAAAAAAATAGAATGAATCCTCACAATGGTCTTGCTATAAATGCCCTTCACGATAAAGCCTTTGAGTGTGGTTTGATTACCATTCTTCCTAGTTATAAAATCAAAGTTTCTTCCATATTGAAGAAATCAAAAGACGAATCCATAAAAGATTATTTCTTGAAATACGATAATCAACCGATCACGCTTCCTAAAAGATTTTATCCTGCCAAGGAATTTCTAGAATATCACAACGATGAACGCTTTAACAAGTAACATCCTATTTAATTATGAGTATCGGGATGCTGGCAACTATCATATTTCTGGATATGAAATCTTTTCAAATCCGGAGTCACTTCCCTTATCTAAGGTTGAAGAAATTATAAAAACGTCACTAATCGATTCTGAATTTTTCGATCCATGCAACTGGAAAGTTAAACGTCTAAAGCATAATGATTGGATACCTGATTTGGATCACACATGGAACAAATTTGATTCCCCCGCCCTTGTTGGTATTCTTCACCAACAAGCAGACGAATCGTTGATTTAGTAAAATCTCATTATTGAATCATTTGCCTTTGTTGGTGTTCTTCACCAACAAAAAGACGATTCGTTGATGTGGGAAAGTCTCATTATTGATCTTACATCAAGTGATTGCATAGTGCTGTCCAGTGTTGCTTCCCGTAAACTGAATAAAAGATTGTGAGCGGATTGAGATTGTTGGTGAAGAACTAGCGATGGTGAGAGATTAAGTGGTCAAGTCCCTCACCCCGGCCTCGTGCCTCGGCCACCCCTCTCCCCGGGGAGAGGGGCAGGGGTGAGGGATTTAACGCGCAATTAAAAACAGCCACTGACTAAGAATCTGGAACCCTGCGCCTCCGCACGCAGGCACCTTAAAACATAGAATCTTGATGAGGGTGGGGTTTTCCAATTTTGGCAGGTTTCAAATTATAACCTCATACCAAGTCAAACTACAACTCCTACCAAGTCGAACTACAACTCCTACCGAGTCAAACTACAACTCCTACCGAGTCAAACTACATCTCCCACCGAGTCAAACTACAACTCCTACCAAGTCAAACTACAACTCCTACCGAGTCAAACTACATCTCCCACCGAGTCAAACTACAACTCCTACCGAGTCAAACTACATCTCCTACCGAGTCAAACTACAACTCCCACCGAGTCAAACTACAACTCCTACCAAGTCAAACTACAACTCCTACCGAGTCAAACTACATCTCCCACCGAGTCAAACTACAACTCCTACCGAGTCAAACTACATCTCCTACC
>Ga0154020_10007781_pt1 | contig 12483 bp, 7 predicted proteins | sample Klosneuvirus_201_FD_109709 | JGI IMG/M metagenome (GOLD analysis project Ga0154020, IMG submission 109709) | Active sludge microbial communities from wastewater, Klosterneuburg, Austria - Klosneuvirus_20160825_MG | ecosystem: Engineered > WWTP > Aerobic digester > Activated sludge | place... | reverse complement strand
TGTGGATCTTGGGATGCTTGATGATGCCGATACCTTCATGCGATCTGTGGCTTCTCTTTCCGACGTCTCTCCGTCAGATCACTGCTACATGAAGAACGTAGAGGGGGCTATCGAGCTCGCTCGTGGTAATAGTGCCGCTGCCTCTACCTGTTTTCATGAAGCTGCACGCCTTGCCGAGAATCTCCCGGTCAACGTGCGCGTGATGACGCTTGGCAATATCATTCTGCATCTGCGTGCAGCCAATGATCGATCCGTTGATCGATATGAACACACTGTGCGCCGTCTTGCATCCGTGCATGGCTGGCCCGGTGTTCGCGCAGATCTTGGTCTTTGAACGATAATCTTTGAGTTCTCTATGAATCGAACCCTGACGCTTCTTTGCGCCACCGTATTCCTCGTTGTCTCTGCATTGTCACAGACTGACAATCCACATGCACGGCATATGGAGCGCGCTCATCCAACGCCGCTTCGCAACGTGAACTACGATGGTCTCACGTACATGGTGCCGATGCTCACGGAGAAGGTCTATCCAAGCCTCTTCCTCAACGTGAACATGATCGTTGAAGAGACAGATCCGCTTCCGGCACAGAACGAATCGTCCATCGCCGTCAACCCACGCAACCCACGTCAGCTCATTGGTTCGGCTGTAGACTACCGGCTCAGCTCCTCTACATGGGCCTACTACTCAACTGACGCTGGTGCAACGTGGGAGAATATCACACTCGGCACTGCTCGTATCGGTTGGGCATCAAGCAATGACCCATCTGTGTGTTTTGATCATAACGGCAAGGGATACCTTGTCTACGGTGGTTTCAAACGCGAAGGCAATGTGCAGTTCGGCGAGAATGGCGTCTTCATCAGCTCCACTACGGATGGTGGAAAGACGTGGGGCATGAAACACACGGCCGTGATCATACACACCGGCCCACAAACGGCCGACTCAACATTCGAAGACAAGTACTACATCCACGCCGACACAGCTGCTACATCACCGTATCGTGGTCACCTCTACATTCCGTGGAAACGTGTTGTCAACCGCGACTCTTCAACACAGATCGTGATCTCGAAAAGCACGGATGAAGGGGCTACATGGTCCACCCCCACCTACGTTAGCGATCGGTTCCCGCGTACATCTGAAGACACTACTTTCGGACAAAGTTTTCCTCTTGCACGCACAGGTCCCGATGGTTCTGTGCACCTTGTTTGGAACAGTGGAACAGAAGACGCACTTCGATATGCACGTTCGATGGACGGCGGAACTACATGGTCGGCACCGCGGATCATTCACACCTACAAACCCTTTGGTACAAAGAGCACGATCAACGGTCAAACCAACTCCCGTGTAAAAGGTGTTGTGCGAGCGGAGTGTTATCCAACACTAACCATTGACAACACCGGCGGCGCTCGCAACGGATGGTTGTATCTGACGTGGGCAGCAGACAACTACCCCAACGTCTACTTCTCGCGTTCAACAGATAATGGTACTACGTGGTCACCTGCTCGGATCGTGCATAGCGACACCACGAACGACCAATTCTGGTCATGGATCTCTCTCGATCCAACCTCCGGAGAGATCGCCATCATGTATAGTGACAGTCGCGATGACGTAGACAACATCCTCGTCAACACCTACGTGAGTTGGTCATCAGATGGCGGTACCACCTGGCTTGATCGTCGCATCGGCGATGATGTGAATGACCTACGTCGCAACCCATTCCAAGGCAACACCTTTGCCGGTGACTATTCCGGCTGCGACTTCTACAACGGCATTGTCTATCCATCGTGGGTGGATATGCGCAATACGTATGTGAACCCTGCCGACAACGATGTCTTCACAGCCATTGTAGATACACGAGCACCAGGAGCCCCTTCCACTTTTGCTGCTACAACCATTCCCAACCGTCCAACACAGATCGACCTCACGTGGTCTGCTGTAACATCACTTGCGTATGGTCAGCCCCTTCCCCCCGATGCACGGATCATCATCCGCAGAGACGGATCACCGATCGATACACTCGGCGTAACGGCTGTAGCAATGACCGATACGGGGCTCATCAAGTACCAACTCTACACCTATACACTTACTGTTGTTGCAGGGGGCAGATCAAGCACACCACGCGTTGCATCGGCATATGCAGGGGGCTCCAAGGAACTCCAGGCGCCACGATTGGTCTCTGCGGTAGGAAGCACAAGTCGAGAGACCGAGATCGTTGTTGACCTGCCGAAACTTCGTCTCGACAATGTGACACAGATCATCAACCTCGCTGGGCTTGAGTCTGCGCTGACCGAGCAAAAGTTCGCAAAAGCACTTGCCGTGACCGACACCGGTACTCGCACAACGCATCTCGTTACGCCGTCAGAGGACGGTTGGTATCGCGTGCAAGAACGAGTCCTTGATTCAGAAGGCAATACGAGTCCGCTCAGTGACTCACTTTGGATCTACACCGGATCGTTGCAGAGCGATGCGCAGAACTTCACCACAGAACCGCGGTACCACAAGATCCTCGGCAATTGGGGCAATGCAACCAACTTCTATCGGTCTGCTCCGGCATCGTATGCGCATAGTCCTAGTGGTGCATACCTTCCAAACAGACGGGACACCGTGCAGATATTTCCGTTTGCCGTTTCGTCGGCCGTGATCCCTGAATATCCAACTCCGGCGCTAACGGTTTCCGTTGCAGCCTTCATTGATCCAAGCGACACGATGTTCCTTGAGGTATCAACCAATGGAGAGCGCGGTTCCTACTCAGTGCTTGAATGGTGGAACTCCTCGCGAGATGCGCGCTGGAGCGATACTACCAAGGGCGAAGACGCATGGCGGACATACACAATGGTTCTGCCATACGAGCAAAAAGACGACACACTTCACTTCCGCCTGCGCTTCCGAAGCAACGCATCACGGCAATCAGATGGCTTCTACATGGATGATCTTGCTTTTGACTACATCAACAGCGTCGACGAAGAACAGTCAGCTATCTCCACCATCGCCCCCATTCCAACCTCGGCATTTGTGAACGTCACCTTGCAGAACGATGCACCCGTCACACGCTGCGTGGTTGTTGATGCCCAAGGCACAACCCACAACGTTTCGTGGTATCAGTCGGGCCTCTCCCTTATTGCTAACGTTCAGCACCTTCCCCAAGGTGTCTATACTATCGCTATCGATCGTACTTCGTCTACGTCCCACTCCCCATTCCTCATTCTCCGCTAACCCTATCTAACATTCTAACACTCTAACCCTCTAGCACTCTAACGCACCTTCACCGTCTTAATTGTGTTCGTTTGCTTCCCATCAGACACAACAACGAGATACATTCCTTGTGCCCAATCTGCACAGTCGACCACATACTCCTGTCGCCCTTCAATAGGGCGGTATCGTGGAAGAAGGTCAACAAGGCGAACACCGCTTGTAGATACAACTTCGAGCTGTTTAACATCTTGTTCTGAACCGCGCATTACTGAAACCGAAACAATGAGTGTTCCGTCAAACGTTCTAGGCTGTGCATCAACTGCGATACCCGATTGAAATACCGTCATTGCCACGAGTATTTGCGTAATGAACTGCATTATTCTGCTCCATGCACCGAGATGAACGTTTCTCCTGTTCGTGAATTCGTAAGTAGGTAGATCCCTTGCATAGATGATTCTGGCGACACAACACTTCTACCGAGAACATCGTACATGGCAATGACGTTCTGATGCCACATTGAGAGGGCCTGATTCCACGGAATACAACGCAATACTACTTTGTTCAGCAACTCACTACTCTCGTTAACCGATGTTGAGTTTGATGATCGGAAGCACCCAGTAGTTGTATTCAAATACAAGATATCATTAGAGCCATTGTAGGTCATGCTTATGACTTCTCCAAGTGGCTGGGCAGAAGTAGGCTGAAAGTCTCGCCATGTGCTACCTAGGTCGTCGGAAGCGATGATGCCGGTAGGCATGGCGAGTAAAACTGTAGAGTCTGACAATACAACTCCATCCCCTCCCGTGAATGTTAGTCCTCTCGACAAGGACTGTCGATGGGTTTCATTCCAGTCGTTCCCATCTATGTCGAACACAGTGACAGCTGCATCGTCAATAGTGTGATTCACTGATTCAGGGTCAAGAGGGGTTGGTATGAAGGACGTATCACGAATAACACGAGAAGAAAGAGTCGCGATCTTTCCGTTCGGTAAGGCTACCGAAGTGACGAAGTAGGACAAGTCCCTAACTTCTTTGCGTAAACGCCATGTGCTTCCATTGTCTGAGCTTGCAAGAACGTATCCACTTAACACAATCTTGGCTTCAAGAGTCTCAGCATCGCGTACATTAAGTCCAGATACAAATGCTACCAGCCTTCCATTGCCCGCATTAATAAGAGACGAAACGTACCTCGATTCTGCCCGCTCATTGATTGGCAGAAGATCTCCAAGACTAAAGGATGAGGTTAGTGTCCGTCCTTCAATTCTCGATATGCCACCCTTTACACCAAAGACGATTGATCCGTCGTCACTAACAACCACTGACGACGTTGTGTCTTGGAAGAGAGTATCATACTGTAGCTCCATTGGCTCGATCATACGAAGTTTCGTTCCTGGAGTCAGAATCTTGCTGCCGAACGCTACCATTTGCCTAAAGCCAAGCGCAGTGTAGTCATATGGGCCATTAGTAGTTTTATCACGAACAAACCCGCTGACAGATCGGTCCTCCAACAAGCCCACACCATTAACAGATCGAAGCAAACAATCTGTTACCAACTTACAATGCACAACTCCATCTTCAGTGACAACAGAATTCAGGATCTGTTCTGGACCGAGCACATCAACGTCGTTTAACAATGAAGCTACACTCACATATCCGAATGGGTTAGCTAATACCAGACACCTACTCATTATTAAAAGTATATTCTGCGGAGCAAGCCTCCGCACATCGGTAACGTGCGGATACATAAGTTGAGAGGAATCCGCAATTCGAATCATTGGAGAGCTCGCTGGATCGATCTCTACTATACTATTACCCCAACGGCTATTGGATGAGGGCTTCAAGACCTGAGATTCTGCCACGTCAGATGGAGTGTAAGTGATATCTGGTGCACTTCCATACTCCATCGGTGTCATACTTGGTCCGAACTCACCCCCTGCAATCCATCGATGAAAACTAGCCGGGCTCGTAGTTGAGTTCCTCATAAAAACGATGCCATTGCCAGATGAAATGATTCTCATGCGGGAACGATTAAACTCATGTTGAACACCATCAATAGCAACACTTGTCTTGCACGAAACAGATCCTTCTGCCAATGATCCGAAACATAAGGTATCCGGTTCTTGCCCCTTTCCATTCTTCATCACTAATATGGATTCCATACCCAATAGTGCGATCGAATGAACACTGCCACTACCTGCATCTAGGTATGGGGCGTTGTAGACCTGTCCATTTCTGACGATCAGAAAGTCGCGCAATGCTTGGTTGCTCAATAGTATTGCACTTCGCAAGGATCGGTTACGATCACCGTAACCGTTCATCTCTATCCAATTGTCACCACAGTCTGTTGATATAAAGCTAATGGGCATTGTTGTATCTGGCGCTTCTTTGTGACGGCCGTACGCATACATAAGTCCCGCGCCATGCAGTACAACTTCAGTGATTACATACGGAGTATTCCGAATCTGTGTATGTACTGTGCCCGCTCCCGTACGTGGGATAATGACGTATCGCCGCGCATCAAAGCCCTCTTGAACGACAACAACGGAACCATCTTGGCAATCGGACGGCTTGTTTTTTTCGAAAGCAGGATCATTTACAATGCCATTAACCATTGAAAGCCTGAGGTGTGTTGCGTCAAGCCTCATTGGGGCGAGACGTTGCACAATCAACGGTATGTTATCATCAAACTGCGATGGCATTAACTCAACGGCTGTTCCCGTACCAACAATCATTCGTTGCTGGTAATGCACTTGAAAGTCAATTTGACTTACTACCGCCGTGTTGCCTATTGAGAGACAAGCAAGCACAGCGAGCGTCAGCCCGATGTTCATCGGGCTGACGCAAGCTTTTAGGCACATCATGGTGCACAATCCGGATCTGTGTTACAACATTCAAGCCTCCTCGGGCAACTTTCAATAAGGAAGCATGGCTCGTAGCAGGATGAGTTAGAATAATCACATTCATTATAATCTGAAACAAAGCAACAGCCATTCGCAGCCCTCTCCCAGCCAGTCTCAATAATACAACAGCCATCGCCGCACCTCTCAATGCAATTGGTGGTGCTATTGAAACTCACACATTTGGGGAAGATCACACTCCAGCAGTAAATCGATCCCGTTGCCAATGGCACGTTTGCACCTAGGTAGCCAGGATTCTTACACGGATCAAACCTGCACAGAATTGCCTCAAACACTAGCTTGACGTCCAAAGGGGAGGGAGGTGGATCTATAAAACACACCTTTGTGATGTGTGTGTATTGATTCATTTGCAGGTTGGAACAGAGACCAGGTAGCAATTGACCAATTCCAGGCCTTGTTAGACAACCAAAAATCTCAATCTCATAATCACGGCCATCAATGCAGATCGTCAACTGACCCATTGAGGCAGGTTCATCACAATCACAGGCACTTGTCATCGGAGATTCTACGGCAGATCTGATCCCTAGCCCAACTACACTTAATGCGCCTGGTTGGCTATGCCATGCGGCGGGGGGGGTAATAGAATACGCCGTCATTATGCACGACGTAGCAATGAATACGGCCAGAGTAGCTCTGGCTATTACATGAAACCCTTTCATGGGTCCCTCCTCAATAAAGTAGAAAATGTATAAACCGCGTTCAGCGGCATCTATCAATAAATTTCTAGGGTAGGCAAATACAAAATAGAAAAAACTCGATTCCATCAAACACCTAATTCTCCAACACAAACGATATCTCCGTCCCCCTGCCCACCCCGCTGTCTACTGCTATCGGCGCATGATGCGCTTCGAGAATATGCTTCACGATCGCTAGACCCAGACCGGTGCCGCCAACGGCTCGCGAGCGGTCTTTGTCAACGCGGTAGAACCGCTCAAAGATGCGTGGGAGTGACTCTTCGGGAATGCCGATGCCTGTGTCCCGAACGCTTATCCGCAGGGTAGTGTCAACATGTTTTGTGCTCACGTAGACATCTCCACCATCAACATTGTATTTGATGGCATTCTCAAGGAGATTGGTCATCACCTGCGTGAGACGTTCTTTATCGCCGTACACCGTTGAGTTCTCTGCGATGTCACAGTGCACGGTAACGTTGCGCTGCGCAGCGCGGATCTCCGTAGTGTGAACGATGTCGCGCAGGAGTTCTCCGATATCGAAATAGCGGAAGGAGAACTTGAGCTCACCGCTCTCGATCCGAGAGATATCGATAAGGTCGCTCAACAGAGCATTGAGACGGAGAGCATTGTTGTAGGCTTTTTCGAGGAACTGCAGCGACACCTGCGGATCGTCCATTGCACCATCGAGCAACGTCTCCAGATATCCCTGCACACTGAAGATCGGAGTGCGGAGTTCGTGAGAAACGTTGGCAACGAATTCCGAGCGGACGCGTTCGAGTCGACGCATTTCGTCGATGTCCTTCGCTGCCTTGTGTGCAAGTCTGTTGATCGCATCAGCAACACGGACAACATCAAGCAATGCGTTCTTGCCGAGTTCGATCCTACCGCTCACGGCACCGTCAGTGATGGCATGTGTGATCTCGATGATCCGATCAAGGGGCTCAACGATCCTTGTACGTTGGGACCGCAGGAAGATCCAGACACATGCCGCGCCCCCTCCCGAAACAAGGAGAATGAAGAGGAGGATCCGAGGTGCACCGATGCCGGAAACGTCTGTTCCGGTAATTGCCAATACCACAAGAGCTGCGAGGTTCACGCCGACCAATGAAAGGGTCAGCCAGAACATCGAAAACCGAGTTATCGTGGGTCTAATTGACGTTGGCGCCATGAGCGCAAGTTAGACCTGTTCGGAGAAACGGTAGCCAACACCTTTTACCGTTTCTATCCAGGCACCGTAGGTCCCCAACTTCTCGCGCACCTTGCTGACGTGCACGTCCACGGTACGGTCGATCACATAGACGCTCTCGCCCCAGATGCGACGCAGGAGCGCCTCGCGGGAGAACACCTTACCACGGTTCGACGCAAGGAAGGCGAGCAGTTCGAATTCCTTCTTTGGGAAGAAGATCTCCTTGCCGTCCACTCGCACCGTGTAGTTCTGACGGTTCACTTCCAGAGCACCCAGACGCAGGATCTCAGGGGCAGCAATGGTTTCGGTCCGGATCTTCTCTTGGCCGCGACGGATGATCGTTTTTACTCGGGCAAGCAAGACGCGGGGAGAGATCGGTTTCTGAATGTAATCGTCGGCGCCAAGCTCAAGTCCGAGGATCTGATCGATCTCACTTGACTTGGCGGTCAGAAACATGATAGCCGTTGTTGACAGCGAGGTATCCTGACGAAGGCTGCGGCAGACTTCAAAGCCGTCCATACCCGGCATCATGATGTCTAGGATGACCAGATCCGGACGTACGGTGGTAGCCACTTCAACTGCCTGGGTGCCATTGGAGGCCGTAAAGACCTTATAGCCCTCCTTGCTGAGGTTGTACGAGATCAGGTCCACGATGTCCTGCTCGTCGTCCACTACCAAGATCTTCTTTTCCATGGAACAAACTTACCCCCTCAAAGCTTTACAGGAAGGTTAAAATCAGGTAACGTCACGGGGTAGTGCGAGGGCGAACCTTCACTATCTTTCACGTGGACCCTCTATGTCCAAGCAACCACGATACGGCTCCGGGGGGAGATCGCGCGTCGGCAGCACCCTTGTGTACGCCGCGGTGGCATTGGTCTGTGTTCTTCTTCCGTCGATCACGGTAATTGCTCAGCCCCTTTCAACGATGAATTGGTACTTCGGTCAAAGGGCCGGAGTCACGTTTCGCAATGGATCCATCGAGGCCGTTGCGGACGGTCAGCTCAACACGAGCGAAGGGTGCGCAACATATTCCGACCCACTTACCGGTGAGCTTCTCTTCTACACAGACGGAGTGATGGTTTGGAATCGGATCCACGAGATCATGCCAAATGGTATGGGGCTTGCCGGCGATCCGTCAACCAGTCAAAGTGCATTGATCGTCCCGGCACCCGGACGTCCTAATATCTACTACGTCTTCAATGCTGCTCCGGTAACATCATCCAATGTTGGAACGCGCTGTCTTTGCCTGTACTACAGCATCATCGACATGCGTGCCGATGCCGGGTTTGGAGATGTTGTAAAGAAGAATGAGATCGCACTTAATGATATCACAGAACATCTCACGGCAACGGCAGATTGTAATGGAGATGGATGGTGGATCGTTGTTCGAAGCAGATCAACGAGACATTTCTACAGTCTGCATCTCACAAGAGATCAACTCGCACCTACTCCTGTTGTTTCAGATGCAAGCAACCCAACGTTGATCGTACGAGAAGCGGGTCAGATGCACATCTCGCCCGACAGCCGACAGCTCGTGATCACATCCGCTACAGGCAACTCGCAGTTGTATGACTTTGATGCGCAGACAGGAAAGGTCACCAACGGCATCAATCTCTTCAAGACAGAGATCTTTGGCTCACACTACGGAGCAGCATTCTCTCCCGACAGCAAGAAGGTCTACATCTCTGTAGCGAATGAGGGTCCGATAACTCCCACGCGCGTCTACCAGTTTTCGATCGGCGTGAAGGATGCCTCTACCATCACGGCTTCGAAGTTTCTTCTTGGCGAGATCTCCGGTACCTATACCTGGACGCCAATGCAGCTTGCCCTTGATGGACGTGTCTACATCGGCATATCCGGTAAGCCCTGGCTGGCACTGATCGATGCACCAAACTCAGACAGTTCGTTGGCAGCGCTTCAAGACACAGCGATACGGTTGTCCGGCGTATGCAGATCCGGGTTACCAAATATCATCGGTTCAACGTTGATCGACCCGGCACTTCGGCTAACGGCGTGTAGCCTTCCTCGTGCAAGCTTTGACTACCCTGCCGACATCTGTGAAAAAACGTGCATTTCGATCCGTGATGCCAGCACCGGTTCTATCGATTCGTGGCAATGGTACTTTGAAGGGGGCTCCCCTTCTTCATCCATCGAGCGCAATCCGCAACGGATCTGTTACGAGAGTTCAGGTGTGTATTCTATCCGGCTCATCGTATCAAACGGATATGGCTCGGATACGGCCTACAGTTATGTGACTGTGATGCCTAGACCTAGCGTCAGCATCGATAGTGTTGCAGAGATCTGCCCCGGTACACCTATTCAGCTGCGGGCATACGGTGCCGATTCCTACGTATGGTCACCGGCCAATCAGGTCAGCGACCCGCTTCGTTCCGATCCCGTCGTTCGTCCGCGGTCAACGACACGATACACCGTGATCGGCACAAACTCGTATGGATGTAAGGACACAACAACCATCCTTGTTCGCGTAACGGATATGTCTGCAGGATCCGATGTCTCCATCTGTGTTGGCGCATCGGCACAGCTCACCGCACAAGGAGCTGAGTCGTATTCATGGACCCCCATAGACGGCTTATCCGATCCGCTATCTGCCGAGCCGATTGCCTCGCCGGACCGCACAACCTCGTATGTGGTTACTATGCAACGCGGACAGTGCATCGTTCGCGATACCGTTGTTGTAACGGTCGTTGACTCCTTCAACGTCAAGATCGTTGGCCCGGACAGAACCTGTATCGGGGATACCTTGATACTCTCGCCCTCCGTTGGTACATCGCACGTTTGGTCGGGCAATGGCGTTATCGACCCTACATCGACCGTTGCTCGTGTTGTAATGGGCAACTCTCCTACCATGATCCGTTTGATCGCACGAAGTGGAGATTGCCTTGCGTATGACTCACTTATGGTACAACCGGTGTTCGGTCCACCGATCGAACTTGGACCGGACGTGCGTGTCTGTCAGGGTGAATCAACCGTTCTAACGGCACAAACGGCGGCCACAGATGTTGTCTGGTCTCCGTCGGACGGCCTCGACCGCACTCTTGGCAACACGGTGATCTGCCTGCCATCCGCTACAACACGGTACATCGCTTCGGCAAGGGGCGATTCCGGATGTGTGAACTTCGATACGATCACCGTGGTAGTACTGCCTCGTCCAGATGCCCACGCCGGTGCTGATACATCGATCTGTGCCGGAAGCTCTGTACAACTCAACGCATCAGGTACTGCCGATCGATTTGAGTGGTCTCCTACCATTGGACTCGATGATCCTACAGCTTTGCGGCCAATTGCCTCCCCAGTACAAACAACAACGTATGTCCTTCGTGCGTTGACCGGCACCTGTGAAAGCTTCGATACCGTAACGGTCTTCGTCTCAACACTCAACGTTGGCATCTCTGCCGATACGGTGATATGCAAGGGTGAAGCAACAATGCTTCGTGCGTCCGGTGCATCAACCTATCAATGGACTCCACCCGCCGGACTCAGCGATCCGAACAGTGATACGCCCCTTGCCAGCCCTCAAACAACAACCACCTACACCGTCCGCGGGATCGATCAGTTGGGATGTGAACAAACCCGTTCTGTTACGGTCAGGGTCCGGGACACGGCATCCATCAGACTCATCGCCGGCAGTGTAACAGCAGCAGCCGGTTCTGAAGATGTTGGCATTCCTGTGTTCGTTGAGGTGCCGGCTTCGTTGTTGCCACTCACGATCCGTGAGCTGCGCGCCACGCTTGTGAATAATGCCAGTGCATTCTTGCCGGATTCCACAGATCGCGGTGCGCTTCGCACGAGCCTACGTGGTGAGGATCGACTCTCATACCTGTTCGTTGAGAATGTGCAGGTGATCTCCACCCGTCAAAAGATCACAGAGGTCAGGGGGCTGGTCTTGGCCGGTACCATCGAGACAGTTCCTCTCACATGGGAAGATGTGTCGTGGCAAGGAGAGGCATGTCCTACTATTCGTTCGACGAACGGACTACTGTATATCTCGGGATGTAATCTCTCAGGGAGAGCATTGCGCAACTTCCTTGCGTCAACCGTTGGTGTCCGCGCCTTGCCGTCCGAAGATAGGATCGCCATTGATCTCCAGGCGAACATGCCGGGACCATATCATTTGCAACTCGTTGGTCTTGATGGTCGCGTATTGTGGACGCACACGATCACTCGCACCGAGCGTGATCTCGGTGCTGCTCCACTGCAGATCGATATGTCTGCAATGAGCACAGGAATGTATGTGCTGCATGTTGTACTTCCGGCGAACTCGGAGACCATTCCATTCGTATGGGTCCGATAATTCGAAGCACAAGCGGTACTTTTGTATGATGGATCGACGATATGCCCACCTCTTGTGGGCTTTTTTCATTGCGACAACGATCGTTAGTGCGCAGACCCCGAAGCGCGATACGCTTCGAACACGCCACGTAACCGATAGTCTCCGTACGTATCTCAAGTCACAGGTTGTTGTGACCGGGACGCGCAATGAAGTGCGTCTCAAAGA
>Ga0154020_10007780_pt1 | contig 12483 bp, 7 predicted proteins | sample Klosneuvirus_201_FD_109709 | JGI IMG/M metagenome (GOLD analysis project Ga0154020, IMG submission 109709) | Active sludge microbial communities from wastewater, Klosterneuburg, Austria - Klosneuvirus_20160825_MG | ecosystem: Engineered > WWTP > Aerobic digester > Activated sludge | place... | reverse complement strand
GTGGGTCTGTGTCCAACCGTAGAGTGTTGCCTGTGCGTTGGCACAAGGCAGGCTCTTTTGCAAGGTTGGCTTTTGTGTGTCGGCTTTGTGTGCCTTGCAAATGTGCCTGACTTGGTGCGTTGGATTTTTTGAACTCATTTTTTATAAGAAGGAATACTAATTAAAGAATCACAAATGCAAATCCCATTTTCAAAACAGTTAGGATTTGATTTTTTTAATGCTTCTGAATATGCCTCCTTTTGATTAATATAGTGTGAACGTATGTCTGTCGGGTTAGATTTGAATATTACTGCTACAATTTCTTCAATTGTTTTTCCATTATTCTTTTTACTATTAATAAATCCCAAATCAATATTGTTCAATTCTGAATTTGGAATAGGAGATAAAGAGGGAATTTGAGGCTGCTTATTTATTGATTTTTCCAAACTGAGAATAGTTGATTTCAAATCTTCATTTTCTTTTGTCAAATTATCAATTGAAGATTTCTGTTGATTGAGTTCATCTTTTAAGGGATTACTACGTTTTAGAAGAAAAATAATAGCGAATACTGATACTGTGGTAAGTAAAATTAAGGAAACAATTATCAATTTACTTACCCTGCTAATTAGTTTTGTTGCTCTCATGATTCTTATTTTTATTATGCCTTTTTTAAGTAAATGTTTTTCTGCTAAAAGTTCATCAATTTTTCTAAATATTTCCCTCAATTGATTTGTGTATTCAAAGTCTGAATTCCGAACTTTTGTTTTTGCATCCATAAAGAGTTCAAAAAAAGCAGGGTCAAAGTCCTCACTTGTTACAGTTTGGATGAATTCATTAATCTGGTCTTTTTTTAACAACTTTACCCATAAATCATTTAAATCCCGATTGTTTTCCAATAGTGTACTAAAATGCTGCAATGTTCCAAGAGAATTGAGTCGTTTAAATTTGTCTAAACTTGTCTGTATTTCATCTTTCGTAGTTGTTTCTTCTATTCTTTTTATTTCTTCTTTAATTTTTGGTAGTTGCTTTTTATTCGTCAAAACATCACTGTATTCATCATAGACATTGCTTAGGTAAGAAAGTAGTCTTTTGTCATTAGAATTTGGGTAATAAGCTGATAGTTTGAAATTCAAATGTCTTGCTGCTTTCAAAATTGTTTGAATAGTTAATTGGTAATCCAAATACTCAATTCTGTCATCAAATACTGATTGTAAAAGATGATTTCGTTTATCGGAATCTAAAAATTGTCTTTTATTTTCAATAAGAATTTGAACATATTCTTGAATTTCAAAGTCTTGTTTGCTGGATTGAATCTTTCCTTCCAATTCCCTCAAAAGCCAGTTTCCAATTTCTTTTTTTCTATTGGGTTCGATTAAATTAAAAATCCAGTTGGTTTGAGAGTTTAACAACTCAATGAATGAACTGCTGTCAGAAACAAACGCCTGTAGTATTGATTCAACAAATGCTGAGTTTAACTTTTTGGTATTATATTCGGGAAATATTTTGATTAAGCCACCAACTCCTAAATGACTAATTGCATCGTAGATAAAGCTCGTTTGTAAATTATCTATAACTGGCTGTGAAAGCAACAAACGATATTGGCTATCTGATAACTTTGAAATATTGTTCGTGAAGTTGATTTTGCTTAATCCCTCTCTTAATTTCTCTTTGTCATTTGCAATAAAGTAGTTTATCAGTTCTTCTAAATCATCAATTGCTAAACTATCTTTAAGGCTAAAGAAAGCAGAAATCGCTTTTTCTTTTAGTGATTTAAGTTGGCTCCCATTTGAAGGGAATATAGAGTTAATGAAATATTGGAAACTTGCAAAACTGTTGCTGTTTCTTATTGCTGTTGCTAAATAGTTTTCATAAACAGGTCTTAATGTGTCATTGTAAAAAGTTTTGTAATCTTCAAGAGAAAATACAAACGACCAAAATGATTTAGAAATATCTTCATCAATTGCATTAATTTTTAGCAAAGCTTTATAATATCTGCTTATCTTTTCTTTGTTAGTTCTTTTTTGAATCTCATTTAAAAATGTCTGTTTTATTTCACTTATCTTATCAGGAACTACATTTGAAAAATTTCCGTCTAAGATTAACTCTATAATAGCTTCCTTGTAATGAATCTGAAACAAATCATGAAGTACATTTTTGCTTGTGTAGTCAAAATTTAATTGAAATGGCAATTCTTCTGTAATGAAATAGTTCTGCGATGAAATAAGATTAGCAATAAAATCTATTACCTTATCATTGGTTTGTTCAGATTGGAAGGTTTTGGAATTGCTGTTTGTGTCTATGCAAGTAAAAACATGCAACTTGCTTTGAGCAAAATTGTCATTTGATAACAGGTTTAATCCTATTTGAATATATTTCTTAAAAACAAGCGGTAAGCTATCAACTGCGTTTAATAGTTTTTCTTCTTCTGTGGATTGAAAAATCAAAGTCGTTTTTTTTGCAAATGATTCAAGAAGGGTTACAATACTTCCTTTATCTACCTTTTCTGAATTGCTAAAACCGATGGTTAATGCGTTGAGATTGTTTTCATTACTCTCATAGTCTTTAGCTTGAGGTAGTTTTTCTTTTGTTTGCTTTAAAGAAAAGTTTTTGGCGAATGGCAGGAAAAAGTATTCCCTTCGATTGTAAATTCTGTTTACCGCTTCAAATTTTGTAAATCTAATTATCGCCCTAATGCTCAATTTTATTTTATCGTCTTGATTTATAAAATAATATTGAAAGACCTTCGCTTCATCATCTGAAAGTGTCTTATAGAATGATTGAGCATTTTCAATTGATGCATCTATTTTAGAAAAGAAGCTATAAAGGGATTTTGTTTTCAAAAAATCACTATTGCACGCTATTACCCCAGCTTCACCAGGTTTGGATGAAAGTGAACCAACGATTGCAAATTGAATATTTATGGTTTCCATTAATTATTTGAACGATTATTTTTCATCAATGTATGCTTCGCTAAGTAAATTATATTCTCCCCCATTAAATCCTAGTCCTAGGTCACCTGCATTACAAAAACCATTTCTATCAAATAAGGACATAAGTAATTCTATACAACCAAGTGGAAATGAATCGGGGATATAATTAGATTGATTCCACCCATTGGGACTTTTTTTATCAAATAATTTAAAGTCTCTGCTCTCTGAATTACAATAGTTGGTGCAAATGAAATAGGTGTATTTCATTAAATCAAAATTTTCTGTTCCTGATTGTATTTTAGGAATTGGTTGTGTTTGTTTAAGTCGGTCAATTTCGTTAAGTAATTCCGTTTTTATAAATGGCTTTTTATTATAAATACTTCGCAAATTATTTTCTGTGATTTCCCAATATACTTTCATCTCATCGTTGCTTAGATTACGGTCAACATAATTGACTTTAGGATTCTCAATACATTTGTCATATTTAGTAAAGGCATAGTATCTATTCATTCCTCTAATAGACATATTGCTGTCAGGTAGTAGGTAATTCATTATCTCACTCTGGGTTTCCTGATTAACATCAGCACTAATATCATGGCAAATTACAACATCAGTTGAGATTCGTAAAAACAAGAAGCTGTAAAAATTCCTTTTGATTTGCGGTTCATCAGGTAATTCCTGTTCTGGGCTTATTTGTGTCTTACAAAAATCATAGAAAAGATTATTTAGTTCAATTATTTCCTCTTTATCATCAACCGTTGATTCTTTGAATCTATGTAGTCTTTCAGAAAATGAGGAATCTGTTTCAAGGAATGTTGTGAACTCATCATCTAAAGTGGTAGTGCCACCGCCACGTTGTCTTTTTTTGAAGTACACGTCCATCATTTCACCGGGGATATTTCTAATCTTAAAATGAATGTTGTAGTCAACGGGTTTTTTAAATAGTCTCTCCCAGAGTGTTGGGGCTACTTTGGTTAAAATATTATCGTATTGGTATTCGTAGATTTCAGGGTTTAATGGAGTATGTTTTGTGCCTTCCCCTGTCCCGTTTATATTATTAGTAATATCCCCAGTCAAGTCATTTAGGGTTCTTATTTGGGGTTTATTGGGGTTCAAACTGTCACTAACTTTTGCCAAAGGATGTAAAGTGTAGGAAAGTCTGCTTTTAGTAAGCCCAAGAAAAGTAAACAACTTGGTCAGATTAAAAATTAAAAACGTTTTGCCAGAAGTTGTCGTTCCAATAACGCTAACAATTAATTTTTTTTTAGGGATGACATTTGGGCTGTTGCTCATATTTTTTCAGGTGTTAAATTTTCAAAATGATAATTATTGAATCGGTCAGTTGATAGAATTACTTGAAACAGATTTTGGGTAAAAAGGCTAACTGTTGCATCTGAACTACAAACTTTGAAGTATTTAGAAAATTCAACAAAATTATTCGGTGCAATCCGATTCTGAATATAAAATTGGCTTAGCTCTTTAAGGATGTTTTTAAGGTCGCTCTTTTCCATTTTTAATATTTCTATTGGAATAGAATTCCTTTTACTTAATCTTGAAAAAATATATGTTGTTAAACTATAATCATTTTTAATACACCACTCTTTTATTTCTTCAGAAATAATTTTCCCGAAATTCAGAATTAAAAATGAAGGAATAACTTTCATGCTGATGCAATGGTTGATATAAAATTGGAGTTGCCCTGAAAGTCCATTAAAGTGAATTTCATTCATATTTATAAATAGAAATGCAAAATGAGGTTTATTTTTTTTAAGTAGTTCATCAAAAGAAATATCTTTATTATTGATTTCAATTTCTTGTTTGTAATAATCTTCTTCCTTGAAAATCATTTCAAACTTTACTGGGCTTAAAGAATTAAGGGGTTGAAAACTGTATGAGGTAGTATTTCCCTCAATCCCTTCTTCCAATTGTATGTTGTAGTCCGTATTGTTTTCTATGCTGCTTGTAAGGTGCTGAATTACACTCTCCTTAAAAGTTAAGAAATTAGAATGCCCTGCACCGATTACAAGCACACGATTCTGCTGATTGTATATTTTAAAATATCTGTTCTTCATTTCTATTCCACCAAGCAAATACTATTGAAAAAAGTAAAGGTAACAAGTCGATAATGACTGAAGGAATCAAACTCATTAAAACTAGCCTTTTAGTTCTTTCGTCTGTTCCTTTTTCTGGTTTAAGTGAAAATATATTTTCGCCAATGTAATTATAAAGTGCTTCAAGTGATTCTAATTGAGTGGGTTCATTTGGCAAAAGTTCCTTGGCTCTTACTTGTAACAAAGGTGAACCTGAACTGTTACTTACATCTTTCAAAGTCGACTTAATATCCTCCATAATTACCAGTTGTAGCTCTCGGTCTCTGCTGTTTGTTAATTTAGCCATTAATGTATCAGCTTTTGAAAGTTTGTTTTTCAAAATGGACAACTTTAAAGTATCGGCAATTCCTTTTGAAATATTTTTTATTAAGGTAGTATCAATTTTATATTTTGCTGTGGGAACTTTTACAGAGTTAGGTAAGGAGCGAAATGCTTTTTCCCTGTCTTTTGTATTTTCAATAGCTTTTGCTCCTTTTATTTTTGCATCTATTTGATTACTTGCTGTCTGTTGATTTGTAGCTTGTTCAGTTTGAAACGCAATATATTTTTGATTTTGTGTTTGTATTAAAGTAGTAACTGTATTCTTTGCGGATTCGTACTGCGGTTTGATAACTGAATCGCAATTAAGTTTTATTTCTTCGACAAGCTTTTTATCAATATCTAATCTGTTTTGTACTTTTTGGTTTTCGTAGAAATGCAAAAAATTGAAGGGCATTGCTCCTGGTATATCAAAAACAAGGTAAACTACGCAAAGTAAAACCCACTTTTTTCCAGTTTTAATCATGTAAGTAATTGTAACTAGTAAAGCAGTAATTGCAATACTATATAAAGCACAATAAATCCATTCTTCACTTCGATTTGTAACGTAGTTGCTCATTAATCCCTTATAAACATAACGACCAGTTAGAAATAAAAACAAGCCGGTTGATAGATAGTAGCCAGCTTCAATCAATTTGCTTACTTGATAAATCATTAACCTTTTGGGATTAATGTATTTCATCCACTGAACAAATGTGAATGAGGTGTAAATTGAGAGAAAGACTATTCCCATAAAAAATGACTTCGAGAAAGACAAAATTAAAAGGGGAAGAAACCAAAACATGGTATGAAGTACATGTTTTGGCAAGAAGTTCTTGAATATTTTTGTAGAATCTACTGGCATTATTTCAAACTGTTTTTTTAGTTAAACGATAATTATAAACGATACCCATTCCGAAATAAAGAATCACTGTTTCCAAAACCTCGGCGACTGAATCTTGTCCTAATCCAAAAACTAATCTTCCTGTGAAAGGCACTATTCCATAGTAAGATAATACAAGCCAAAGTATTGAACCAACTAAATACGAAACACAAATGATTCTGATTATTCCAAATGCTGTTAAATGATTCCTTTCATTAATTAACCTACCATGTTTGTCCTTTGTTTTATCAAAATCAGTTCGGATATAAAACGAACTTTTAAAAGTTATAAAAACAAGTATTGGCAGTAGCACTCCCAATAAAAACAGAATGTGAAATGGATAGTATTTCCCCCAAGGTGAAATCCCTGCACAAGGGAAACTTAAATCGTTAATTATAACTGGGTCGGAAAAACCACAAATTGCAGGGTGAAAGGAATTTGAATTTGATTCTGTGTTGTATGGGGCTGAATATTTTGAGAGAACTGCAAAAAACTGAGTAATACTTTCACTGCCTTTCATTCCAAACTCTTGCATTTTTGTAAAGTCATACAAAGCAGTAAGCCTTGATTTTGTGCGGTCTCTTAGTTCATCTGGCTTTCCTGTAAAGTCTGCTCCAATTTTTATCCAAATAAAAACAACACCTAACCACAAAATTAAATAGAGGGAAAAGGATTTAAGAATTGTCAGTCTTGCTGTTTTATTTTGTTCAGGTGTATGTGTTCCTTCTTCTTTAAATAGAAGACAAACTGGAACAAGAAGAAACACCAGTGATAAATTTATAGCAAACCCAAAGTCGCCTTTGAATGCTGCAAAAAACATTATTCCTGCAGTTATGCAGAAAGGAAGTAGATGCCTGTATTTCCTATACTCCCATTTTGTATACTTCTCTGATAACGGAGTTGTAAAAGCTAAATATTGATTAACTAATAACGCAACCAAAAGGAGTACAGAATATCCGTTACTAATAAAAAAAGATGTAACAAAAAGTATTGCAATCGTTAAAATAATGGATAACCAAACTCTTTTTCTCTTCCACTTACTGCTGATGGAATTTACCCGACTAATAAAAAAATCAGAAATGAATTTTGTTAGTTTCTTAACGGGCTTAAAAAGGGTCAAAAGTTGTAAGAAAAAAAGAGAACCAATTAAGCCATAAATCAGTATAAAAATATTTAGAGAACTAAAAGTCGATTTGGAGTCAAGTATTGATTCACCCGTTACTCTATGTAAATTGTAAAGGTTACTGACTTCATCGCTAAAAAGAAATGATAAAAATACACTCAAAAGAACCAAAATGATAGCAAACAGATTGTTGTACATCTGCATTTTACTCAATTGGCTAGTTCTGTTTGCTTCAGGGGTTATGCTCTTTAGTAGTGCAAAAGAAGTCCAGCACCAATTGACTAAAATTAGCATTAATGGTGCTATTAAAGTTTGCATTGGTAAAAAGTAAGTGAAGTAAGGACCAGTATAAGAAAGCTGAAAAGCAATAAATATTCTATAAATCAAAAAAAGGAAAAGCACTGAAAACAATATCAGGAAGTGATTCCTCCAAGATTTCCTTTCTTGACCGCTCTCATTTATAAGATAAAGCTTTTTTATTTTGTATTTAGAAACGGGAGAATAGAAATAGCTAAGAAAAATAATTGAGAAAGCTACTATTAGAGGGCAGATAAATCTAATAAGGTTAGGGATTGAATGAAACGATAAGGTAGATAGGATTAGAGGTGATTTTTTTATTGATTCAATTTGTCCAAACGACTGTTGTTTACTATAACTAAAGTTTGGAATGATAACATCATTTGAAAATGATGTAGCCTGATAATCTTGAACAATGTTAATAGGCAAATTGCCATTAGCCGCTAACTTATTTTCCAAAAGTTGATTTGAATAACAAAATCTAAAAGGATTATCAAAAGCAATTACTATTTTCTCGGAAGTACTTGATATAAAAAACGACGAAGCTCCATAATTTGTAAAAAAGGGTTGTACCTTAACATGAAAGCAGGTATCACTATTTCTAATATGTTTTTTTGTATTATCAGTTGGATAATTTGAATAGGGAATTAAACTAAAAAATTCCAGTTTGTTATTGCCTGAATACTCTGCTGTGTCTGAAAATTTATAGCCTTGTAAAAGACCTTCATTGGGAACTATTTTAATAATAGTGTCAAGTAAAATGAAACAAGCTTCTTTTGTTGAGTATAATGATTGAATGTTTTCAAAAGGCAAATTTCCATTGATATTTTTTAAGAGCCTTGCAAGAGGAATGTAATTTTGGTCATAGTCGTTGAATATATCACTAAATTCAAGATTCGTTATTCGTTTTGCTTTTGAGTTTTTTAGCTTCTCTACTTCTGAATTAAAAATCTCGATTGGTATTGATGTTTGGTTAACCAATAAAGCTCGAATATTATTATTTTCTATTCTGTTCAGCGTTTTTCCGTGTAACTTGAAATATAGAGGAAAGTTAGCTTTCCAAATAAATTTCTTTGAGCCTTGGACAGGAGATATAGTAAAAGCATTTTGGGGAAGATTAGGAATAACCACATCACTTGAATCTCCAAAAGTAACTTCACTGGTTTCAAAAACAAGTTTTGAAAAATCTAAAGCGTAATAATTATTTTTAAATGCTGTATCGGTTTGCTTGCAAGCCGATAAAAGCATAACAAAAGAAAGAAGCAAAATAATTTTGTTATCCTTATTTATAGTAAAGTATAGGAAAGAAGCTTTCATCTTTTGCTTAAAGGTTAAATCTTGATTTGTTAAAAAATATTATTTTCATCAATCGTTCAGGTGTAAGAAATCTCCTTGCATGTGATGAATTCACTCCATTTATTTCGGGCTTACCAAGAACTGGACTTGATGAAATGTGCTTAATATAAACAACACATGTAATACCCGAGGTATTATTTGAATTGTAACTCGATTTATTCATTAAGCCAAAAGCATAAAGTCCTTCATCAATGTATATTTTTTCACCTAAGTTGGTTAGTTTGTAATATTCTTTAGTTGTATTGGCATCTTCATCCGGAGACCCAGTCTTTCCAACAATCATCAAATCATTTGCGTTGATATGATACATTGTTCTTAATCTGTTTTTTGCTTCATTAAGTGCAGTTCTGGCAGGTGGTAATAGGTCGGGATTAGTTCTCATTGACTGTGCAGAATCAAAATCAGATAGAAATAAACGCCAAGCCTGTTCAATAGTATTTGCATCTCTCTGAATATTCGGACAGCAAGTAAACAATGGTATGTTTTTGATTTGATTAAATTTGGATGTTCTTGTATTAGAATCATCTTGCCAGTAAGAAAGGGTGATGTCTCTTTTGGTAAAAAGGCGTGAATATGCTTCTGCCAATTTTATATTATTCCAATAGTTGTTTCCTTGTCCAAGAATCCATGAACTGAAATTCGAAAATGATTTTAAGGAATCTATTTTGCCAAAATTGTCAGAGCCAATAACATCAACATTCAAAGAAACTAATTCTGGTGAAAGAAGGTCAGGTTTATGACTTTTAGAACTAAAATATTTGTTCAAAAAAGTAGTATCAAAAGCAAGTTTAAAGGTTCTTTGATTTTTGTCGTAGGTATTTGTTAAGGCAACATCATACAACCTGCTCATCAAATGGCTAAATGATGAATACGCCATGTTCTCAATCAACGTTGTTTGACCTTGAATTGTAAATCTTGCAGAATTGTTATCTCTGTTTAAATTAAATAGATTGGCAAGATTTGGATTTTCATTTCTATTATCATTGAGTGTTGTAAATGCAGGGTCTTGGAATTCAGTGAGGGCTAACATTGATAATGTTACAGGATAAAGGTCATGAGAAATATTTAAGAATGTTCTTCTATCGATTGGTGTAGTTCCCCATGCGGTTCCATAATTAACCTTTCTTGTCTTACTACCAAAGCCAACTGGAATCGGTTTTACTGGATAGCCTAGAAGTTCACATTTACCTTGATGGGTGGTATCAATAAATGTATTCCGGCTGGATTCTACATTTAAGACATAATTTCTTAAAATCGGGAATTTTATTGATGCTGCATTTGTAATCAATGGCTTGAATGTGCTACCAATGTAATGGTTAGTTAGATTGAAGTTTTTTGTTTCGTTTAATTCATTTGTGAGTGATTGTTGAAACTCCGTGCTATAAAATGGTGCACCAATAATTTCACCAGTCTTGTTGTCGACAAGACACATACTCATTTCAAATCTGCCATTATCTCTATGTCCATTATATGAAAGAATTGAATCTATACTTCTCTTTAGAATTGATATGTATTCTTTTATTTCAACTTCTAAATAACTTGAAAGAAGAGGATTTAAACTTAAATCACAACTTTTATACTTATCTTCTTGACTAAAACTGTTTTCAAGAGAAAAAATAAGTTGCTTACAGAATAAATCTGTATAGTTGTCACTTAAATGTAACCTGTCATCGGAAACAAAAGCACTTTTAGGTTTTGATGCGATTGCTAATGGTGAAACATTAGTCAAATAGAAATCACGAAATTCACCGCCCGCTTTGTATTTAATTTTTACAGGTAATTGTCTTTTTGAGATAGTGTCAATTTTATGGTTGCGTATATTCAAAATCTTTCCATCATTGAAAAGAACAAAACCGCTGTCTATGCCTGAAAATGTTATTTGATATTGCTGTCTTGTTCGCAGATTTGCTAATCTGATATAGGTGTCTTCTCCATTATTTTTTATCCCTTCGCCAACTAAAATTTTTATTGGGTGTTCGTTATTGGAAAGTTCATCATAAAGTGGAAGCAAGTCGTTTGATAAATTAAATTTCGTTTCAGATTGATAGTGCAAAAAATTGTTTCTTTTAAATTTAAAACGATAGTCAGCACATTCTATACATAACGATGGAAGCGAACTGGAAAATATTGGGAGAAAATCTTTTTGAGAAACTAAGTAAACCGTATTTGTATCAATTTGATAAAATGGGTCTGCAAAACGAATCTCACCTTGCCATTCACTATTTGCAAGCTTTAGCTTATAAATAGAAGGGTCAATTTTAATTGACTTAATTCTTGGATTTGTTCCTTTTGTAAATTCGATTTTGAAATAAGTTCTGTTAGGATATTTTCTTTGCTTTTCCAATATTTCTTTTAAATAGCTGTTATAATAGAATATATTTTCATTCTCCCCATTCGTATATATGCTGTCCAGTCGTATGTCGTAAATTGAGGCTAAATAGCTTGAAGAATCAATTGTATAATGAAACTTTAATCGCCTGTAAAAGAAATTGAGCGAATCAATTTTGTATTCAATACGATTTGTGTCTAATAAGGCTTTTTCAAGTATGTTGTTTACTATTCCATTAAAGCCCGAACTATCAATGTCCAATGGAACGTAGTACGATTCTTTGCTAAATTTTAAAAATGATTTGTCCTTTTGCCAAAGTTTTATTCCTGACCAAACCAAGATAGGAATAACAAGCAACCCTAACAATAAATTTGTTGTTCCTTTTGTTTTCTTTCGTATTGTAGAAATTATACTCATTGAATGAAATTAGACATTTGGAATTGCCAATGTAGTTTTATAAGTTAAGATACTAATTTAAGTTTTATCCTCAGTTTGTGTCTTTAAAATGATTTTACTATTCCATGTATTTGTCTTGGGGTGGTGGGTGGGCATGGTGTCGAGTAAGGATATATCGCTAAAGTGTATTGCTCTGATGATAGATATTCGTCAGCTGGGGTGGGTGGGCTGTGCGTTGGCATTTTTAGCTCTTTGCAAGGTTGGCTTTGTGTCAGGGTTTTGTGTGCCTTGCAATGTGCTAAAAATAGCGTGGGGTCGTCTGGCAAAGTCATGTAAGGTTTAATTTAAGTAGTGTGCTGTTTAGGGTGACGTACAACGGTTACGCATATGGCCAGTGGCGGTTTGCGGGCTGCATACCTGTCCGCCAGCACAGAAGCTGATGCGGGCTACAAAGCTTCAAATACCCACTTCCCCCGCCATTGGCTATATGCGATGTTAGCGGTAGTTTTTTATTCAATTCTTTTTAATATTTCTTTGAGTTTTAGTCCAACATTTAGTTTGTCAAACAGCTTTTCAGATATTTTCAATGAATTTTGAAAGGCTGTATTTATGTTTTTAGGGTTTAAATCAGATGTTGTAAGTATAAATTCTGAATACCAATCTTGGTCAATATCTTTTTCCAAACTTTTCGTTGGGCTTTCCCAATGTTGAGTTTTATGTGTTGTTGTTCTGATGAGCCATAGTAAATATTTTTGGACAGTCGCCAAGCTTTGGTGAGCGTG
>Ga0154020_10007779_pt1 | contig 12483 bp, 10 predicted proteins | sample Klosneuvirus_201_FD_109709 | JGI IMG/M metagenome (GOLD analysis project Ga0154020, IMG submission 109709) | Active sludge microbial communities from wastewater, Klosterneuburg, Austria - Klosneuvirus_20160825_MG | ecosystem: Engineered > WWTP > Aerobic digester > Activated sludge | place... | reverse complement strand
GTGTAGTTCCCTTCAATTAATTCAAAAGTTGGTCCATCAGATTTATTAATCATTATGCTTCCATAATAACCATGTGAGTTATCTTTTGCAATAAATTCAGAAAGTGGTTTAAAGGTTTTAGGATCAGCAAATTCAATTATGTTTCCTTGAAAATAGGCGTGGTTTTTATCAATTGCATAATTTTCTATTTCGAGAACTTGAAATGTTGAAGCATCTGCCCCAATATCTCTTTTAACTTTGCCTTGGGCTTCATTCCATTCGGTAAAATAAACTTTTTCACTATCGACTACATATCCTGTCGAACAACCGATTAAGGCAAAAAAAAATAGGAGGTTTAGAATTTTATTGGAATTCGATTTTACAATCATCAGTTTAAACTCTGTTTTGGCTTTCCTGTTTTATTTTTCCCAAGGCGCATAAATGTCAGGGCTTGTGTAATAATCGAAGAGGTGCTTATCATTATTTACAATGGCTTTAGCAGCTATTATTCCGGCATAAGTTGATTTATCGGTTCCTGTGCGATTAATTTGATAGAGGTTTTTAAATTTAGAAAGCTGCTCATAAAGTTTCTTTCTTGTAGGATCTGTTGAATAATCATCGAAGCTAACGGCCGGGTCAGAATTTGGAGCTTTAATTACCAGAAAATCTTGACATTGCATCTTGTTTACTAAACCCGATTTTTCACATTCATTTATAGCAAATTCAAATATTTCTTGATCATTTTTAAGAAATAATTCAATCGAATTTGTAGAAAAGTATTCAATACAAAGACAGCCTTTACCTTTGGGAACCATGCTTCCGCCGTAGGCACTGAAATTTGTAATCCTAGACATTAAAGTATTTGGGCATGAAACATGTAAACTTGTATGAGGAAACTTTGTCGGTTGTTTTAGAAATAAGTAAACCAGAATAATACCTCTATTGAAAGAAAGTTCATTTTTAGCAGGTTTGAAATCAATTCCCATTAAAGTGGCTATAATTTGAAGAGGCAGACTCGAAATTACATTTGAGGTTTTAAGTTCATATTTAGAATTGTCATTACTTATTTCTATGCTTTTAATGGCTTCCTGTTGATTATAAATATTGGTTACCCGAAATCCTAAGTATATTTTTCCTCCCATTTTTAAAACCTCTTTTTCAAGGTTTTCAACAATTTGTCCGGTACCTTTTGAAGGATGAAACCAATGCTCCTGTTTTTGTGTGATTTTAACCGCATCGTTCAAAAAATCCGATAGAAATCCTTTTCTTTTAAGTGTTTCCGGTGCGGGCAATTGTGACCATTTTAGTCCTTTAAACCTTTCATCATATTCTTGGGAAAAGATTCGTGTGAATTTTTCGCCTCTTCTAGAATATGTATAATCTTGGAGGGAGGTAATTGAATTCTTGTTTGAACGATAATTATTTTTCAGCATGTTGGCAAATGAGCTAAGCAATAAACCATAAGGCATGCCGCGCCTGATACCTCTAAATTTTCTTTCTTTCTCTAATATATGTCCATTGTAAAGTATACCAATTCTAGATTGGTAAGGCAAAAAGTCATCACCTAAAATATCTGACCAAAATTTGTGAACTTCAGGTATTCTGCTGTAAAGGTGCTTATACCCGAAGTCTACAGCAAAATCTTCATATTTTATAGAACGCATTAGGCCTCCAACAACGAGTTCTTTTTCAATAATTGTAACTTTGAATCCATTTTTGAGTAGCCAATAAGCAGCAGAAAGCCCACCTGCACCAGCCCCGATAATTAATACTTCTGAATTCATCGTTTTCAAAATCTGTTATCGGGAAAGTTGATTTTTTGAAATTTAAAGCTTATTCATCTGTAAATCATTTAAATCAACGGATAATACCGTTCTTTTATTATTGCTAAATGATGTAGTCCGTGACCAGCAATAGTAAATCCAAATGCTAATACTTGTGTGGTGTAATTATTGCTTGGTCCTTCGCGCATTAGCTGTTCATTTGAAAAGCCTTTGAACATCAAAATATTTGATTCTCTTAGAATATATAGTTCTTGCAATAGTTCATCCAGGCTTCTGTCTAGAATATGAGCACTTTTCGCATAATCATTTTCCTCAAAACCAGGCAACGGGGTTTTATCTTCTCGTGCAAACCGCAAGGCTCTGTATGCGAAAATTCTTTCGCAGTCTATTATATGTTGAATAATATCTTTTACTGTCCATTTGTTCGGAGCATACACCTTATCTTGTAATCCATTGAGTTTTGAGGCTTCACTTTCAAACAAAGGTTGGCCGGATTGATAAAGGGCTTCCAGAAGTTCTACATCGGGTAATAAATTGATGTATCGGTTGAAATATTCAGGCTTATTTATAATTTCACTCCTTTTCATGGCTATTTTAGGATTTTAGTCTTACAAAAACATGCGTAATTTTATTTTTACCACTTTCCCTTTCATCAATATCTACTTTATTTATATTTCGAATTAAAGGAACAAGTTTTTTATAACCATAATTTCTAGGGTCAAAATCAGGTTGTTTTTTTAGTATTAAATTTCCCAAATCACCAAGAAACACCCAGCCATCCTCTTCGGCAATATCGTTTATACTTTCCGTAATTAGTTTTACAAGTTTTGAATCAATTTTGCCAATTGTCTCCACTTCTTTTACCTTTTCAGGGTTTTTACCTGATTTTTCTTTAGGATAATCCGACCTTACAGGATCTTCAGTTTTGTTAAGAATTTCAACATAAATAAATTTGTCGCAAGCTGAAATAAATGAGATTGGTGTTTTCTTTTCACCTAATCCAAAAACCTTCATTCCTGCTTCCCTAAGGCGAGAGGCTAATCGGGTAAAATCACTGTCACTTGAAACTATGCAAAAACCATCTACTCTTCCGGTATAAAGTATATCCATGGCATCAATAATCATTGAGGAGTCGGTGGCATTTTTTCCGGAAGTATAGCTATATTGATGAACCGGTGTAATGGAGTGTTCGAGCAGAACTTTTTTCCATCCCGAAACTGTAGGTTTAGTCCAATCGGCATATATCCTTTTGAAAGTTGGTGTTCCGTATTTACTTATTTCTTCAAGCATTCCCTGAATGTTGGCATAGGGCACATTATCGGCGTCAATTAAAACCGCTAAGCGCAAATCTTTGGATGTATCCATATTTAAAAGATCTAAAATATTAAATCTTCGTCAAAGGTAAGGATTTAAGAAATAGTATAAGAAATTTGAAAAAGCCAAGTCGGCCAATCAAATAAGCTGCATTAAATTTAACGATTTTCTGCGTTTATGCTTTGGAGAATTGAATTTCCCGGAATTAAATCCTTCTCTTTTAAAGTATTTAAAGGAGCCTTTACAGTTTTGATAACATCATGTAAATCACGGCTCCCCGGATCAATGTAAATTAGTCCTGTTAGGATTTCGTGCTTTTCTCTGGCTTCGTGTAATCGTTTAAAAGAAACAGTTTTATCTGTTGGATCCCAACCGGAATTTAATTTGTGTAAATTAAGATGGGAGCCATCATGCAATTCAACTAGTTTAGAATCTCCTTCCTCATAGTTTATGCTGATTTCTGATTTTTCAGGCACATAGTCAATCATCGAAAGTGCATCTACGTGTTCTCTAACATAATCATACGATTTGGTAGAACCAACATTGTTATTAAATGTAACACATGGTGAAATTACATCGATAAACGCAAATCCTTGGTGGGAGAGGGCTGCCTTAATTAAGGGTATAAGTTGTGTTTTATCACCCGAAAAACTTCTAGCCACAAAACTGGCTCCCAATTCAAGTGCCAGTCCTGCCAAATCAATTCCTTGGTAAAGGTTTGTAGAACCGGCTTTACTTTGCGAACCTTCATCTGCAGTGGCAGAATCTTGGCCTTTTGTAAGTCCGTAACAACCATTGTTCATTACAATATAGGTCATATTGAGGTTACGTCGGATAACATGAACAAATTGTCCCATTCCAATGGAGGCTGTATCTCCATCCCCCGAAACTCCTAAATAAATCAAATCTCTATTTGCCAAATTGGCTCCTGTGGCTACTGATGGCATTCGTCCGTGCACAGAATTGAAACCATGTGAATTATTTAAAAAGTAGGCCGGTGTTTTGGATGAACAACCAATTCCGGAAAGCTTTGCAAGTTGGTGTGGAAGCAAGGCCATTTCAAAACATGCCTGAACAATTGCTCCACTGATGGAATCGTGTCCACAGCCTGCACATAATGTAGATATAACGCCTTCGTAATCTTTTTTTGAAAAGCCTACTTCGTTTTTAGGCAACTCTGGGTGACGAAAGACGGGTTTTTTATATGACATTTCTTAAAGTTTTAAATATGAAAAATAGAATGAGTTGAATAAATTTAGTTTTGACTAAAAATTTGTTTTACTTGAATACTTGCCATAACTTGTTTAATAATTTGATCTGCAGTCATTGGCATACCATCGTAGTTTAATACTTTGATCAATTTTTTAGGATCCGTTTCCAATTCGTTTATCAAAAGTGATCGGAATTGTGCATCGCGGTTTTGTTCAATTACAAATACTTGTGAATGCTCACTTACAAATTTTTCGACTTCAGAAGTAAACGGAAATGCTTTTATCTGCATGGCATTAAGTTGAATACCTTCCTCTTTCAAAATATCCATTGCTTCCAAAGCCGGGTAAAGTGTAGTTCCAAAAAAGATAATACCATACTCACTTAATGGTTGTGATTGAAAAACGGTAGGTTTAGGTACCAATGTTTTGGCAGTATCCCATTTGCGTTTCAATTTTTCCATATTCTTAACATACTCAGCTCCATCCTCAGTGTATCTTGCATATTCGTCGCGTGATGTACCCCGGGTAAAATACGAGCCTCTGGTAGGGTGAGTTCCCGGAATTGTGCGATAGCTTATTCCATCGCCTTCTACGTCCAAATATCGTCCAAAGTTCACACCGTTTTCCAAATCCTCATGATCCAATACTTTACCTCTGTCAAAAACTCGTGCATCATCCCAGTTCAAAGGTTCCGTAAGATGGTCATTCATTCCAAGATCGAGGTCAAGCATAACAATAATAGGGGTTTGCAGTCTTTCGGCCAAATCAAAAGCGTCTGCACCCAATTCAAAGCAATCAGTTGGAGTACTTGGAAAAAGTAATACTTGTTTAGTATCGCCATGTGACGCATAGGCACACGATGTAATATCCGATTGTTGGGTTCGGGTGGGCATACCGGTGGATGGTCCGGTTCTTTGCACATTAAAAAGAACAGTTGGTATTTCAGCAAAATAGGCTAAGCCTAAAAGTTCATTCATTAATGAAACGCCGGGACCGCTTGTGGAGGTAAAAGCCCGAGCTCCGTTCCAACTGGCACCAAGCACCATACCGATTGCAGCCAATTCGTCCTCTGCTTGTATGATGGCAAATTTTTTCAATCCGGTTTCTGCATCTGTTCTTAATCTGTTCGCATATTTTTCGAAGGCATTAACCAGTGATGTTGATGGAGTGATTGGGTACCATGCCGCAACTGTTGCACCGGCATAAACGGCTCCAATTCCGCTGGCAGTATTGCCGTTCATAATTATTTTATCTCCAACCAAATCTCGTTTTTCGCAGCGAAGATTAATTGGATATTCTAAATTTTCTTTAACAAAGTTTACACCAAGCATTAATGCATTTATGTTGGGTTCAATTAACTTTGGTTTCTTTTTAAATTCATCTGAGATTACACTTTTAACCACTTCCAAGTCTATGTTTAATAGCGTTGTTAATGCGCCAACATAAATAATGTTTTTAAACAGTTGTCGCATTCGTGGATCTGTATATTCTCTGTTACAGATCTCCATCATCGGAATACCCAAATAGTGGATGTCTTCGCGGATATATTCTTTGTGTAAAATCTTGGTGCTATCGTAAAGAAAGTAGCCGCCGGGCCTAACATCGGAAACATCTTTGGCCAAACTTTGTGGATTGAGACAAGCAATTAAATCCACTCCTTCCCGTCGACCGAGGTAACCTTTTTCACTCACTCTAACCTCGTACCAAGTTGGTAATCCCTGAATGTTGGAAGGAAACACATTTTTGGCTGTAACCGGTAATCCCATTCTAAACACTGCTTTTGCAAACATAGTATTTGCACTTGCCGACCCGGTGCCATTCACATTAGCGAAGCGCACCACAAAATCATTTATTTTCAGGCTATTTTCTGACATGTATTTCCTGCTTTAGTAACTTGATATAAAAATTGTTGCATATCCCAGGCCGAGGTTGGACAGCGTTCGGCACATAATCCGCAATGAAGACAAACATCTTCGTCCTTTATCATTACCCTGCCGGTTTTAAGGGTATCAGAAACATATAGATCCTGATCCTTATGGTTGGCTGGGGCTAATAATCTTGTTCTTAAATCATCTTCTTCGCCATTTGTAGTAAATGTAATACAAGTGGTTGGGCATATATCCACACAGGCATCGCACTCTATGCAGCGGTCTTCAATAAAAACCGTTTGAATATCGCAATTGAGGCAACGTTGTGCTTCTTTAAATGCAATGTTTTTATCAAAACCAAGTTCTACTTCTTTTTTACGATCACGCAAGGTTGTAGATAAATCGGCATGTGGCACTTTAAATCGGTCATCATTAGTTACATCATTATCATAAATCCACTCATGAATGCCCATTTTTTGGCTAATTAAATTGGTGTAAGGGGAAGGGCGTTCAAGCAAAGATTCTCCGTTACAAAATAGATCTATTGAAACTGCGGCCTGATGTCCGTGAGCCACTGCTGTGATTACGTTTTTGGGACCAAATGCTGAATCTCCTCCAAAAAACACATTGGGAAGTGTTGATTGAAAAGTAACTGCATTAAGGTTTGGAAGTTCCCATTGGTCAAATTCTATTCCCAGATCACGTTCTATCCAAGGGAAGCTGTTTTCTTGTCCGATGGCAACCAGCACATCGTCAGCTTCCACAAATTGATCAGGTTCGCCTGCTGGCACAAGGGATCTTTTACCCTTATCGTCATATACAGCTTTTACCTTTTCAAAGTTCATTCCTTTAAGTACCCCATTTTCGGTTACAAATGATTTGGGCACCATATTTTCCAAAATCGGAATACCTTCGTGCAAGGCGTCTTCAATTTCCCAAGGAGAGGCTCTCATTTCCTTCATTGGACTTCTTACAATTACTGTGACTGATTCGCCCCCTAACCTTAGAGATGTTCGGCAGCAGTCCATGGCTGTGTTTCCACCACCTAAAACAATTACTTTTTTTCCTACTTTTTGGGTATGTTCAAAAGCGACAGAAGCCAACCACTCAATACCAACATGAATATTTTTAGCAGCTTCCAAACGTCCGGGTAAATTGGATAAATCCTTTCCTCTTGGCGCACCGGTACCTACAAACACGGCATCGTAATTTTTATTTAAAATTTCTGCAAGGCTCGATACATGGGTATTGAAATGTGTTTTAATTCCCAAATCAAGAACGAAATTTACCTCTTCATTTAAAACGGTTTCGGGTAAACGAAAAGATGGAATTTGACTACGCATCATTCCGCCACCGTGAGATTGTTCACAATAAAGATCGATCTCATAACCCAGTGGAGCAAGGTCTCTTGCAACGGTTAAAGAGGCCGGTCCGCCACCAATTAAGGCAATTCTTTTTCCATTGGATGGAAATGGTCCACTTGGCATCATTGATTTTACATCACCTTTATTATCGGCAGCAACTCTTTTTAATCTGCAGATTGCCACAGGTTCTTCGTCAACGCGACCACGGCGACAAGCGGGCTCGCAAGGTCGATCACAGGTACGTCCCAAAACTCCCGGGAATACATTGGATTCCCAGTTCACCATATAGGCTTCAGAATACTTTTCGGCAGCAATAAGCCGAATATATTCCGGAACTGGAGTATGAGCAGGGCAGGCATATTGGCAATCCACAACCTTGTGGAAATACTCAGGATCTTGAATATCAGTAGGTTTCAATGGTAATTGGCAGTTAAAATTGTTTGATACAAATAAAAGGGTAATATTAAATAAAAGGAAATTACAAAGCAATTTCACAGTTATGGTTTTTTGTAAAGATTACAGAATTTAAATTCAATTTGAATTGCGGTACAACCAAATACTTTAAAATTTTACCTAAAATCCATAACTACATTGGTCCCATAAGACTTATGCGGAGCTGAGGAAATGCCGGCGAATTCGTACCAACCCAAACAAATGTAGCGATGACCTAATGATGGAACGCCTGTATCAATGAGTAATTGCATCACAACTGCTAACGGATCTGAATTGCCATAAGCACAACATTCTCCTCTAAAGGCAGTTTTGCAGTCTTTTGTTTGCCTGTTATGTCCAACATAACCCGATTTTCCGCTACTTTCTGCATGACATTTGGCATTTTCATATTGTAGTTTGTCGGGTTTTACAGCATTTCGTGGTCGCATTTCCATCAAATAGTCGATCAAAGTAATTTTATAAACATTACTGCTGTCGTACTTAAGTTGGGGCATTACATATTTTTTACAGAAACCTTGGGGATCAAGACGAGCATAATTAAGATAATAGTACATCTTTTTCTCATCCTTTGTGAGCCATGAACAAGAATTGGCATTATTGGTATCGGTGTTTGTGTATTTTTCTTTCATCATTTTATAAACGGAAGCATCCATAATGGACCTGGTATGAGAAAGTTCATCAAACCTTGACTGGTCAAATCTTACATGCAGTTTATATCTACTTAATCGCAGTTTCATTGATTCGGAAGCGGATCGCTTTATTTCTGCAATTAGGTTTAGGCTATCTAAAAGTACTTCGTTTGTTTTTTCGTAGTTTCTTATTTCTTTACGAATAGATTTATTGATAGATTTAATCTGCTCTAATTCAGAAAGTTTAGCAGTGTATGTTGATTTGGAAACACAACCACCAAGTAAAATCAGTAAATTTAAAATGAGGAAAGGTTTCATTGTTGTAATTTTTGTGCACTGTCAATCAGTTGCCGGTTAATACTTTTAACTTCATTCAAACGGGTGTTTAACTTCAGCGTTTGTTTTTCTTTTTTCATGATTTCTTCTTCAACCTGTCGGTACTTTTTAGCACTAACACAGGAGCCTAGAAAAACTAACAAAAAACAAACCAAACCTAAGCTTTTCATACCATTTGCTATTAATCAATTATACCAATCCTTTAATAGTAACGCAGAAAATCCTGATCTATTTAAAGGTTTATAATTATTGATTAATTCAATGAAAATTAAAAAGGTAAATTGAATTTAGGGATTTTTAAGTTAACTGATTGAATGCATTTTATTTTTTGACTTTTAAAATCATATCACCTCTGGCTGAATGTTTACCGAATTCTTTGAGAACAGGCTCAGTAACATTATTTTCAGCCACATTAAAAAGTCTTCCAGGGCAAGTAAAATCCATTTCTTTGGAAAGAGATCTTAATAGTCTATCAGCGAAAGGCGAGTGGTTGTAATTGGTTGACCAATAGTCGGGAACTGAGCCTTTGCCAGATGCCATAAAAATACGGGAGGTGTATTTATTTTTCCTGTTAACTAAGGTATCGATTTCATAGGCTTTAAATTCGTGATAATCTGATAAAGAAAGGTCTGGGGCTTTAATATCAAAGTATGCGCCAAAGCAGATATCAAAGATCACAAAAATCCGTTTGGAAGGAAGGTTATCGAGAAGTCGGTTAAGCGATGCCATTGCAAGATAGGTCTTTCTTGTAGGATCTGCTTTTAGTGATAAAGACTCCGGGAATACAATAAAACCATCCGTAAAACCGGTGTCGTAGTGCCCGTGCCCTGCAACAAATAATATAAAGTTATCATTTTCACTAAGTGTTTGTCTGTAATTAATAAGTAAGTTAATTATAGTATCCTGAGGTTTGTCGTAAAGGGTTTTTACCTTAAAGCCAAATTTATTTGAAAGAACTTCTGACATTGCCTTGGCATCATTTCTTGGATTTTGAAGGTCTTCCCAGGTGGGTTTGCCTTTATATTTATTGGTTCCGATAACTAGGGCATAATTATTGGAAGATTTGGAAGGTTTTGGTGTTTCCGTTTTGGTATTTACATACCCAGGACCTCTGGTTTTAATAGTTTTTTTAGCCAAAAAACCTGAGTAGTCTTTTTCAATAAACAACGATATATAAGGATATGCGGAAAAAAATTTACAGTTTAATTCAAGTTTATGGAGCTCAAATTCGTAGCGATGAATATTGTTAAATGCATCCAAAATATTAGGTGTATTATTTATACAATAGGCCAGGGGGCCACCTTTCCCAAATTTATTAAAGCAGTTATTATTGTCCAAACCATATTCACGGGTAGTAATTATCATGCGGTTTCTTAAATTTTGAGATGCCAAAAGAATATTCCCTTCAAAGAGATTATCAATCAAGTTAAAACTGAATGTTTCGCCATTTCCTGCTTCAGAAATTACTAGTTGATTTTTTGCCTGTATAGAATTCATCCAACGTGAAAGTGTGGAGAGTGGTATTAAATCGGGGTTTTCAAAAAGAGAGTCTGTAATGTTGTTGAGATGCGGAATTAAAAATGTTTCATTGTCTCTATTTTCTCTAGTAATACCGGCATAAAAAAGTATAAAATCATCGGTTGGCTTTGCTTGGCTAGCTATCAAATCAAATACCTTTTTAATAGAATCCTTTGTGGCATGAGTGCCGGTAAGCACATAGGTGAAAAGTTTTAAGCTGCTGTCGTTTTGAGAGGCCTTTTTGAAATCTGCAATAATTTTAGAGTTTAACATATTGGCATCTGACACACAACCACCCAGATTTGGTAAAGGATTAAAATTTATTTGATCACCTCCAATATAATAGTCATTTTGGCCTCTGTAATTATCTACTCCAATGCATATTACGTATAAGTTTCCATTTGGAGCTAACGTGGTTAATTTAGGTCCACCTGCATTTAAATTAAGGATGAAGGCAACTAAAAAGAAAAGAGTGCTGTAAAATTTCATAAAGTTAAATGGAATTGAAATTACAAATATGTGAAAAGATTGGCGTAAAATGCTTGAAATTATCTTAAAGTTTGGGCAACTGTCGATTTCAAAAAGGATATCTTTGCCACTGTAATTATTTGCTTTGAATCTTCGAAATCTTTTTCTTCAAAATGTAGCTCAAACCTCAACGGCTCCGGTGGCAATTCAGGTAAAAAAAGCAAGTGGAATTTATATTACGGATATAAATGGCAAGCGCTATTTGGATCTGATATCCGGAATATCGGTTAACAATATTGGGCATAGAAATGCTGCCGTTGTTAAAGCAGTTAGAAATCAATGCAGTAAATATATGCATACAATGGTTTATGGCGAACATATTCAACATCCACAAGTTAGATTGGCACAAATTTTAACAGGATTATTGCCGGCACATCTCGACAGTGTTTATTTTACAAACTCAGGTGCTGAGGCAACTGAAGGAGCGATGAAGCTTGCCAAAAGATTTACAGGCAGATCGCAGATTATAGCCATGAAAAATGCCTATCACGGCAGCACCCAGGGAGCCCTCAGCCTTATGAGTGACGAGTATTTTACAGCAGCTTACAGACCATTATTGCCGGATGTAAGTTATATAAATTATAATGATATCAATGATTTAGAACATATTACAGATAAAACAGCCTGTGTTTTTGTTGAGATGATTCAATCGGAAGCAGGTTATGTGGTTGGTGATCCTTTGTTTTTGAAGGCTTTAGAAAAAAGATGCAAAGAAACCGGAGCACTGTTGGTTATAGATGAAATTCAAACCGGAATGGGAAGAACCGGGAAAATGTTTGCTTTTGAACATTTTAATCTTAATCCGGATATTGTTTTGTTAGCCAAAGGATTAGGAGGTGGTATGCCCATTGGTTGTTTTGTTGCCGGTAAAAATGTGATGCAAGTTTTTAGTGAAAATCCTGTGTTGGGACATTTAACAACATTTGGCGGACATCCTGTAAATTGCGCTGCAGCCATAGCAACCACCGAGGAGATTATTAACAAGAAAATGATGGAGAACATTGATAAGAAGGAACGTCTGTTCCGAAGATACCTTGTTCATCCACATATTGTTTTCATACAGGGTAAAGGCTTAATGTTGTCGGTAGATTTGGGCAATGAGCAAAGGGTGCAAAAAGTTATTGCTTATTGCTTGGAGAAGGGTGTGATTTTAGATTGGTTTTTGTTTAATAGTCACTCATTGAGAATTGCACCACCGCTTATTATTACATTGGGAGAGATAAAGAAAGTTTGCAATATTATTGTGGAAGCGTTGGGGGATTGAGATTAGATATTAGACAATGGATATTAGACAATAGATATTAGATTTTAGACTTTTTTGAGTTCAGAGTTCTGATGTTATGAGTTCTGATCTATGAGTTCTGATGTTCTGATAGTATGAGTTTATAGTTATGAACTATGAGTTGTTCTCACATTTTTTGGAAACCTCAAAAATAAATGTTTGGATAACCTATTTCAGTCTGAATTTTCCTATTCTGTAGCATTAATTCTCCTTTGGG
>Ga0154020_10007778_pt1 | contig 12483 bp, 7 predicted proteins | sample Klosneuvirus_201_FD_109709 | JGI IMG/M metagenome (GOLD analysis project Ga0154020, IMG submission 109709) | Active sludge microbial communities from wastewater, Klosterneuburg, Austria - Klosneuvirus_20160825_MG | ecosystem: Engineered > WWTP > Aerobic digester > Activated sludge | place... | reverse complement strand
CCTCTTCACTGTCGCCTTCGAGCACGCTGGCCCACAGCGCCGCGGCTCGGAGGAGGTCCTATGCGAATGATTCGAGCGATCGGTCTGGTGGCGGCTTTAGCGCTCAGCGCCTGTGGGGGCAGCAGCGGCGCCACGGGGGTATGTAAAGAGGCTATCGACGCGATGAAGGCCTGCGGGGCCGACCCCAAGGCCCCAGAGATGTGCGAGGGCCAGGCCAAGACCTTCGCCGAGTGCATCATCATGGACAAGTCCAAGGCCTGTGACTTGGCCACCAACTCGATGTGCCTCGGCATGTCGACGCTTTAGCGCGGGGGCTACTAGACCAGGAACCCCGGGCCTCATAGGACTGGGGGGATATGACGGAGCTGCGGACGACGTCCGTCGACCTCGCGGGCCTCATGACGGTGCTCGCCAAGCACCTGTACTCGACGCCGATCGTCGTGGTGCGGGAGCTGGTGCAGAACGCGCACGACGCCTGCACGCGGCGCCGCATCGAAGATCCCGCCGCTCCCCCCGGCTTCATCCTGCTCACGCCGAACGAAGAGGCGAACACCCTCACCGTCGAAGATCGCGGCGCCGGGCTCACCCGCGAAGAGATCATCGAGTTTTTGGCCACCGTGGGGCGCGGCTACACCCGCGAGCTGCGCGCCAAGGCGGAAGCGGCCCAGAGCGACGAGCTGATCGGCCTCTTCGGCCTGGGCTTTCTCTCCGCCTTCGCGGTCTCGAACCGGGTGACGGTGGAGACCCGCTCTTACCAAGAAGGTGCGGAGAGCTGGATCTACCAGAGCAAGGACGGGATGCGGTACACGCTCGAGCCCGCAGAGGATCGCGCGGTGGGTCTCAAGGTGGAGCTGGAGCTGAAGCCCGAGCACCGCGTGCTGGCCGATCGCGACGCGCTGCGCGAGATGCTCGGGCACTACTGCCTGCTCCTGCGGGTGCCGGTGCAGATCGCCGGGGACAGCGCGCCGCTGAACGCCGAGCCCCCGCCCTGGCGCGATCAGACGCTCCTCGACAAGCCGGTGCTGAAGAAGCGGCGGGAGCTGGCCTGTGCGGCGGCCTTCGAGAGTCGCTTCGAGCCGATCGCGGTGATCCCGTTGGCCCCTCGCGGCGAAGGCTCCACGAGCGATGCCCGCGGCCTGCTGTGGGTACAAGACGGCGCCAGCTACGCGACCTTGGACAACCGCAACCTCTCGGTCTTCGTCCGGGGCATGCTGCTCGACGATGACGCCAAGGAGCTGCTCCCGGCCTGGGCCGGCTTCGTCGGCGGCGTCATCGAGTCGAGCGCGCTGACGCCGACCGCCAGCCGCGAGGACCTCCAGCGCGATCAGGTCTGGGAGGACGTGCGGACGGCGCTGGAAGAGGCCTTGATCGAAGGCCTGGTCGAGCTGGCCAAGAAGGAGCCGGACACCTGGCGCCGGGTGACGAGCCGCCACAACGAGGCGCTGCTCGGGGCCGCCATCGCCAGCGATGAGCTCTTTCATGTGCTGGGCGACGTGCTCACCGTGCCCACCACCGAGGGCGACCTCTCGCTGCGGGTGATTGCGGCGCGGGGCAACAACACCGTCCACGTGAGCTTGGCGGGCCGCGGCGGCTTCGAGGAGATGCTCTTCAAGGTGCAGAAGGTGCCGGTCGTCTATGGCTCGCGCTACGGCGCCTTGGCGTTCGCCGAGGCCTGGGCCAACGCGCGCGGGAGGACCTTGCTCAAGCTCGGCACCGAGGAGGGCGACCGGCGGGTCTTCGTGCGCGCTGAGCTGCCGGCCGAAGATCTGGCCTGGTTGCGGGAGCTCTTTGGTGTGCCCGACGCGGAGATCGTGCCCGCGCGCTTCGCCCCCGCCGGCGTACCGCTGGTCTTGGTCCCCGATCGCGACGCCGAGCTCAAGCAGCGCCTGGAGAGCGATCAGGCCGCCAAGCGCATGGGACAGGCCGCGCTGGCGGTCGCGCGGCTATACACCCAGCGCATCGCCACGGGCCCGACCGCGCGCTTGTTCGTGAACCTCGACGCCCGCGCCATCGGGGCCTTGCTGGCCGCGCGCGCGCAGCCGGAGCGCGCCGCGCGAGCGCGCAGGGCGGCGGCGCTGCTCTCCGCGGCCGTGATCCTCACCAGCGGCACCGACGCCAAGAGCTTCGACTTCGGCGCTGCCTTGGCCGAGGTCGAATCGGCGGCCCTCGCGCTCCTAGGAGAAGCCACATGAACGTCTGGGATTGGGTGGTCGACCTCGAGGACAAGCTCGAGGAGCAAGGCAACAGCCACTTGGTCGAGGTGATCGACGGCGTCTCCTCGGCGGTGCACGAGGATGACTTCTCGCGGGTCGATGCCTTGGTCGCCGAGGGCATCGCGGCCGCGCAGTCGCTCGGGATCCCGTGGCTCGAGGTCTATTTTCGCCACTGGGATCTGCAGAGCCGGGTGCTGGATCGCTGCCAAGGCGAGACCGCGCTCAAGGACAGCGTGTACCTCTTCGAGCTGGCCCACCGCGATGAGAACCTCGGCTGCCCGCAGCGCATCTGCGCCACCCAGGATTTGGCGCACGTCTGGGGCGCGGTGGATGGTCCGGGCTACGCGGCCGAGCGCCTGGCGGTGACGGCCGAGACGCTGGCGGGGATCACGCCGGCGTGGAGCTGCTGGAACTGCATCGCGATCGAGCATGCCGACGCGTTGATCGACGCCGAGCGCCCCGGGGAGGTGATCCCGTGGATCGAGCTGCAGCAGAAGGCGCGGCGCGCGGCCGGCGAAGATCCCGAGGACGACCGCTACTTCGATCAGCGGGTGCTGGCCCTCCTCGCGCTCGGGCGACCTGCGGAGGCGCTGGCCCGCATCGAGGGCCTCACCGAAGAAGAGCTGGCCGAGGCCCGCGACGGAGAGCGCCTGCGCTGGCGCCTCTACAAGGCGCGCTGTCTCGCTGAGCTCGCTCGCCTCCCGGAGGCGGCCGAGGCCTTGCCCCCGCTGGAGGAGCTCGGCCAACTCCCGGGCACCTGGACCGCGGCGGCGGAGGCCTTGCGGGTGCTGCTCGAGCGCGGCGCGATCTCCCCGAGCCCGGCGCTCGCCCAGCAGGTGCTGCGCTTCTTCGCCTCGCTCGAGGAGCGGGGCGCGCTGCGGCGGTCCTTCGAGATGGGCGCGCTGTTCGCGGAGATCTGCATCGGACTTGAGGCCCGGGCGCTGGCGGGCCTGATGCTCGAGCGGATCGGGGCGCTGCTCGGCAAGCTCAAGGAGCAGCATGGTCCCGCGGCGCGGCTGGCTCAGCTCGAGGCTCGGGCCGAGCACCTAGTCCCTTGGGCGCCGCCGCGGGGAGCGCCGGTGGCGGAGGCGATCGCGCTGGTCAACTCCGAGGAGGCGCGCTCGGAGCTCGACCGCTTCGAGCGAGCGGACGCGCTTTTGGCCTGTTTTCCTGGGGCATCAGAGGTCGCGGTGCCCCGGGCCGAGCTGCTCTTTCAGCTCGGCTTTCGCCAGACGGCGCTGCAAGATCTCTTGCGCTGGCTCGATCATCACTTCGACCAGACCGCGCTCCTGGCCCTCGGCTTCATGGCGTCGAGGAGCAAGGACGAGGCGATCGTCGCGTCGGCGGTGGCGCGGGCCACCGCGGCGAAGGACCCGATCGCCGCCGCCTGGATCCAGGCCGGCTATTTGCTCGAATGCGCCCGCTACGACGAGGCTCGCCAGTACCTCGACGAGGTGCTGCGCCTCGAGCCCCGGGCCAAGAACGCCCGAAAGGAAGCGGCCAACGTGGCCAAGCGGACCGAGCGCTGGGACGATCTGCTCGAGCACGCGCAGGTCTCGGCCGCGCAGGACGCCGATGACGCGGACGCGCGGTGGCAGATCTGCGTCGCCGGTACCGTGCTCGGCCGCTGGGACCTGGTGCGGACGGCGGCCCAGGAGATCGGGATGCCGGTCCCCCGCGGAGAGGGGGTCATCGACGCGCCGGGAGAGATCGTGCGGATCTTGATCCCCGACTCCGATCCCCGCGGCACCCATGCCCGCCGTACAGGGCCCGTCACCGCGCGCATCGTCGAGTTCGCGGATCCGGAGGATCCACTGCAGAATCATGGCGACGTGGTGGTCTTCGATCCGGCGCCGCTCGAGCTGGCCGAGCGCGACGATCCCGAGTCGACCTTCCTCTTCCCCTATCTGACGACGCTGCACTACGCGGGGCGGCAGGTGGTCGAGGCCTTCGTCTCGGATCCGAGCGCGTCCGTGCTCGAAGAGCTGAACGCACGCTTCGAGGCGGCGGGGATGGAGGTCCTCTTTCAGGAGCCCCGCTCCCGGTGGCTGAGAGCCGACGGCAGCACTTTCAAGCCTTGGAGGCTGGCTATCTCGGCCCCGAGCGCGCTGACGGTGATGGAGCTCAGCGCCTGGCTCGCGCGCCATACCTCGGAGCTCGGACTCCTGGCGGTGTGGCCTGATATCGCCCGCGCGGCGGGAGCACCGGAGGACGCGCCGGAGGCCTCGTTCTTCGAATATGAGGAGCGGCTCGACGAGGATGCCTGAGTTGAAGCTCCGGCGAGATGCGCTCCTGACGCGAGGCCGGGATCGCGTGCCCAGGGCGAGTGGGCTTGGCCGTGGGTGCAGGCCGGCGCTGCTCGTCAGCGCGCTATGCTCCGCCTCCTGCAGCGGCGAGGCCTTCGTCGAGGCGCCGGCGCCCCCAGGCGCAGCGCAGAGCTGGGTCTTCGCCTTCGTGCAAGATCAGGCGACGCTGCTGTACGCCGGCTCCATCGATGAGCCCATCGCTTTTTCAGCCCATGTGGCGCGAGGCAGCGCGGGCACCGACCCCTTGAGCGCTCCGGGCTGGGCGCCTCCGTATCGCGCCGAGCTGGCCTATTTCGAGGCGACCTTGGCCGAGCTCGGGATCGCGGCTGGCCCCGTCACGCTGGCCTCCCCGGGTGCTCCCGCGCGCACGCTCCCGACGCCAGCCGCTCAGCATCGCCTGGACCTCGGGCGCTCCGGCGCGGGCAGCTGGAGCTCACCGAGCTGGTCCGAGCTGGCGGAAAGCCACGCCCGACTCCCGCGCCTCGATCCCTGCGCCCGGCTGATCACCCAGCAATTCGTGCTCGGCTCGGACGTCGGCGCGATCTGGGCCGTGCCGCTCGATCAAGGACGGGCCTTGGTCGGCACCGGGGACAACCAGATCTGGACGGTCGATCGCCAGGGGTGCAGCTCCACGGTGGCGGTCGTCCCCGAGCAGCGGGACTTCATCCCGACCTCGGCCCTCAAGGACGCCCAGGGCGAGCTGTGGTTTGGCGGAGCCTACGGCCACGTATGGCGGGGTTCGATGGGCGCCACGCTCAGCGTCCGGGAGGTCGCGCTGCTGCCGGCGCCCGAGCGCATCGTTTCGATCGACGCAGATCCGGCTGATCCCGCGGCCGATCTGTACGTCTTCACGACCAGCGGCGCGCTGGCCCGAGTCTCGGGCAGCACAGTGACCATGCTCCACCGCTTCGAGGGTCACCCCAACGACGTCTACGCCTCGGTGGCCTGGATGGAGCCCGGATCGGTGGTCTCGGGCTGGGGCGGCTCGGCCGAGGTCTTGATCACGCACGGGGACAGCTTCGAGCGCATCTCGGTGGGCGATGGGCGAACCGGGGTCCACTCGCTGCGGCGCGTCCCCGGTTTGGGCGTGATGGCGGCGACCAGCGGCGGGCAGATCTTCCGCTGGAGCCCGGGCGCGCGACGCTTCGAGCCCCTCGGCCAGTCGGGCGTTCGCCTCGAGGTCTTCGACTTCTTCCCCAATGCGGGCGGCTTCTTCTACACCGGGACCTTCGGCTACGTCGGACAGTGGCTGGACGGCTTCGGCTACTGCCCCGTCGCCGAGCCCCCGCTGGCGGCCGCGACGGCCAGATACATCGTGCCGGTCGAGGATGCGCTGCTCATCGTGGGCGACGCACGGCACGAGCCGCTGCAGACGCCGTTCGTGATCGCCGAGATCGCGCCCTAAGGCGAGCCCCCGCTGCGCGTCAGGATCCGGATCGACGTGCTCTGAACAACGGCCCCGCCGTCTTCCTCCCGCGCGTGACCGACCACCAGCTGGCGAGCGTTCAGCCGCCGCAGGAGCGAGGCCTGGATCCGCGTCGTCGCTGAGCCGTGGCGGGGAAAGGTCTCGGAGTCCGCGCAGCCGGGGCCGCGATCGGGGACCTCGTGCAGGCGGATCCGCGCCGAGGTGAAGTAGGTGCGCCCGGGGAGGCGCACCACGTTGTCGACGGAGAAGGTGCCGGAGCGATCCGAGGGGACGACCCAGCTCCGCGGCAGCGCGTAGTGGCATGGTCCTAGATGGGAGATCCCGATCCACGCCGAGTCGGGGCCCTCCGCCTCCACGCTCTGGGCCGCCGTCAGCCCCTCGACCGTGGACAAGATCGGCAGCTCCACCCGCTCGGCGCGGTCGTCGTGGATGACCAAGATCTCCTGGTTGTCCGCGGTGCCGATAGCCCGGCCGGCCGCGAGCCGGACGAGCTGCGTCGAAAACTGCGCGGGGCTGCCCGTGATCTCTTGATCGAAACGCTGCCCGTCCCAGCGCGCCATCCAGGTGGCGCTTCCTCGGGCGGCGGCGAGGATGAACAGCTCGAAGGGCTCGGACGATGGCGCTACGTCCAGCGCGGCGATCGGCTGGCCGCTGGGAACGCGGGTGGCGGCATGCACGACGCACGGCTGATCGGCGCGCTGCTCCGAGCGGAGGAGGCGCTCGATCCGGCCGTCACGGTGGCCGATCCACAGGGTGTCGCCGCCGTCCCAGGTGCCTGTGGTGACATCGACGACGCCGGGGATGGGCGCGCAGATCGCCTGAAAAGAGGCCCCATCGGTGCGGATCACGCCGCCCCCGAAGTCGACGCCGATCGCCTCCTCCTGCGCGACCTTGAGCCCCACGATCACCCGCGGCACGTCGAGGCTCAGCGTCTCCGTCCAGGTCGTGCAGGTCCCGATGCACTTGGCGAGGTCGGCCCCATACAGCCAATCGTCCGCGGCATTGTCGGGCGCCATGCTCTTCACCCAGCCATCGGCGATGTCTTCCTGCGCTCGTAGCAGCTTGGTCGCCGCGCCTTGATAGTTGAGGAGATCGCAGCGGGGCGGGTCCCCCAGCGCAGCGAGCGGTCCTTCGGCGAGATCGGGGATCGGGTGGTCGTAGCTCAGGACGCGGAGATCGAGCGGAAAGTCCTCCGCCACGAGCCGCCAAGGTTGGTCGGGCCTGACCACCGAGATGCGCGGGCCTCCGCCAGGGGCGCTGAAGCCCATGAGCATGGTCGCGGCGCCGGGATCCGGAGCGGGCATCACGAACACCGGGCTGGGAGTGCAGCCGGCGAGGAGCGCCAACCAGACAGCAAATCGCCGGGCCTCCATCGCCGCCGAAGATGCCGCGTCCGCGCCGCGGCGTCGAGGTTCGTCGCGCCGGGCGGGGGCGGGACGGCGTATAGTGGGGCATGCGGTTGGTGGCCAAGGTGCTGGTTTTGATGTGGCTCGGCGCGGCTGCTTCGTGTGCGGTCCGACCGGTGTCCTCGGTGTCCCCGGGGTCAGGGCAGGACGGAGGCGCGGATGCAGATGCAGCCTGCGGCCTGCCGCAGCCGACCTGCACGAGCCCGCTCACGCATGAGCAGGATGTCACGTGCTGCACGCAGGCGACCGTTTGCGGTGTGTGCTACGGAGACGCCATCAGCCCCACGCAGTGCGTCGAGGGAGAATGGCGCTGCGGCCCCGGCTGGAGCCTCTTCAGTGCCTGCCGCTCGACTTGGTCGCCCCTACAAGATGCCGGCGCATCGCTGCCCATCTGCGACGGCGGCTCGGCGGTCGACGCTCAGAGCAGCGGCTGCCCAACGCCGGATCCGACGAGCTCCTCGAACGGGATGTACTGCCTATCGGGCCATGACCACGTCTGCTGCGGAGACATCGGCTACTCGCTGGTCTGCAGCGAAGGCGCTTGGTCGTGCCCAGCCGGGACGGTCCTCTTCCTCGAATGCACGGCCGGCTGCAATGACGCGGGGACTGCGCCGGACTAGGGTCAGTCGTCCGCTCCAGATCGGGACCGCGGCAGACAGCGCCTAAGCCTCAGACGTCTCCACCGACTTCTTGGGCGGCGGGATAAAGCCGAACGCAAAAATCAGCAGCACCAGCGCGCTCGAGAGCACCCCCCCGACGTGCATGAAGGGCCGGTATTCGAGGTTCCACTTGGACTCGGCCTCGCGGTGCATCTGCTTGAGCTCTTCTTCGACCGCGATGTCGAAGGCCTCTCCGGTCAAGGTCGGGTGCTTGGCCTGGACGTGGGCCTTGGCGCCGGCGCGCAGCCACTCGCGGTCGGGCTCGGGAGGCGAGCTGGCGTTGATCCGGACCAGGTGGTCGACGTCGTACAGCGGCGTGACCTCTCGCTCGACGATCGTCGCGTACTCCGCGGGCGTGGAGTAACGGCTGCCGCTGGTGAGCTCGACCTGGCGCCCAAAGATGTCCACCGGGACCTCGAGGAGGAGCTTGATGCCGATGAGCCCCACCGCCGCGAAGGCCGCGGGCTCGAGCCGTGGGAAGCGCTCGAGCAAGTAGACGAAGCCTTGGGCGGCGAAGCGCATGGCCAAGATCCCGAGCAGACCGCCGGCGATCAAAATCCACAGCTTAGAGGACATAGCGACGGCCGCCGCGATCGAGTCGACCGAGAAGATGATGTCGGTCATCTCCACCGAGACCACCGTGCTCCAAAACGCCGAGAGCCCAAAGAAGCGCTTGGCGGGCCTGGCCTTGGGCTCGCCGTGACTATCTCCGCGGTTCTTGAAGAACACGTAGCAAAGCCGGAAAAGGTACAGCCCTCCCAGCGTCTTGATCCACCACACCCGCATGATCACGGTGGCGAGGGCCAAGGCGATGATGCGGAAGACGTAGGCGCCGACGATGCCGTAGCGGAGGGCCTTCTTCTGCGCAGCCGGCGGGAGGTCCTTGACGATCAGCGCCAGGACCACCGCGTTGTCGCAGGAGAGCAGGCCCTCGAGCACGATGAGCACGGCGACGACCAGCAGGTCAGCCGGGACAAAGGTCTGTAGATCGAGTGCCCTGACGAGACCTTCCATGCGCTCCGGCCGTTCTTAGGGGGTGATGCTGAGCGTCTGTTCGCCAGACCCCAGCTTTACCCAGACCGTGCCTCCGGCAGTGTCGGTGAATGCCCAACCAGACATCTGTCCCAGAAGCGCGGTGGTCGAAGACTGCACCAGGGCGGGACTGCCGGCAATAGCGACCCCCGCAGGACGAGGCGCGCCGATGATCTCCACCATCGCCCCCTGCGTGAACAGGGTGCCCGGCGTGACCGAGAGCTCCGGCTTCGCCGCGTCTAGGCGGGCCGAGATCTTGGTGCCGTCGTAGACCGTGAAGCTCGACGCGGGACCGAGCGCGGCCCGCACATAGAGCAGCCCAGGGTCGCTCGCGAAGGAGTCGACCTCAGCCGGGCGGGTGGTCGGCGCCACGGTGTCGATCGTGGGGCGGAGCAGCGGCACTACGCCCCCCGCCTTCAGGTAGAGCGGGAGCTTCTCGAGCGGTGCGGCGACCTCCTCGGAGCTGGGCCCTTGATGGCGAGCGCCGGTGAACCAATCGACCCAGGCCCCTGGCGGGAACCACACGGTCTTCTGGGTCGCTCCTGCGATCAGGACCGGCGACACGAGCAGCTCGGAGCCGAGCAGGTACTCATCATCGGGGTGCTGACCCGCCTCGGGGTAGGCTAGGCCGACGGGGCGCTGGATGGCGCGACCGTCCACTCGGAGGTTCTGCGCGAAGGTCCACAGATACGGGAAGAGGCGCTGATGGAGGCGCGAGAACTCCCGATAGCGATCGAGCGTCCAGGCATCACGCCCGTTCTCGGCGTTCATCTCCCACGGCGGCTGGCTCGAGCTATCGCCGACCTGCATGACCGTCGAGAGCGCGGTCTGCTGAAACCAGCGCACGTAGGTCTCCTTGTTCGGCGGAGAGTGGCGATAGCCACCCGTATCGGCGCCGAAGAAGGGGAAGCCGGAGGGGCCGAGGCCGACGCCCTCGATCATCGTCGCGGCCAGGCCGCCCACGCCGGTGACCATGGTGTCGTCTCCGCGCGGGATGAAGCGATCGCCGAAGCGGTTGAGGCTGGCGTCCATATCGCCCGGCCAGATCACGGAGACGTTGGCCTGATCGCCCCAGCGGCCCGCGCGGCAGAGCAAGAAGCCCCCAGTGCTAGGCAAGGTCTCGGCGTAGAGGCGGTGATAGAGCAACGTGTAGCCGTAGTGCATCGTGCGCTCGTCGCTGCCGTCGGCGAAGACCCAGCGGTTGCGGCCGCCGGCCACGCTGGCGATGACGTCCTCGGCGTAGTCGAGCTTGAAGCCCTCGATCCCCAGCGTGGTGTAGCGGCGCACCAAGGCCTGCCAGAAGCTGAAGGCCTCCGGCTTGGTGAAGTCGAGGATATCGGACCAGCCGTTGAGCCGCGTGCCGCTGACCGGCGGGAAGTAGCGCCCCTCGATGGCCTGGCTCAAGTAAGGCTCGGTGCCGGGCTCGAGGTAGGGCGTGGACCACAGGGCCATTCGGAGCCCAAAATCGTGGGCCTTTCCGATCATCGCCGCCGCGTCGCTGAACTTGGCGGGGTCGAAGTCGAAGCTGTTGACGTGCGTGGCGTAGGGCCGGTCGATCCAGATCGCGCTGGTCGCCAAGTCGAGCCGCCGGATGGTCTCGATGTCCGACTCGACCTCGGCTTGATCGCGGCTCTCGTCGCGCCAGATCCAGGGACCGAGGGCCCAGGGCGCGGGCAACAGCGGCAGGGCGGTGACCGCATAGTAGTGGCGGGTGATGTCGAGCGGCTCGGGCGCGCCGAAGAGGTGAATCTCGAGACCCTCGCTCGACTGCTCGGCGGTGCCGTAGGTGATCTCGACCTTGTCGGCGGCCTTGTGCGCGACATCGAAGAGGCCGAGGCGGCGGGACTTCACGAAGAGGCCCCAGCCCTTGGTGCCGATGAGCAGCGGCACCGGCACGTGTGCTTCGTTGGAGGCGCTCTCCAGTCCGAGATCGGGCTCGAGCTGCATCGGGCGCACCTTCCCGCGGTGCTCGAAGGCGTCGGGCCACTCGCCGAGGCCGTAGAAGGCCTCCTCCGCCCCGACGGTAGCGCGCACTCGGATCCAGGCGATGGCCAAGGTCTCGCTCTTCGGCGCGAGGTGGAGCAGGAAGCGGTCCGCCGCGGTGCTGGCCAAGTGCAGGTCGGCGCTGACGCCGCTGCCGAACTCGAGGTGCACCGCCTCCCCTTCGACGGTGCGGCGCGTGGGGCTCAGCCAGCGCAGATCTTCGGGCGGATGGGCCTGAAACAGCGGATCTTCGTGCTCGAGCCAGTAGGGATCGTAGCTCAGCGAATCATCGAGCTGACGGACGACCCCGATCTCGAAGGCGTCGGTGCCGAGGGACACCAAGCTACCGTCGCCCGCGAGCAGGGTGATGCGCGAGCCGTCGGCGGCGATCTCGATCCGATGCGCGCCACCCTCGATCCGCGTGGGCGCAGGGCTGCTGCAGCCCGCGCCGAGGACGAAGAGGAAGGTCGCAGCTCTAAATGCAGACACCGAAGGTCAGGCCCTGGAGCATGTTGCACATGCCGGTCGCGCAAGCGTGGCCCGCATCGCAGGGCGTGCGGCAGACTTGGTTCACGCACAAGGCGCCGCGCGCGCAGCTCTGGGTGCAGGCCGCGCCGGCCGCGCCCATGCCCGCCGGAACGCAGCCGGTGCCGGTCTGCGAGGTGAGCTCGCAGTTGTCACTCTGGGGGCAGGTGTTGGTGAAGACATCGCAGGTCGGTGAGCAGATGCCGAAGCTGAGACCCTGAAGCGAGAGGCAGGTGCCGTTGGCGCTGCAGGCGGGGGCGGCCGGGTTGCAGGGCTCCCAGCACTTCGCGCCGCTGCCGATGTTGAGGCAGTTGCCCGTCGCGCAGAGCGCCTGCGGAGTGCAGGCCGCGCCGTTGGCCGTGGGGCCCGCGGGGACGCAGCCGGTCATCGTCATGGAGATGGCCTCGCAGTTCTGATTCATCGGGCACATATCGTTGTAGGGCACGCAGGAGGTCGGGGCCGGCGCGCAGATCGCGACGTCGGTGACGCCCTGGACCCCGCCGATGCAGGCGTAGCCGGTGGTGCTCGCGCCCATCAGGCCAGCGCAGCCCGCGCCCTGGTTGGCCGGGTCGCAGGTCTTGCGGCAGGTCGGCATGGCCTCGCCGTTGAACTGGATGCAGGTCAGGCCAGCGCCGCAGTCCTGGAGCGCGCCATCGCAGGCCTGCTCGAAGGTCTTGGGGGCCGCCGCCGGCATCCGGCACTGCGACATCCGGGTATTCGGGACGAAGATGCAGATGTTCGGGGCCATGCAGCCGCTGCCATCGAAGGGGTTGCAGACGAGCGGGGTGCCGCCGTCGGTCGCCGGGACGCCGCTGTCCGTCGCCGGAACGCCGCTGTCCGCCGCCGGAACGCCGCTGTCCGTCGCCGGAACGCCAGTGTCGACCGGGGCCATGCCGGTGTCGCCGGTCATCTGCATACCGCCGTCGGCGTTCT
>Ga0154020_10007777_pt1 | contig 12484 bp, 12 predicted proteins | sample Klosneuvirus_201_FD_109709 | JGI IMG/M metagenome (GOLD analysis project Ga0154020, IMG submission 109709) | Active sludge microbial communities from wastewater, Klosterneuburg, Austria - Klosneuvirus_20160825_MG | ecosystem: Engineered > WWTP > Aerobic digester > Activated sludge | place... | reverse complement strand
ATTGGTGAGGATAATTCCTCGTTACTTGGTGCAATGATGATTACTAAGTTTCAAATTGATGCGATGAGTCGTGCCAATATACCGGAGAAAGATCGTGTGGATTTTTATCTGTATGTAGATGAATTCCAGAATTTTGCTACTGATTCTTTTGCGACAATTTTGTCAGAGGCGAGAAAATATAAGCTTAATTTAACGATGGCCAATCAATATATTGCTCAGATGCCAGAGGAGGTTCGTGATGCCGTTTTTGGGAATGTGGGAAGTATACTCAGTTTCCAAGTTGGCTTTGACGATGCTGAATATTTATCTCAACAATATGGGGAAGAAGTGTTGCCTAATGATTTGGTGAATTTGAGCAAATATACAGCTTATATGCGGCTTTTGATTGAGGGTATGCCATCTAAAACTTTTTCATTGGGTACTTTGCCGCCTCCACAATTTGATATGGATTTGGAGAGACGTGAAAAGGTTATCAGGTTGGCTAGAGAGAGATATTGTTCTCCACGTGCGGTGGTAGAAGATAAGATTATTCGTTGGAGTAGAGGAATTGATACTGAAGAAGATTCAGAGACGCTTACAGCGGCTATCAATGCACCTTCTGGTGATAAAGCCTTGCCACTACCAAAGGGAAAATTGGTTGTAGATAAAAATGCTTTGTTGTTGCAGAGTAAGAAGCCTGTTGAAACAGTTCAGGCTAAATCTGCTGTTGTAAAGTTGAACGATACTGAAAAACCAGCGATAAAATCAGATGCTAAAAAGCAGAATCCTCCTGCTTAGTCTTGCAATACTTCTATTCCAGGGAGGGTGCCTTTTTCTAGAAATTCCAGCATGGCGCCACCACCGGTTGAGACATGAGTGAAGTTTTTTGGGGAGATTTTTAGAGTTTTGAGAGCTTCAATAGTGTCACCTCCGCCGATGATGGTGGTGGCGCCATGCTGTGAAGCCTGGACTATGGCTTGGGCAATTTTCTTGGTTCCTTGTCGAAAGGGTTTGTATTCAGATACGCCCATTGGCCCGTTCCAAATTATAGTTCCTGATTTTTTTATTAGAGTGGCGAATTGATTGGCTGAATTTTTTCCTATATCCAAAACGCTATAGCCCTTTGGTATTTGATGTCCGGAGAAGTTTTTTGTCCAAATAAAATTGCCAACTTTTGGAGCTATAATAAAGTCTTTTGGTAAGTTGATGTTTTTGTTTTTACGACGAATGGCTGTTTCTATTTCCTTGGCCGTTTCCAGCATGTTTTTTTGTACGAGTGAATTGGCTAATTGATAGCCTTTACTAGCTAAAAATGTATTGGCTATTCCTCCGCCGAAAATAAAGTGATCAACTTTACCGGCAAAACTTTTGATTAATTCTATTTTGGTGTCAATTTTTGCTCCACCGATAATAAAACTTACAGGTTGTTGTAGGTTTTCAAATAATAAACTTAATTTCTCAACTTCTTTTTGTAATAAAAGTCCGGCGTAAGAAGGGAGGAATTGTGTAATGGCATGAATAGAGGCATGTGCTCGATGGGCACAGCCAAAGGCGTCATCGACGTAGATGTCGCCAAATTTACTCAGTAGTTCGGCAAGTTTGAGGTCGTTTTTTTCTTCGCCTGGATAGAAGCGAATGTTCTCCAGCATGACTATTTGTTTTGGCTTTAGAGTTTGACATTTTTTAACTAACTCTTGATCGATTTTATCCTTTAGAAAAAGAACTTTTTTGCCTAATAACTTTTTTAATCTTTTGGCGATTGGGGCTAGGCTGAATTCAGCATTTGCTTTGCCTTCTGGTCTTCCTAAATGTGAAACAATCACAATGCTGCAGTTTTGTTTTAATAGATGTTTGATGGTCGCTAAACTTTCCCTGATACGTGTGTCGTCGGTGATTTTTCCGTTTTTAAGTGGAACATTGTAATCTACTCTCAGTATAATTTGTTTGTTTTTTAGGTTGGCCTGCAATAAGGATTTGATTTCCATATTTATTTTTTTATCTTTTTATTTATTGTTATCATTTCCAGAGCAGCTAAAGCAAATTCTTCGCCTTTGTTGAGACCTTGGCTATCTACTCTAATTTGGGCTTGTTCGATAGTGTTGACTGTCAGTATGCCGTAAATGATTGGTATGGGACTTTGTAAATTTAAATCCATCAAGGCTCGATAACTTTCATTACAGACAACTTCAAAATGATAAGTATCTCCTTTGATGACGAGCCCAAGTGTAATTATTGCGTCAAAAGTGTTTTTTTGAGCGATTAATTTTTTGGCTACAAAGGGAATTTCCAAGGCCCCAGGTACTAAAAATGTTTGGATGTTTTTGGCTGGGACTTCATGTTTGATCAAGGTTTTTTCAACATTTTCTCTTAATTGATTGCCTAGTGAATCATTGTATTTGCTCATTATAATAGCTATGCGCGCGGAACTCATGTTGTCGAAATGAGGGGTGCTTTGATTAATTTTCATGTGGAAGGAAATTTAATTGTTTTTCTAAATAGCGGGCGATAATGTCTATTTCAATATTCACATAACTGCCAATTTGCAGATGGCCTAGATTGGTATGAGATAAGGTATATGGAATCAGGCAAACTTCGAAATCTTGTTCGGTCGTTTCACTAATTGTCAGGCTAACTCCATTTATGCAGATTGAGCCTTTTTTGGCTATGTATTTTTGATAGTCTTTGGGCGAATTAAAACAAATACGAGTTGAATCGCCATCGGGAGAGATTTTTTTGACGGTTGTTTTGAAATCTATATGTCCCAGGACAAAATGCCCATCAAGGCTGGATCCTACTGTCAAAGATTTTTCTAAATTTACCTGATCATGAATTTCCAAGTCCCCTAGGTTGGTAAGTTTGAGCGTCTCTGGTATCGCTTCTACATTAAAACTCTCGGCAGAGAATTTGATTACGGTGAGGCAGGCACCATTTATGCTGATTGATTCTCCTAATTTTTGAGCGAAATTGTCGGCATTGATGGTGAAAATAATATTTGTGCCATTGACGCTCTTGTTTTTGATTATTCCGGTGCTTTCGATTATTCCTGTAAACATGATTCTGAGGTTAAGTAAGCCAAGTTTAACTTAATTTTGGCGATTTAACCAGTTTTTAATGCTGCGGAAAGGTCGATCTTGTAGGTTGGGAATGTTTATTAATTAACTTAAATGTTTATGCGTTCATTAAATAAAGTTCTTTTGATCGGTAATTTGACCAAAGATCCGGAAATGTTGGATTTTGAGTCTGGTGTGAAAATGGCTAAATTCACTCTGGCGACTAATAGAAATTGGAGTGTGAAGGGTGGGGAGAAAAAGGGTTTAACTGACTTTCATAGCATAATTGCTTGGCGGAGGCTGGCGGAAGTTTGTGTGGATAATTTGAAAAAAGGAGCAGCGGTTTTGGTTGAAGGAAAATTGCAGACAAATAAATTTAAGGATAAAGAAGGTAACTCAAAAAGTATTACTGAAGTTCATGCGGATGAAATAAACTTTATTACTTATAAGAAAAAACATGACATTGATGAGATCAATTTAGTGACGGTAGAGGCAGAATAATGTTTTAGTTTGTGAAAAAAACATGTACTATTGTGTTGGTTAAATCAAATCAATAGTGCATGTTTTTTAGTGTAGTAATTACAACCTATAATCGCTCTGAAATATTGCTGAAGACCTTGGAGGCATTTTATAATCAATCTGTAAAGGAAGTTGATTATGAGGTGATTGTTGTAAATGATGGTAGTACTGATGATACCGTGCGTGTTGTTAATCAATTTCAGAAAAAGCACAAGAATTTAATTTATATTCGACAAAAGAATCAAGGGCAGGGGGTGGCTAGGAATAACGGGATAAAGAAGGCTAGGGGAGAGGTAATTATTTTGGGGCAAGATGATATAATCCCGACTCATGATTTTCTCTATGAACATCAAAAATTTCATTATTTGCATCCAGCGGAAAATGAAGCGGTTTTGGGCTTTACAGCTTGGCACCCTGAGTTGAAAGTTACGTCATTTATGAATTGGTTGGTCAATGGATCCTCTATTTTTGGAAAGTTTGGTGGGCATCAATTCGCCTATGAAAAACTAAAAGGCAAAAAGCTGGCTGATTTTAATTTTTTTTATACTTCCAATATTTCTTTAAAGAGATCTCTTTTGAAACGATTCCCCTTTGACCCGATTTTTTCCAGTTATGGTTGGGAAGATATTGAACTGGGTTATCGTTTGGAAAAACAGGCTAAATTGAAATTATATTATAATTCTTGGGCGGTGGGTTATCATTATCATTTTATGGATGAAAAATCTCTGCAAGGAAAGATGGAGGCTATCGGAAAGTCGGCCTGGATTATTCATAAAAAATATCCTGAATTGAGAAAAGTTCCTGGGCGTGGGAAATATTTGATTTTTAAATTACTTACTTGGGCTCCTAATATCTGGTTTTTGGGAATGATTCGATCTTATTCTGGAAAGAAGATTTGTAGCCTTTATTATTATGTTCTTTCCAAGAAATTCTTTTTAAGAGGTTTGGAAAAAGGTAAAAAGAAGTATTCTAAGCTGGTTTTTAGTTAGGCTATTCTGTTAGAATTGTATTAATTTAAAACAAAGATTCAAAGAAATGAATAGAAATATAAAGAAATTATTTTGTTGCTTGTTGGTCTTTACCTTCACTTCTAGCATTTTGGGAGGGTGTTTCAAGAAGGAGCAGGCACAAAAAGCGAGTAGCTTGAAACCGATTCAGCTGGTTTATTATAAGTTGTTTGATGATGAAGATGTGATTCGTCCTTTAATACAGCAATATCAGGCTTTGCATCCTATGGTAAGCATCAAGTATAAAAAGTTTGATAATGCAGATGATTATTATAGGACTATTTTAAATGAATTGGCTGAGGGGGAGGGGCCGGATATTTTTTCCGTACCGAATTATTGGTTAAAGCGTAATGCCAAAAAAATTGCTCCACTTGATCCGAAAACTTTTGGGGCAAAAGCTTTTGCCAGTACTTTTGCCAGTGTAGCTGAAAAAGATGCTGTTTTTGTTGATCCGCGGGATGGAGTGAATAAAGTTTTTGCTCTGCCTATGGCCATTGATACTCTGGCGATTTACTTTAATAAAAATCTATATGAAGATCGAATTCCGGCACGTGGCCGCCCAGCATCGACCTGGGACGATTTTAAAGATGATATTTTCAAATTAACCAAAAGCGATAATAGTTTTGAGCGTTTTGAAGTTGGTGGGGTGGCTATGGGAAGAGCAGATAATGTGGCCAGGGCGATGGATATACTTTATTTATTGATGTTGCAGTATAAAGTGGATTTTTATAATGATGCTTTTAATCAGGCTGAATTTTCCAAGCAAAATGCTGTTGTAAATTCTGGTACAAGTTTGAATCCTGCAACTGAGGCCTTGAAACTTTATACAAGTTTTGGTTTGGCTTCACAAAAAAATTATTCTTGGAATGAATATATGGTTGAAGCAGATTCTGATGTCAAAGAAATGGAAGCTTTTGCTAGAGGGAAAGTGGCTACCATCTTTGGATATTCTTATTTGTATGAGCAGATAAAAGATGAAATTACTCAATTGAAGAGTAAGAATGTTCAAACTATAGATCCAAATATAATTGGAGTTTCTGTTGTTCCTCAGGTAAATGATCCGAAAACTTCGACAGAGAAACGAGATGCTTTTGCTAATTATTTTGTGGAAACAGTTAGTAGAAATTCAGAGAATAATAAAGTTGCCTGGGATTTCTTATTGTTCATTACTTCTAAAGATAATTTGGCTTATTACAATCAAAAAACACATAAGCCGACCTCCCGCCGTGATTTGATCGAGAAGCAAAAAGAGGATGCGATTTATGGTGTTTTTGCTGAGCAGGTTGGTTATGCTGAGAGTTTGGTGCTTTATGATTGGGATATGTATAGACAGATTTTTAGCAAAGCTATTGCGGGAATTTTGGCGACAAATGAAACTCCGAGAGAAGCTATTCAAAAAGCCGAAGCGGAGATAAATGCTGTGTTGCCAGACGAGGGGATTTTGTTGGCACCACCGGTAATACCAGCTGGCACCAAGGCTACAGATGATAAAGCTAAAGCTTCGCAAACGACCAAAGAAAGCGCTCCTAATAATGCAACTTCTAACAATTCAAGCTCTGCTAAAAATGCTAATACTAAATAGATTCAGTGAGTTTTTTTTAAAGCTTTTTTTACTGACTTTCCCCTTCCAAGTCCAGGTTTTGTTGTATAAGGCTGATTTTTTCTCTGGTCAGTTCAATGTGTTTAGTAGTTTTTTTGTTTTTTTGAGTGAAATTTTTTTGTTGTTGGCTTTAAGTTCTTTTGCCTTACAGAGTTTTTTTTCGCCGAATAAAGAGCAAAAACTTTTAAATAGTTTTAGCAAATTGGAGGTCAGTATGGCGGTGATGATGATGGCTTTGCTGATCTGGTCTATTTGTTCAGTTTTTTGGGCGAATGATAAAGTGCTATCTTTTCTTTTGGCTTTGCGTTTGGGAGAGTTGTTTGGGGGGATTTATTTGTTGTTAAAAAAAGTTTTGTCGAGAGAGCAGTTGTTGAAATATCTTTTTTATGGGGCGTTTTTTCAAGTTATAATTGGGCTTGGTCAATATTTCAAACAAGGGGATTTGGGGCTTGGTTTCCTCGGAGAGTCTCATCTTTCTGTAGATACTTTGAATGTAGCCAAGGTGAATTTAGGGGGTGAGAAAATTTTGAGAGCTTATGGTACTTTTGCTCATGCCAATATTTTTGGAGGTTATTTGATTTTTTGTTTGGGACTGCTTGTTCAGAGTTTAAGTAGAGAGAATTTTTGGAAAAATTTTCATTTTCTTTTGGCTTTTTTGATAGGGATTCTGCTGTCTTTTTCTAGATCTTCTTGGTTGGCTTTATTTGCTTTTGGAATTGTTTTATTGGCTGTGCAGGCTGTGAAAGTTAATTGGAAGTATTTGTTGATAGGAGGGGTTTTGCTTTTGTTTACTGTTGTCTTGTTTGGTTTAGATCAGATTATTTTATCCAGAATTTCTGATTTTTCATTGGGGGCTTTGGATCAGCGATTGATTTTTTCTGAGATAGCTAGAGATATGATTTCAGATAATTTTATTTTGGGAGTTGGTGGAGGAAATTTTGTGATGAATATGTCCGGATATTATTCCGGAGTTTTGAGTCCTTGGTTATTTCAGCCAGTTCATAATTTTTTTCTAATGGCCTGGGCGGAACTTGGAATTGTTGGAGTGTCTTTGTGGTTGGGTGTTTTTGCATTAATGGTAAAGCAAATCAATCATTCGATGCGTCGAATTATTAAATCGGAAAGATATTACTGGAAGGTCTATTGGGCTTTGCTTTTTTCAATGGTGATTTTGTCGATGTTGGATCATTATTTCTACACTACTTGGTCTGGGCAAGTAGTGGTGTTTTTGATGATTGGTGTGATTTGGATGGATTACCGTTGGCGCAGGGAAGAATTAGCTAAATAGTTGTCTGTTACCACTGAGAAAGTTTTTAGTATCTTGTATGGTTTTGCCTTCTAATTGTAGAGTTTTAATTTCTAAGGTGCCTTTTTTTGTACCTAAAAATAATTGGTTGTTGATAATTTCAAAATGTCCTGGGGTGGGGGAGGCACTATTATTTAATTCAATTTGAATTAGTTTGAGTGTCTTTTCTTTTTGTTTCAAATATATTCCTGGCCAGATTGAATAGGCTCGCCCCCGATTGATAATTTCTTGAGCTGTTTGTTGCGTAGGATTTATATGTCCATCCTCTTTGTTTATTTTTTGACAATAGCTAGCTTTGGTTTCTTCTTGTGCCTGTGCAGATAATTGGCCAGATTTTATCTTTATGAGTAGATCTGGTAATTGTAAAGCTCCCAATTCACTTAATTTCTTCCTTAAACTTTGATTGTTGTCACTTTCTGTTATTGGTAATTCTAGTTTTTGATAAACTGGGCCGGCGTCCATGGCTTTGACCATTTCCATTATTGAGAGTCCGGTAATTGAATCGCCATTTAGTAAGGCCTGTTCGATGGGTGAAGCTCCACGGTATTTGGGGAGAATTGATCCATGGACATTAATGGCTTTGATTTTGGGGATTTGAAGGACTTTGCTGCTGAGTATTTGGCCATAGGCGACCACCACAAAGAAATCAGGGGCTATTTTTTCTAAATTGCTGAGTAAATCTATGTCTTTGTTGAGCTTGATCGGCTGAAAAAGAGATAAGTAGAGTTTTTGGCTCAATTCCTTGATTGGACTGGGGGTAAGTAGTTTTTTGCGGCCGACAGGTTTGTCTTCCTGAGTAATGACTGCTTTGACCTCAAATCGACTGTCTGTAGCCAGTTTTTCTAGGAATGGACAGGCGAATTCGGGAGTGCCTAAAAAGACAATATTGATTTTTTCGGACATGTGTCTTGCCTTGCTATGAATTTAGTAATACAATTAAACACTAATTTAAAGATGGCATGCAAGAATTATTCGTAAAAGCAGGGCAATTGATCAAAGGGGCCAATAAAATCCTCTGTATTTCTCATAAAAAACCGGATGGTGATACTTTGGGGGCCTCCAATGCTCTGTATCATGCTTTCAAGGAAATGGGTAAGGATGTCTCTATGGCTTGCGTAGACGATATTCCTGAGAAGTATTTTTTCTTGGGCGAAATTAGAAAGAATATCAAGGAATTTGATTTTTTGGATTATGATTTGATTTTTGTTTCTGATGCGGGGGCTTCTTATATGACGCGTTATCAAGAAATTTATCCTGGGATTTTTGGTGGAAAGGTTCCGGTGATTAATCTGGATCATCATGCCTCCAATGATAATTTCGGAACATTGAATATAGTTGATTTGAACAGTGCCTCTACTACAATTTTGGTATATAAATTATTTACTTTTTTGGATATAAAAATTACTCCGGCGGCTGCGACAGCTATGCTTTGTGGGATTTATAATGATACGGGGAGTTTGATGCATGGAAATACAACTTTGGAAGTTTTTGAAATTACTGGAAAGTTGGTGGAATTGGGGGGGAGAGCTAATTTGGTGGCCAAAAATTTATTTAGAATTACTCCTGTTCAAACTATGAAGGTTTGGGGAAAGGCTTTAGAAAGAGTTACTATTAATGATCAAGGTGTAGTGGTGACGGTTTTGACACAAAATGATTTAGAGGAATTGAATGCTAAAAGTGATGATATTTCTGGAGTGGTGGATTTTATTAATTCAGTACCAGGTTCTAAATTTGCAGTTTTGTTGAATGAAGATGAAAAGGGAAATGTGAAAGGATCTTTTCGTACGCGTAGAGATGATGTCGATTTGTCTGAGTTGGCGGGTAAATTTGGTGGTGGAGGCCACAAAAAAGCTTCAGGCTTTACTATGCCTGGTAGGCTTCATCAGGAGGTGCGTTGGAGCGTAACTCCGGTTGGCGGTGGGGATTTATTGGCTAGTTCATCAATTCCACAGAAATCTCTGATGAGTCCTCAAGAGCTTTTAAGCAATATTTTGCAAATTCCGGAAGTCAAATTGAACTCTTGATTTTCGTTTAAATTGATTTTTCATATAGTATATTGAGCGTTAGAGTTTGATCTTTTTTATATGTTACTTCGAAAAATTGGGGCTTCCTTGTTAGTAATGTTGTTTGTACTTCTCTCTTTGCCGAATTTCTTGATTTATGGCCTTTCCAAGACTTATTTAAGTACTGACTTTTATCGTGGTGAGGATTTAAATAAGGGGGTTTATAATTATGTGTTGGATCAAACTGTGACGGTACTGCGCAATGAAAGTGAAATGTTTAAGGGGTATTTTGATAGGGGTGAATTGAGAGCTCAAATTGAAAAGGTTTTTACTGCTAAGATTTTTTCTGATACTTTGGGCGATTTTGCCAATCAGTTGGATGATTATAAAAAAAATAGTGATAAATCTTTGGTAATTTCTTTGAAGACTTTTAGGGAGAATTTGTTGACTGTAGGAAATAATTTGGCTTATTTAATTTATCAGAATTTGCCGACATGTTCGGATGCTGAGTTGTTGACTTTAATTAGTGCAAAAAATGCCGCTCCTGAATGTGTTCCTAAAAGTTTGCCGTATGATCAGGTTGTGAAGCCAATTAATGATAATTTTGAAAATACTATCTACAATCAAATCCCTGAGGAGTTGAGTAATATTGATCAGGCCGTTCCGATCAAAGCATTGGTGGAAATTGAAAATTATAAGAATTTTTCTTTTATTTTGTTAGTAGTAGTTTTGGCTTTGATTGGATTGATTATTTATGGAAAAACTTCGACAATTGTGGCTTATATTTCTGCGGCTTTTTTGCTAGGAGGGGGGCTTGGGTATGCCTTTAGTTATATGTTGATTAATTTGCCATCAATTACTAATATGCAATTTAGTGATGAGAGTTCTTTGGAGTTTTTTCAGTTTATTTTAAACTTTTTGATAGTAGAAATTCAGAGACTTTCAATGATGTTTGTGGTAGTTGGTGCTATGCTTTTATTGATTAGATTTGTTTTAAAGCGAACTGTGGAGACGAAATCAAATACTATTTAAACTTCAGGCTGATATGACACATCAAAAATATTTACTGATAATTAGTTTTGCCGCCTTGATAAGTTGGATGGCTTTTTATTTAGTGATTTCCAAGTTGGATCCATTTGCTTCAACTGGTTTGGCTTTGGCTTTGTTTTTTATAAGTTTGTTTTTTGCTTTAACTTCTACTTTTACTGTTGTTGGCTTTTATATTCGTGTCTGGTTCAATAAAAATGAGATTTATTATGATCATATCAATGTTTCATTGAGACAGGGGATATTGCTGACATTGATTACTTTGGGATGTCTGTTGTTTCAATTATTGGGTGTTTTAACTTGGTGGTCGGGATTGCTTTTGATTGCTGCAGTGACGATGGTGGAATTTTATTTGGTGGCCAAGGATTAATTATTGCTTAATTTTGAATATGAGAAAAGCCCCCGTATCCATTACTGGTAACTGGGGGCATCTCTGTTTTCTAAAATCCGCCGGTCTTAGGGGACCGGCGTCCGGGGGTCGTAGGTGGTGGGCGGGGGGGGCTGCGGGATAGGGCGTTTCTCTTGTGCTGTGAGTCGCGCGTCGAGGATTGCCAATCCTACAGCTATCTCTTGGCCGTGTTTTTTGAGAAGGTACTCCTGCTGCGCAGGAGTTACCTTCTTACCCCAGGCGCAGCGGTCCCAGATATCCTCATCGGCGAGGTTGCCTTTGGGTCTCTGGGACATTTTATACTGCTGGCAGTAGTCGAAGGCGGGAGTTTCCCGCAGGTAGACGATCTCTGGGTTGGCGAAGTCGTGTCCTTCCGCCGTCACCAGATTGGTCTTGCCCTTCAGCTTCTGGGAGAGGACTTCCCCGGAGACCCGGTTGGCGACCGTTGTGTAACCACCTTCGGTGATGTACACTTTATCGTCAGTCACTCTGGTGTTTTCTGCCAGGTGAAAACGATTTCCAGGTCCGGGACACAGCTTTACGGCGTGCGTCCTCTTGGTCTGAGGAATCGTCTGGATCGCGTAGTAGCGATCCGAGGAATGCCGGACTTCGTGAGCATTGCATAGCTCACTACCCATCGCCTCCGCCTCCGTGAGGTAGTGCGATGCTAGGGGCGTACTGCCACCCTCGATTCCGCCGTCATTGCTGCTGACGACGGGGACGCCACTGCACGATCGAGTCAAGGACCCGATGTACAGCAGTCCGAAGAGTATGCAGAGGCCGAGGATCGTGGCTGCCACTATCCTCCCCAGGTTTCCCGAGGGCGGCGCCTGTGGGGCGGTCGTCGTCGGGGGCTTGTTTCCTGCAGTTCCGCTCGGGGCGGGTTGCTGATTTTGTGCGGTAGCTGCTTGCGCAGTCCCGCCCACACCGCCCTGGGGCGGTGGCTGTTGTGCCGCCGGGGCTGTTTGCCCAGGCGTGGGGGTATTTCCCCCGGGTAGATTTTGCGACACTGCTGTCCCTTCTCCACCTAAAATGGTGGTTAAATTTGTTTAGAAAACAGAGAGTGTAATTGCCTATGCGAGGCCTTTACACTGGTTTATTTTAGCCAGAAAATCCGCCTAATTGCTTTTCAGCAATGTTGGCAAACTTGGCTCAGTCACGGGCAATTTACTCTCTGCTTTGCACTTGTTTTCAAAGTACCTCTGAGTTGAAGAAGGTTGCAATTTACCAATATTCACTGTTTTTGTCAATAAAATACCTCTAAAAAGGGCTATTTTCTAATTAAAGCTGTTTTTTCTAACGAGGAGAAGTTTTCTTTGTGCTTTTAAAACTTCTATTGTACTGCTAATTCCGCATAGGAATGTGTTTGAATTACTCTAGGTTGCGGCCATAGGACAAGCGCTGCTTTGCCCTCAATTAGATTGGAATCGAGAAAAGGAGTGATGCCTTTCTCTCCACATCCGGCACTTCCTGGGCTTTCTTTGAAACAAAGTCTGGAATCTGAGCTTTTTCGTCTATTGTCGCCTAGTACAAAATATTGTCCTTCGGGAATGTTGAATTTGGTTATGCCGCCGGTAGCCAAGGT
>Ga0154020_10007776_pt1 | contig 12484 bp, 11 predicted proteins | sample Klosneuvirus_201_FD_109709 | JGI IMG/M metagenome (GOLD analysis project Ga0154020, IMG submission 109709) | Active sludge microbial communities from wastewater, Klosterneuburg, Austria - Klosneuvirus_20160825_MG | ecosystem: Engineered > WWTP > Aerobic digester > Activated sludge | place... | reverse complement strand
TCACCGGCCAAGGCTTCTTTCATTTGTATCCGTTCCAGACCCTGGAAACCAAGAACCTGATTGACTTTTGCCTTTTTAGGGGGCTTGTCACCGAGTAATATCATCACTTCCTGCCCTGGTCTCAGCTTGCCGCGACTAATACGTCCAATACCAATGCGGCCGACAAAACTTGAGTAATCCAAGGCGCTGATTTGCAGTTGTAGGGGTTCTTCGGGATTGCCTTCAGGAGCAGGGACGTGTTTGATGATGGTTTCAAACAACGGGCGCATGTCTGTGCTGGGTTTATTCAGTTCCAATGTGGCAAAGCCATTTAATGCAGAAGCATAGATGACGGGAAAATCAAGTTGCTCATCACTGGCGCCAAGTTTGTCGAACAGATCAAACGTTTGATCGACCACCCAGTCAGCACGAGCGCCCGGCCGGTCAATCTTGTTAATCACGACAATCGGACGCAGCCCCAGAGCAAGGGCCTTTTTGGTGACAAAACGGGTTTGCGGCATTGGACCTTCGACTGCATCGACTAACAGTAATACACCATCCACCATCGACAAAACACGTTCTACCTCACCACCAAAATCGGCATGGCCGGGGGTATCGACGATGTTGATATGGACACCTTCATAATCTATGGCACAATTCTTGGCCAAAATGGTAATGCCTCGTTCACGCTCAATATCGTTGGAATCCATTACGCGCTCGGAAATCTGTTGGTGTGCGGCAAAGGTGCCGGCTTGGTGGAGAAGTTTATCAACCATGGTGGTTTTGCCATGGTCAACGTGTGCGATGATGGCGATATTGCGGATAGGGCGAGACATAAATAATTCCTCAAAAATAAGCTGTTAGTTGTTGCGGTGGGGGCAGTATTATAGCATTGACTGTCAATAAGACCAACTTTCAATTAATCCGGCAGAGACAACGAAAAACACAGTAAGGTTCTGAATTATGAGTGATAGCAAAAAAACTGTAGCCCGGATGACGCCCTGTATTCGTTATTTATCCCGGGATTTACTGCAATCTCTGCAACTGACTGTTCAGGAGATTGTTGCCAGCATCGAACACCTGATTCTTGAACAAAATCTGCAGCAGGCCTGGAATGCGCCAAAAGCAGTGATCACCCCGCCGGATGGCCGGTATATGATGGCGACACTGGCGGCTGCCGATGATCCTCCGTTTCTTGCGGTCAAAGCCCTGGTGCTGAATCCGGATAACCCGAAGTACGGGTTCGAGAGTATCAATGCGTTGGTGACTTTACTGGATAGCCGGAGTGGATTGCCGCTCGCGATAATCGACGGCAACTGGGTCACTGCGGTACGGACTGCCGGATTAAGTGCGGTGGCTGCCAAACGGCTTGCTCGGCGTGATGCATCCATCGCTGCGTTTATCGGTTGTGGTGTGCAAGCGCACAGTCATTTGCAGGCGTTGGCTGCAATGTTTCCGTTAAAACAGATTCAAGCGTTTGGTCGTGGAACCGCCAGCCGCGATGCATTCTGTCGCAGCGCGGAAAACATGGGGCTGATGGCTATTGCCAGTCAAACTGCACAGGAAGCGGTTAGCGATGCTGACTTGATCGTTACTTCCGTAACACTGGCGCCACAATTGGTTCCATTTCTCGATGCCCGTTGGTTAAAACCCGGCGCTTTTGTCACGATGACCGATCTGGCCGCGCCGTGGCTGGTGGAAAGCATGTCTGCATTTGATCGGATTATTGTCGATGACCTGAAACAGGAAGCCAGCATGCCTAAACCCTTGGTTGATCCGGCGCTGGTTTGCGGCGATCTGACAAATTTGGTAACTGGTGATGCCGTTGGCCGCTGCAGCGATGATGAACGGACAGCTTTTGTTTTCCGGGGTCTGGCGATAGGGGATCTGGCGGTGGCAGGATTGGCTTATCAGCGTGCCTGTGAAAGTTCACAGGGCACGCAGATTGATTAAACTTGCGATTCCCCGTGGTTTTGCCACGGAGCCTCGTGTTTACTTTTGATTTTGAGTATAGGGCGTCTCTAAAAATCCAAATTTCGTTACAACACGTTGTTGCTCGCAAAAAATGTTTCCTTAAATATCTGACATATGCTGCGTCACCATTTTTTGTTCACACCTCGTTTTGTTTAGAACTTGGAATTTTTAGAGATGCCCTATATGCCGCTGATTATTTATTCTTTGTCCTTTTCAGCGCCAGTCATCAAAAATTTAACCAGCAGCGCGAAAATAAGCGGAATTGTGCTCAGCCCTGTTACCATATAGTGCTCGGCAGTAAATTGATCGCCTTCATCCATGATGATGTAGCCAAAAAATATTGTGACCGGAGTAATAATAGATAGCGTTATTACCAAACCAAATAATCCTTTCATCTGTTCATATCCTTTCGATAAATTGTTTTTTTGAAGTATATGCCTGTTGGCAAGATTATGCCCAGTATGTCAAAGTGCGGCGTCGCATCAGTGAATTTATATGATAAGCAGAGTAAAATTGATTTTTTCGTAATTCACCGTTAATAAAAATTCCTTTTCATTGTGCTAGAACCAATCCTTGTTATGACTAATTTCCCCGATAAAAAGGGTGCGGTTGCATTAGCCGAAGCGTTGATTGCACAGCACCTGGGGGCTTGTGTCAATGTATTGAGTCCATGTACTTCGATTTATCACTGGCAAGGTACAGTTGAATCGGCGGATGAAATACCTGTTTTGATCAAAACCTTGCGGCATCACTATGACCAGGTTGAACAGTTGATCAAGATGATGCATCCTTATGAACTTCCGGAAGTGATTATGGTTCCTATCATAAGTGGTTTACCTGCTTATTTGCAGTGGATCGCCAATGAAACACAACAACCTGATTAAACAATAGTGAATACCAATGAGCCTATTCCAATTTCTGTTACTGATATTATGTCTGGCCAGTAGTCCTGTTTCTGCGCAGGAAGGCGGCTCTTTCAGTTTGTTTTCAAAATTGCAGGGGTTGGGCATCAATCTGGGACAAATCAATCCACAAGAACTTTTGCCGCCCGATGAAGCATTCAAGATTTCGGTGGAAGTGCGTGATGGCAATACGCTGATTGCCAAATTGACCCCGGCGAAGGATTATTATCTCTATCGCGATAAAATTACATTTGAGCCGAAACAACCCGGCATGGTAATTGAAAAAGTAACTTTACCACCCGGAAAAATGAAGGAAGACCAGACTTTTGGTCAGACAGAAGTTTATTACAGTCCCATTCAGGCCATCATCGCGTTAAAACGCGCGGATCCCGCGAGCGAACAACCGCTGACACTGTCGGCTACTTACCAAGGTTGCAATGAGCCGGTCGGAGTGTGTTATGCACCCATTCACAAAGCCATCGATCTGACATTACCGGCGGTGAAAGCAGCGATCGGTGCTGTTGCTGAAGCGGCGAGCGGTCAAGCATCTGCAGCAGGGATTGATGCGACCGCTGAATTGTTTCAGGCGCCGTCCAGAGCTCCTGCCATCGAAACCGAAGCGTACAAAATTGATCTGATGTTTCAGACCGGTGATTTCTGGTTGATTCTGACAGGGTTTTTCGGCATCGGCCTGCTGCTTGCGTTTACACCCTGCGTGTTTCCGATGTTCCCTATTTTATCGGGAATTATTGCCAATCGCGGCAAGCATGTGACCAAGGGTCATGGATTTATCCTGGCACTGGCTTATGTACTGGGTATGGCAATCACTTATGCCATCGCTGGTGTAGCTGCGGGGTTGTCGGGCGCCATGCTGTCCGCAGCACTGCAAAATGTTTGGGTGTTAGGCACCTTTGCGGTGATATTTGTATTGCTGTCGTTTTCGATGTTTGGCTTTTACGAGCTGCAATTGCCCGGAGCACTGCAAACCAAATTATCAGAGGAAGCCGGGCACCTGAAAGGCGGACATTTAACCGGAGTTTTCGGCATGGGGGCGCTATCTGCATTGATAGTCGGACCGTGTGTCGCAGCGCCACTGGCAGGCGCTTTGCTATATATCAGCCAGACCCGGGATGTGATCCTGGGCGGTTCAGCATTGTTTGTCATGGCGCTGGGTATGGGCGTTCCGTTGCTGCTGCTGGGGACATCGGCAGGGGCGTTATTACCGAGAGCTGGGGTATGGATGGAATCGATCAAGCAATTTTTTGGTGTGTTGTTGCTGGCGGTTGCTATTTGGCTGATTTCGCCCGTCATAAACGAAGTGATACATATGTCATTGTGGGCTGCGTTGTTGATCATCTCGGCTATTTATCTGCATGCGATTGACCCGCTGCCGGAAAGGGCTTCGGGTCTGCAGAAATTTCTCAAGGGCGTCGGTGTTATTGCGCTGCTGGTTGGCATCGCCTTGTTGATTGGCATCTTGTCTGGCGGCCGAGATGTTTTGCAGCCGCTTTCAAAAATAAATATGACAAGCGCGAGTACAATTAATAGTGGAGAAGCTGCGGCTTCCAGTTATGCATCTCTACCTTTCCAGCGGGTGAAAACCATTATTGAGCTGGAAAACCGCATTCAGCAATCCAGGGATAAATACATTTTGGTCAGAGTTCATGCGGATTGGTGCGTTTCATGTAAGGAAATGGATCGCTTTACCTTTTCCGATACCAAGGTGCAATCCCGCCTGAAGGATGTTGTTCTGCTTGAGATCGATGTGACCGATGGTACGCCGGATGATATGGACTTACTCAAACGATTTAAATTGTTTGGACCGCCGGGCATTTTGTTTATGGATCGTCAGGGTAATGACATTCCGAATATCAAAGTTATTGGTTTTCTGAACAAAAATGATTTTCTGACCGTGCTGAATGCGGTACTGCTTTAATAAGAATACCAGATAGAAAAGCGATCCATCTCGGGCATTGCTTCATTTAAAGGAATCGTAATGGCAAAATTGAGACAACTATTAATATATTTAGCTTTGGCTGCTCTTGCAATAACTACGGGTTTTATGTTGCGGGCACAGCTCATGGGTGGTTCGCCAACTGTCCTTTCCAGTGAAGCCAATCAACAAGGTGCAAAAGCAATTCTTACTGCAAATTTACCGGATATTCAGGGAGAAAATCAGGCCATTTCGCAATGGCTGGGTAATGTGATCGTGGTGAATTTTTGGGCTACCTGGTGTACGCCCTGTCGTGAGGAAATCCCTGAATTTATTGCAGCGCAGGAAAAATTCCGCGAACAGGGTCTGGTTATTGTGGGAATCGCCATTGATCAAGCGGATAAAGTAAAGGCTTATAGTGAAGAATTTGGTATCAATTATCCGGTATTGGTCGGCAGTTTTCATACGTGGGCGCTGGCTGAAGTAGCGGGTAACCGGCAATCCGCTTTACCGTACACGGTGGTTATTAATCGTTCCGGCGAAATTGTTGAAACCTATTTGGGCCGTGTTCATCTGAACAAACTGGAAAAAGTGGTGATTCCGTTATTAAAAGAGAATCCTCAAGCTGAGCAGCCTAAACAGGCCGTTTGACGACATCATTTTAAAACATGCTGTTGGCCGATTTTGTACTGATTTCTCATTTTCTTTATGTTTTGTTTGTAGTTGGAAGCCTGCCCGTCATTTGGCTGGGCGCATGGCTTAAGCTGGCGTTTGTCAGAAACCCTTGGTTTCGTTATTTGCACCTGGCTGCCATTATACTGGTAGTGGCTGAGTCGTTGCTGGGTGTCGTTTGCCCGCTAACGCGATGGGAAAATACATTACGTCAGATTGAAACAGACAACAGTTTTATTCAGCAATGGCTACATAAAATCATATTCTTCGCTGTACCTGAAAACGTGTTCACGGTAGTTTATATCCTTTTTGCCGGCTTGGTTGCAGCTACTTTTAAATGGGTGCCGCCAAACTCTCATAGAGATCTTTGTTGATTATCCAGAGACGAGGCGATTCTCGTCTGCTTCTTCTGCGGCGGGTAGGAGCATTTCTTCGATGGTGGGATCAAATGTTTCTTCGTCAAAGGCGGTGTCGCCATCGATAACCGGCTGACCCTGTGCTTTTAAGTTAAAAAAATCATACCGGGACGTATCCGCCAGATGCGATAGCTGAATATTTTGTATGGAGCGGAACATAGTTTCCAACCGGCCGGGAAATTTTTTATCCCATTGTTGCATCATTTCTTTGATGGCTTGGCGCTGCAGGTTCTTTTGCGATCCGCACAGGTTGCACGGAATAATAGGAAAATTTTCTGTTTCAGCGTAAGCAGCCAAATCTTTTTCCTTGCAATATGCTAGTGGCCGGATAACGATGTGTTTTCCGTCATCGCTGACCAGTTTTGGTGGCATGGCTTTAAGCTTTCCCCCATAAAACATGTTAAGAAACAAGGTTTCAAGAATATCATCACGATGATGACCCAGCGCTATCTTGGTAGCGCCCAATTCACTGGCGACGCGATATAAAACACCGCGGCGTAAGCGTGAGCAAAGACTACAAGTGGTTTTTCCCTCTGCAATGACACGTTTTACGACACTGTAGGTATCTTGTTCCACGATATGAAAAGGCATGCCAATATCAGCCAGATAGCCTGGCAGCACTTGCTCCGGGAAACCGGGTTGTTTTTGGTCTAGATTAACTGCGATCAGTTCAAATTCTAACGGGGCGTGGGCTTGTAAATTGCGCAGAATATCCAGCAACGCATAACTATCCTTGCCACCGGACAAGCACACCATGATCCGATCACCGGCTTCGATCATGTTGAAATCAGCAATCGCTGTTCCCACCTGCCGTCTTAAGCGTTTGTGGAGCTTATTGGTATTATACTGTTGTTTTTTTTGCATGGTTTTGGCAAGTTGAGAAGAAGAAAAGGATTATTTTTTCGCTGAGTGGGCGCTACGCGTCTTGTGGCAGAATGCCGCTAAATTTTAGAAAGCGCTCACTATATCATTGACTCGAGTTACGGCGAAGATCGTAACCAAATTCGAACAGGCTTCGGAGCAGAAAACATTACCCGGTTGCGACGATTTTCCTTGTTTCTGTTGCAACTTTATCTTTTATAACAAACTTCTTGGTGTTATAATTTAAAGCTTTTGTTGCGTCCGGTTGCAAGGTATGGAGCAAATTAGACTACAATTGTACTATTTATAAACTAACCAAAGGGTTTTGCCTATTTATGACGACTATCAAACTTAAGGAAAACGAGCCATTTGAAGTTGCAATGCGACGTTTTAAACGTTCCATTGAGAAAACAGGGATACTGACGGAATTACGCGCGCGCGAGTTTTATGAAAAACCGACGGCGGAACGTAAGCGGAAACTGGCAGCAGCTGTAAAACGTAACTATAAACGTTTGCGCAGCCAATTGTTACCTCCTAAGCTTTATTAGTCGTAATATAAATAGAAGAAAAATGAATTTGATGTAGCTTAAATGCTATTTTCGAGTATTCTCGGAATAATCATTGAAGCAGACAATTAACTTCGTTGTGTCAATGTGCGATGAGTCTGAGACAGAGAATTACTGAAGACATGAAAGCAGCTATGCGTTCCGGTGATACCAAGCAGCGGGATACTATTCGCTTGTTACAAGCCGCTATCAAGCAGCGTGAAGTAGATGAGCGAATCGTCCTTGATGATGCAGCAGTGATTGCGGTTATTGAAAAAATGCTCAAGCAACGGAAGGATTCTATCGCGCAGTATGAAGCTGCACAGCGGTTGGATCTGGCCAATATTGAAAAGGATGAGGTCGTTATTCTAAGCGCATATATGCCACAAGCGCTTTCAGACTCTGAAATAGATACTTTGATTGCTGAAGCGATTTCAGAAACCGGTGCAAAAGGCATGCAGGATATGGGCAAGGTTATGGCCATATTGAAACCAAAACTTGCTGGGCGTGCAGATATGGCTAAAGTGTCGATGCTTATTAAAGGAAAAATATCAGCCTGAGATTGCCCGACTTCTTTGGGGTTGTTTTTTTAAACAAAACAATAGTTGATGTAATTTATTTATTCTTGAAGCTGGGTGTTATTGATTGCTTTCGGTAAATGATTCCTCAGCCATTTATTTATGACTTACTCAATCGTGTAGATATTGTTGATGCGATTGATCGTCATGTCCCGCTCAAAAAAGCAGGTGCTAACTTTGTTGCTTGCTGCCCGTTTCACAGTGAAAGAACTCCCTCATTTACTGTCAGCCAGTCTAAGCAGTTTTATCATTGCTTTGGTTGCGGTGCGCACGGGAATGCCATTAGTTTTTTGATGGAATATGGTGGTTTGGGCTTTGTTGAAGCTGTGCAGGACTTGGCAGCCTATGTAGGGATGCAAGTACCTGCGCAACAGACGGATACTTCTTCCAAACAGACAGCTGCGGATGATTTGTCGCAATATCCAGCGAACGATCAGAGCAGTAATAACCCGGAAATATCGCAACAGGATCTGTTAAGTGTGCTGCAAGTTGCTACCCGCTTCTATCGCGAGCAGCTCAGGGTTTCAGAAAAAGCCATTGCCTATCTCAAGAAACGCGGCTTGTCCGGTAAGACAGCGGCACGATTTGCCATTGGTTATGCACCTGTTGGCTGGCAGAACCTCGAAGCTGTTTTTACTGATTATAAATCTGAGAAAACCCGGAAAATATTGCAGCAGGCTGGATTAGTAATAATCAGCGACGATGCCAGGCAATATGATCGATTCAGGGATCGTATTATGTTCCCAATTCTTAATCAGAAAGGTCAGATCATTGGCTTTGGTGGCCGGGTATTAGAGCAGGAAGAGCCAAAGTATCTGAATTCTCCGGAAACAGTTTTATTTGAGAAGGGACGGGAGTTATACAACTTCTTTTCTGCACGTCGAGCCATCCGTGAAGCAAATCGTGTGATTGTTGTAGAGGGTTATATGGATGTCATCGCCCTCTCCCAGCACGGGATTGATTACGCAGTGGCTGCGTTGGGTACGGCTACTACCAGTTTCCATATACAAAAACTTTTACGTCAGACTGATAATATTATTTTTTGTTTCGACGGGGACAAAGCAGGCAGGAAGGCAGCGTGGCGAGCTCTTGAGAATAGCCTGGTATTGCTTTCAGATGGGAAGTATCTAAGTTTTCTTTTTTTGCCCGAAGGGGCAGATCCAGATAGTTATGTGAATCAGTATGGAAAAGAATCCTTTGAGCAGCAGCTTAAGCAAGCAACGCCTTTGTCTGAATTTCTATTCAGAGAATTATGTTTAAAGACAAACCTTCAGACCAGTGAAGGACGTGCCAAGTTAGTCAGTGATGCGAAGCCGCTATTGCAGCAAATAGCAGCGCCAGCATTGTCTTTGATGCTGGTAAGACGCCTGGTGGAGTTGAGCGGGATTAGTCAAGGCGAGTTAGAACAATTGTTGCAAATAAAACGTGCGCCCCGGACTCGTGCGATAAAGAATACAGCAAGGAAACAACCCATTACGCCCTATCGCCGGTTAACGAGAATGCTGTTGTATCACCCGAGTTATATCGCTAAACTAGACAGAAATTTGCTTGTCCAATGTACTGAAAACAGTGAAGAAGTTGTTGCATTAAAAGCGCTGGTTGATTTTCTTGATATGCACCCTCACTTAATTACAAGTAAATCTGCGCATTCAATACTGACTTATTTTGACAATAGTCCATATAGAGCATTATTGGAAGATATTGAAAGTGAGACCTTGGAATGGGGTAGTGCGGTTGATTTAGAAGAAGAGTTTTTCGAAGTATTAGAAAAATTACAGCAAGTAAAACGTAAGAAACGCATGACTGAATTACATAGCAAATCTTTGGATATGTTAACCGACGAAGAAAAGCGAGAGCTCCAACGATTGGCTATGAAATGAAATCAGCTACAAGGTGTAAGTGATATCGAATTTTGATATAATCTAACGCTTTCAGCTTTTAATTTATCCATATTATTGGGAATCCAATATGCCAAAGACAAAAGCGGTCGAGTCAAAAGATAATGAAGTTATCAAAAAATTAACAACTAAAAAAGTAAAAAATACCAATAAAGAAATGGTAAAGAAAGTAGAGCCTAATAAATTAGTAGCTAAAACTGAAAAAAAAATAAAAGCATCTGCTAAAAAAGCAGATGAAAAAACAACACGTGAAGATGCTCCGGATATAAAAGTATCCGCTAAAGCGGTTTATGCTGCTGCAGAGATTTCTCAAGCAATTATTGGAGAAAATGACATTGAATCCAGTGATGGCAAGAAAACTAGAGGTAGGACACCTAAGAAGAATAAAGCAACTGCTGGAATAGACCAAGTAAATGGTTTAGAAGCGGTTTCTGTTATCGAGAGCGGTAATTCACTGCCGCAAGATATTGAAGCACGTCGCATGCGCCTGAAAATCCTTATCGGATTGGGCAAAGAGCGCGGGTACCTGACCTATGCTGAAATCAATGATCATCTGCCTGATGATATGCTGGATGCGGAGCAGATAGAAGGCATTATTAGCATGATCAATGATATGGGCATATCTGTGCATGATGAAGCGCCGGATGCCGAAACATTGCTGATGTCGGATGCAGCAACAACCGTTGCGGATGAGGATGTGGCGGAAGAAGCAGAAGCGGCACTCTCAACTGTAGATTCGGAATTTGGACGTACAACCGATCCTGTGCGCATGTATATGCGGGAAATGGGTTCAGTTGGTTTGCTAACGCGTGAAAGCGAAATTGAGATTGCAAAACGTATAGAAGGTGGTCTACGTCATATGATCCAGGCAATTTCTGCCTGTCCGCCGATTATTGCAAGAATTGTGGATCTGGCTACAGAAGTTGAAAAAGATATTTTACGCATTGATGAAGTTGTCGATGGATTACTGGATGCAAACGCTCAGGATATTATTAATGAGGAGCTTTCTGAAGAATCATTAGAGCAGGAATTAGCTTCCAGTGATCTTGGTGATGAAGACGAGGAGGAGGAGGATGAGGATAGCGCTGCTATTGCCAGTGCAGATTTATTGAAATTAAAAACCGATGCACTCGAACGTTTTTCAATTATCCGTCAAATATATAACGAGATGCAAGAGCTTCTTGAAAAAAATGGGCCTTATCATCAGGAATATGTTGAGTTGCAGGATAAAATTTCATCTGAACTGATGGCTATTCGCTTTTCGGCAAAATTGGTGGAGAAGCTTTGTGATACTCAACGGGAATTAGTGGGCGATGTACGCAACTATGAACGTAAAATAATGGATCTGTGTGTATCCAAAGCAAAAATGCCAAGGAATCATTTCATTAAAACTTTCCCCGGAAATGAAACAAACCTTGAGTGGGTAAAGCAAGAAATAGAAGCTGGAAAGACATATAGTCAGGCACTCGAGCACTATAGACCCTCAATTCTTGAAGAGCAGCAGAATTTATTGGCGCTCAAAAATAAGATTGGCATACCAATCAAGGACTTGAAAGAAATAAATCGTAAAATGTCGACCGGTGAAGCAAAAGCGCGCCGAGCCAAGCGCGAGATGACCGAAGCAAATTTACGTTTAGTGATTTCTATTGCCAAGAAATATACCAATCGCGGATTGCAATTTCTTGATCTGATTCAGGAGGGCAATATTGGCTTAATGAAAGCGGTAGATAAATTTGAATATCGGCGCGGCTACAAATTTTCTACTTACGCAACTTGGTGGATTCGTCAGGCGATTACCCGATCTATTGCCGATCAGGCACGTACTATCCGGATACCGGTTCATATGATTGAAACTATCAATAAAATGAATCGCATCTCGCGCCAGATTTTGCAAGAAACCGGGCAAGAGCCGGAACCGGCCATTCTGGCGCAGAAAATGGAAATGCCCGAAGAAAAGATTCGTAAAATTCTTAAAATCTCCAAAGAGCCCATTTCCATGGAAACGCCGATTGGTGATGATGAAGATTCGCATCTCGGCGACTTTATCGAAGATGCGGCAACAATGGCACCAGCCGATGCAGCAGTTTATGCTAGCTTACGTGGAGTAACAAAGGATATACTTGATTCTTTGACGCCGCGCGAAGCTAAAGTATTACGTATGCGTTTTGGCATTGAGATGAATACTGATCATACTTTGGAAGAAGTAGGAAAACAGTTCGATGTCACACGTGAGCGCATTCGTCAGATTGAAGCTAAAGCATTACGCAAGTTACGTCATCCAGCTCGCTCTGAACGCTTACGCAGTTTCCTAGATACTGGTAATAATTAAAATAATAAGTTAGGGGTCTGTAGCTCAGTTGGTTAGAGCAGGGGACTCATAATCCCTTGGTCACTGGTTCGAGTCCAGTCAGACCCACCAACAAATCAAGAGGTTAGATTAATTTCTAACCTCTTTTTTCTTTCTGGTGTGACAAAATTGTGTCATCAAGGATGTCAGAAACTAGCTCGGCATGCTGCATAAGTTGCGGTTTTGATAAATGAGCATACCGTCTCACCATCTCTTCCGATTCCTCGCGATATTCCTATCGACGTTGCGCTTTCAAGTGCATTAATTCATCTTTGTTTTCAGGTGTACTCTTTGGTGGACGTCCCAGTGGTTTGCCTGCGAAGCGGATGTGATTGCGTTCCAGATAGCTGCGATTATCACGTGAGCCATATAGCGTGTC
>Ga0154020_10007775_pt1 | contig 12485 bp, 12 predicted proteins | sample Klosneuvirus_201_FD_109709 | JGI IMG/M metagenome (GOLD analysis project Ga0154020, IMG submission 109709) | Active sludge microbial communities from wastewater, Klosterneuburg, Austria - Klosneuvirus_20160825_MG | ecosystem: Engineered > WWTP > Aerobic digester > Activated sludge | place... | reverse complement strand
GAGTTCGTGAACAAAAAGCGAGCCGCCGAAGAACAGGACGATCAGAAAGACCGCCCAGAGGTTCGACAGGAGTGCGTTGAGCAGATCCATGGATGAGTTGCAGGAAGTGGGCGATGAGAACGGCGGGCGGCGCGAGTGTTCGCCAAACGAATTCGTTTCGCTGGGATTGTTTTACGATAATTGGCTGCAGAAGGTCCGGGCAATCACCCGTGCCTCGGCGTCGATCGCGAGAACATTGGGCAAGTCGGACGGCTCATGGTGAGAGAACGCTTGGAGAGTTTGATCGACGACCCGGGAAATCGCAAGGAACGGAAGTCGTTCATCGAGGAAGGCCGCCACGGCGATCTCGTTGGCGGCATTGTAGACCGCGGGCGACGAGCCGCCGGCGACCATGACCTGGCGGGCGAGCCGAAAAAGGGGAAAGCGGGCCTCCTCGACGGGCCGGAAGTCGAGGGAAAAGAGACGTTGGAGGTCGAGCGGAGGTTCCACGCCGGCGGGGATTGAGGGGTGGAGCAGGGCGCGTTGAATGGGAAACGTCATCGAAGGCGGACAAAGTTGGGCGAGCATCACCCCGTCGGTAAACTCGACGAGGCAGTGAACGATGCTTTGAGGATGCAGGATGGCCTGGCATTGTTCCGCACGAAGATCAAAAAGCCATTGAGCTTCAATCAGCTCGAGTCCCTTGTTGGCCAAGGTGGCCGAGTCCACGGTGATTTTTGGTCCCATGGACCAGTTGGGATGTTTGAGGGCATCGGCAGGGGTGACCCCGGCGAGACGCTCCTCCGGCCAGTCGCGGAAAGCACCGCCGCTGGCGGTCAGGACGATGCGTCGGAGATCGGCCGCCGGATGATCGTCGATGCATTGCCAGACGGCGGCATGTTCACTGTCGACAGGACGCAGCAGCGAACCGGAAGCGCGGGCGGCCGCCATGACAAACTTTCCGGCCAGAACGAGGATTTCTTTGGAGGCGAGGGCGAGATCCTTGCCGGCGGCGAGTGCAGCCAAAGCGGGTTCGAGGCCGGTGGTGCCGACGACGGCGACGAGCACGATGTCGGCGCAGTCGAGGGTGGCGAGGGTATTGAGGCCGGCCAGGCCGGCGTGGATTTGGGTCCCGGCCGGAAAGGCTCCGCTGGCCCGGGCATCGGCAGCGGCCCGCTCTTCGAAGACGCCGACATGGGGGACCCGAAATTCTGCGGCGATCAGGGCGAGTTGCTGCCAGTTGCCGTGGGAGGCGATTCCGACGAGTTCGAGCCGGTCCGCGTGGGCCGCCACCACTCGGAGGGTGCTTCGACCGATGGATCCGGTGGCGCCCAGGAGAACCAGACGTCTGCGTTGAGAAGGGGGGGCGGAAAAGGAAGCCACGGAAAGGGAACGGGGTGACCAAGGCCCGATCAGCGGGAGAGCAGGTCGAAAACCACAAAGGCGAGTGGCGCGGCGAGGATCAGGCTGTCGGACAAGTCGAACATGCCGCCGATCCCGGGAATGGCCGCGCCTGAGTCCTTCATCGAGGCGCGGCGCTTGATGATCGACTCGACCAGATCAGAGACGGCCGCGATCGCCGCCACGGGAATCGCAAAGATGGCGGCCACGGCCGGGGTGAATCCAGCAGGAAGATACGGTTGACCGTACCAGGCGATGCCTGCGCCGATCCCGGCCGAGGTGAGCAGCCCTCCGACGAAACCCTCCCAGGTCTTCTTCGGGCTGATCTGCGGTGCCATCCGGTGACGGCCGAAAGCCATGCCGGTCAGCAGGGCGCCGACGTCGCAGAACTTTGAAACCGCGATCAGCCACAGCCCGAGCACCAACCCGGTGCGCGGATGAGGCGTGTCGATCAGGATGATCCGCACAATGAAGTGCAGCATGAACGGAACGTAGAGCAGGCCGAAGAGTGACCACCCCAGCGTCTCCACGCGATTGTGAGGTTCGCGTTCGCCGAGAATGCGCACTGAAAAGGCGATCACGGCCAGGGCGAGCCAGGTCGAGGTGTTGACATGGGGCTCGAGGTAAAGCGGCCCCACGGTGATGCACGCGCCGAGGGTCATCCCCAAACGGTCAAACGGGTCCACGCCGGTTCGCGCGACCATGACGTAAAACTCGCGCAGGGTCAGCACGGCAATCAGTCCGACCAACCAGACCGCGCCCGGGGCGCCGAAATAGCGCAGGCTGGCGAGCACGATGGCCCAGAGTGCGAGGGTGCTGAGGATACGTTTCAACACGGCGAAATTCGGGTTCGGATTCCCGCGAGCGGAGGCTCAGCTCGCCGGGGTCAATTGATCGCTTGTCTGACCGAAACGCCGCTCGCGGCGGGCGTATTCCGCGACCGCCGCGACCAAGTCCGCCTTCGCGAAATCTGGCCAGAGGACCGGGGTAAAGACGAATTCCGCGTAGGCGCTCTGCATCAGGAGAAAGTTGCTCAGACGGGTCTCGCCCGAGGTGCGGATGACGAGATCCGGATCCGGCAGATCAGCCGTCGAAAGGTAGCGGCTGAAGGTGGACCAAGAACTGTCGTTGAGCTTCTCTTTGCCCGCGGCCACGGCCGCGGCGTAGGCCCGGGCGGCGTCGATCACCTCGTTGCGCGATCCATAGTTGAGCGCGAGCACGAGGGTGTGCTCGACGAACGCGGAGGTCGCCTCGATCGCGCGCTCCAAGTGGAGGCGGACGGACTCGGGCAAATCTCCTGTCCGGCCGATAGTGCGGAGCCGGATCTTATTGCGGACGAGGGTCGTCGTTTCCCGTTTGAGGAAAAATTCGAGCAGATTCATGAGCGCCCCAACCTCCTCCTGGGGGCGTTTCCAGTTCTCGACGGAAAAAGCGTAGAGCGTGAGGTACCGGATGCCCAGCTCCTTGGAGGCATCGAGCACGGCCCGGACCGCCTCCACTCCCCTTCGGTGACCCTCAATCCGGGGCAGTCCCCGCTGCTTTGCCCACCTTCCATTGCCATCCATGATGATGGCAACGTGATGGGGGACGGTGGCGGCGTTGGGAGCTGACATTCGCGAATGAGCGAGTGAGCGCCGGGCTCTGCCGTTTGACAAGGCCGAAGGTCGACGTTGAGTGGGGCATGTCGTTGCGTCCCCTGTCGCCAGATGATCTCGAGCGAAATCTTTCCTCCCTTGAGGGCTGGCGGCTCGTGCAGAACGCGCTGGAGAAGACTTACCGTTTTACCGGTTTTTGCGAGGCCTTCGCGTTTATGGTCCGCGTGGCCTTCGAGGCAGAGTCACTCGGGCATCATCCCGACTGGACGAATGTTTATGACCGCGTCACCATCCGACTCTCGACTCACGACGCTGGCAACCGGGTGACTTCGCTCGATGTTGACCTCGCCCGTCGGATCGAAGGTCTCGCTCGAGTCGGGCGCACGGATCCTCCCCTCACAGACCGAGCATGAAGTTGAGCGTGGAGTCAGATTCGCCGGGCAGTCCTTCGTGGCCGAAGTCCGGGTAAATGACCATCTCCTTGACGCAGGTCATCCGATTGTAGGCGGCGAACTGGGTGCTGGGCGGGCAGATGGTGTCCATCAGCCCGGTGTACATCAGGACGTCGGCGCGGATCCTGGGGGCGAGGAATTGCAGATCGATGTAGCCGAGCTTGCGGAAGATGGCTTCCTCGCGTTCGTGGCGCGGGTCGAAGGCCCGGAAATAGTCGCGCAGTTCCTGGTAAGCGTCCTTGGCCTGGTCCATCTCCCACGTGCGGAGGTAGTCGCAGAGAAACGGAAAAACCGGAGCGGCGCGGCGGATTCGGGGCTCCAGCGCCGCGCACGCGAGGGTCAGAGCTCCGCCTTGGGATCCGCCCATGGCGCCCACCCGCTGAGCGTCGACTTCCGGCAAAGCCATGATCACCCGGGCGAGCTGGGCGGTATCGAGAAAAATCTGGCGGAAGAGCAATTTGCGCGGATCGGGATCGTCCAGTCCGCGGATGATGTGCCCGCGTAAGGTATTGCCGAGAACTCCGCCGGACTCCTCGGAGCGGCCACCTTGGCCGCGGCAATCCATCGCCGCGACGCAGAAACCCTGACTTACGTAACCGAGTTTCCCCGTCCAATCTCCGCTGTTCCCGCTGTAACCGTGGAATTGCAGCACAGCCGGACAGGCGCGGGCGAGGGATGGACGCAGGTACTTGGCGTAAATTCGCGCACCACCGACCCCGGTGAACCAGAGATCGAAACACTCGACCCCACGGGGGTGGATGATCGAGCTCGGGCGGAATTCGGCCTGGGGCGGGGTGGCGTCGAGTTCCTTGAGCGCCTCCTCCCAATAAGCATCGAAGTCGCTGGGGCGGGGATTGCGTCCTTGATAGACCCGCAGTTCCGGGAGGGGTTTGTCGATCAGTGGCATAGGTCAGCTTGGGATTAACGCCCACGAAAGGAAAACCCCGGCGGATTCGCGAGCCAGAACACCGTGCATTTCAGCCCGTGTAAAGTGACTCCGGAGGCGGCAACCGATTCGCCGCATCCGCGATTTGCACTGAATGCGCGTCCTCTCGCTCAGGATTTGGTGCCGCCACCTTTGACCACCGGCATCTTCTTCAACTTGTCGAGTTTCGGTTTGATGACGGCCCGGCAGTAACCGGCATTCGGATTCTTCGCGAAATAGTCCTGATGGTAGTCCTCGGCCACGTAGAATTTTTCCAAGGGGGTAATTTCGGTGACGATGCGCCCGCCCCACGAGGGCTGTGCAGCAGTCCGGGACGCCTCCGCCGCGATCCTTTCCTCGTCGTTGGTGGTGAAGATGATCGAGCGATACTGGGTGCCCTCGTCAGCTCCCTGGCGATTGAGGGTCGTTGGGTCATGGATGCTCCAGAAGAAGTCGATCACCGCACGGTAGGTGACGACCCCAGGGTCGAACTCGACGCGAACGAGTTCGGCGTGTCCGGAGTTGCCCCGGCAAACCTCTTCGTACGTGGGCTGGCGAGTTTTACCACCGGCGTAACCACTGACCACCGAAACGACGCCGGGTAGCAAGTCGTAGGCTGCTTCGGTGCACCAGAAGCAGCCGCCCCCGACGTAGGCGAATTGGCGCGAGGGTGGAGGCGTTGCAGCGGAAAGAGCGGCCATGGATGGAAGGATCAAGAAAAGAGAGAAGAGAAAGCAGCGGTGGAGCATGGGTAAACGTATGGGTTTGGGGAAAATGGCAAATGCAGGACGAAGAGTCAGCCCGGATCTTCGAGGATAAGAGGCACCCCGAAGGATCCTATTCCTCAAATTCGGGTCGTTAAATGGATGCGTGTTTTGCGTCCATTGATCCTGTCGCAGCCCGCGGTCATGGGAGCCTTGGTGCTGGCTTTTCTCCTGACTGTGGGAACTGGCTGGTTGGGAATGGTTTCAACTCAACGCGTGTTCGTGGCGAACGCCAGAACCGAGGAGGCTCAGGAAACAGTGCTCTTGATCCAGCAACTACTGAATGCGGTTACGGCTGCCGAAGCGGGCCAGCGGGGATACCTCCTGACTGGCGAGGAAAAGTACCTCGAACCCTATCGCGAATCGATCAAGCGCGTCGGGCCGATGCTGGTGAATCTTCAACAACGTTGGGATGGACGCGAGGGGCGGGCCGAGGTCTTTACCCACATCGAGACGCTCGTGCAGGCGAAGCTTGGAGAGATGTCACAGACGATCGAGCTGCGCCGGGAGAAGTCGATGGGCGCCGCCTTGAATTTTCTGGAAACGGATCGGGGACGACTTCTCATGGAGCAGATTCGCGAGCACCTGGGGCAGCTGGAGACGCACGAGCTGACTGAACTTCGAGTCCTGTCCAACGTGACTGCCCGGAGGATCGAGCGGTCGCTCTATGTCAGCCTGGGTCTGATCGCGGTGGCGGTGGTCCTGACCGCAACCGCCGCCCTGTTGCTGGTTCGACGTATCCGAGATCTGAAGACCATGATCACGGTCTGCGCCTGGACCAAGCGGGTGAAGTGGAAGGGGCGCTGGGTTTCCTTCGAGGAATTCCTCGAGGAGCGGTTCAGCATCCTTTCGACTCACGGAATCTGCGAGGAAGCGGCGCAGCAGTTCCGTTCCGAGGCGGATGAGATCGACGCCGCCCGCGCGGCGGCGGCGGCCCGGGAGAATCCGTAAGCGGTTTGAGTTGGGTCACGTCACCGGGCCAGCTTGCGGTACTTGATGCGCTTCGGGGTGTCGGCGTCGTGTCCCTTGCGCCGGCGATAGTCCTCAAGGTAACTCGAGTAGTTGCCGGCAAACCACTGCACCTGGCTTTCACCTTCAAAGGCGAGGATGTGCGTCGCCACGCGATCGAGGAACCAGCGATCGTGCGAAACAATCACCGCGCAACCGGCAAACGATTCCAGCGCATCCTCCAGCGCGCGGATCGAATTGACGTCGAGATCGTTGGTCGGCTCGTCGAGCAGGATCAGATTCGCGCCGGCCTTGAGCAGGCGCGCGAGGTGCACCCGGTTGCGCTCTCCGCCGGAAAGTACACCGACTTTTTTTTGCTGGTCCGCGCCGGTGAATCCGAATTGCGCGCAGTAGGCGCGCGCGCTGAGCCCGCGTCCCCCAATGTCCAGCGTCTCGTTCCCGTCGCTGATCGCCTCGTAGATCGTCTGGGCGTCGGGCAGCGAGTCACGCGATTGGTCTACATGGGAGATCTTGACGGTGTCTCCGATGCGCAGGATCCCTCGATCGGACTTTTCGGCGCCGACGATCAGACGGAACAGGGTGGTTTTGCCGGCTCCGTTCGGGCCGATGACGCCGACGATCCCACCGGGCGGAAGATTGAAGGTCAGATTATCGAAGAGCAGTCGTTCCCCGTAGGCCTTGGACAGTCCCACGGATTCGACCACGAGGGTGCCAAGGCGGGGGCCGGGAGGCACGACCATCTCAAACTCACGCTCCTTTTCCGAGACGCTTTCCTTGAGCATGGACTCGTAGGCGCTGATGCGGGCCTGCGATTTTGCCACGCGGGCCTTGGCGGACTTGCGAATCCACTCCAATTCCCGGGCCATCGCCTTCTGGCGCCGGTCTTCCGTGCGTTGCTCCACCGCGGCCCGGCGTTGTTTTTGCTCGAGCCAGGCTGAATAATTGCCCTTCCAGGGAATTCCGTGGCCGCGATCGAGCTCAAGAATCCACTGGGCGACGTTGTCGAGGAAGTAGCGATCGTGGGTCACTGCGATGACCGTACCCTCGTAGCGGGCGAGATGCTGCTCCAGCCACTGCACACTTTCGGCGTCGAGATGATTGGTCGGCTCGTCGAGCAGCAGGATGGAAGGCTTCTTCAGGAGCAACCGGGCAAGGGCCACGCGGCGGCGTTCACCGCCGGAAAGGTGGTCGACTATCTGGTCGCTGGGCGGGCAGCGGAGCGCATCCATCGCCATTTCCACCTGGGGCGCGACATCCCAAGCTCCCAAGTGGTCGATCTTCTCCTGGAGATCGCCCTGTTTGGTCATGATCCGTTCCTTGGCCGCCTCGTCGGCGGCCTCGTTCAGTTCGTCCCACGTGGCATCGTAGGCCGCGACCAGGTCGGTGAGATGTTTGACTCCTTCCTCGACGCAGGCACGCACGGTTGCGCCGGCGGTGAGTGAGGGCTCCTGTTCGAGGAAACCGACCGGATACCCGGGTTCGAAATGGACCCGGCCATCGATCTCGGTGTCACGTCCGGCGAGGATCCGCAGAAGGGATGACTTGCCGGAACCGTTCAGGCCAAGCACCCCAATCTTCGCCCCGTAGAAGAAAGACAGGGAGATATCGCGGAGGATTTCCTTGCGTTCGATTTTCTTCGAAACGCCGATCATGGAGAAAATCACCTTGGGCTCGTCCGGTTTGGCCATAGAGCCACAAGGCAAAGGGGGCCGGGGTGCCGGCGTCAATCACCCGGCCGCGGAAAACCGTGTCGGAGGGAGGGTTGGGAGCGTCAGGATCTCAAGTTGACTGAGATAAGCGAGGGCGTCCACCCGGCTGGAGCCACACATGATCGGTCCGGGTTTCAATCCGACGCAGACCGCGGGGCGCTCGGGGCGTCCGAAAAGTGCGCAGGCGAGATCGTCCGTCAGCTGAATGCAGGGGATGCCGGCGGGTTTGCCATGAGGCATGCCGGGGATCGGTGATGAAATCGAGGGTGCGGTGCAACAGGCGCCGCAGGCCGCTCGACAGGCGAAGGCATCATGCGTCACTTCAACGTCAGGTCGACCCGGGTCCCGCCGGCGATGACGGGAGCGAGCAGGATGCGATCCGGCGCGATCGCCCCACTTTCAAGCAGGTGAGAACGGATCCGCTGGGCGCGGGTCGTGGCCAGTTCGGGCAGGGCGTTTTCCTCCACCTCGATTTGGGCCATGATCTGTTCCGCCATGGACTCGACGGACAGAGCCGGGGTGGCAGGTGCGGGATTTTCGATCGAGCTGGCGGGCGCCGGGGGAGGGGAGGGTGCCTCGGGGGCGGTGCGACCCGACAGCGCTCGCCACATTCTAGCCAGGAAGCCGGGTGGCACGTCGTCGGGCTTCGGGCTGGGTTGGGTGGTGGGGCCTGCGGGCACCGTTGCCTGGGCGGCGACCACTTCCGGGAAAGTCCGGGCATAGAGCTCGGCGAGCGCGGCGACCTGCTCCGCCTCGACGATCGGGGGATCGTCCGCGGGCACACCCAAAGCCTTCCGCCGCTCGCGCACCCCTGATTCTATCCGGCGGTGAAACTCGGCTTCGCGCAGGGCGATGCGATCGGAGGCCGCGTCGTATCGGCCGATCAACTCCAGGCGGAGGGCTGGCCGATCGCCAAGGGCTCGGGCGACCACGTCGAGCTTCGCCTTTTCGGCGGCGAGCAGCATGCTTTCGCCGGCCGCAAACAGCTGGGTGGACAGTTCCTCACCACCGCCCCCGAAAGCCGCGCCGAGCAGCGCGAAGGGCGACGTCGCCGCCTTCGCGAGCAAATTGCCCAGCACCCGGAGCACGATCCGGCCGACGCGGAATTCCGGGTCGTCGAGGCTGCCCTGGATCGGCAGGTCGATCACGATCTGGCCCCGCCGGTCCTTGAGGAGGGCCACCGCCAGCGCGACGGGTAGCTTGGTTGCGTCGGGGCTGTCCGTCTTCGCGCCGAGGGTGAATTGCTCCAGTGTTGCAATGTCGGCGCTCTCGACCCGGCGGTTGGCGAGGCGCAGATGCACGTCCAGTGAAAGCGCACCCCGCTCGAGCGCGTAGCCGGCGTACTTGGAAATGTAAGGGGCAACCGGAGACAATTCGGCGCCTCGGAGGTCGAGCTTGAGATCCGCGCTTGCGGGGGTGGCGAGTGGACCGATTCGTCCGGAAATCGAAACGGGAGCCGCGTCGTCGATCCTTCCTTTCACGTCGACCGCAGACTGGGCTGCGGGATCCGACGAAAGGCCGGTGATGGTTCCGGATAGGCCGGTCAATGCGCTGGAGACGGCGGGCGACACCGATCGATCGGAAAAGCCGAGGGTTGCGCGTTCCAGCACAAAGCGGTCCAGCGTAAGCGCAAGCGGCGCGGCAGGGGACGCCGGGGCGGGCGATCCTGGTGCGGCCTTTACCGGAGAAACCACGCCAGCCGGGCGTCGCAGCTGCGCAAGGTTGAGTCGACCGTCAGGTCTGATGCGGACCCGGAGCGATGGACTGGACAAGGCCAATTCCCCGATGCTGAGACGGTTTTTCTCCGACGAATAGTCGATGGACTGTAGCGCGACCGCGGACCAGGAAACCACTTCCTCATCGGCTGTATTGTCGACCGCCACGAAGTCAGCGACCGAGGCGCTGCCGGTGAACGTGGTCGCGGGGCCGGCGAGGCTGAGTTTTCCCTGCAGGGTGCCCTTGCCCTTCGCCAGCCAGAGATCGAGGTGGGACTCGAGGTAAGGACTGAAACTGGCAATCGGGACGTCCTTGATCCCGAGGTTGATTTCGGCGTTGAATGGTGACGCGGTCATGGTCCCCTCGATCGAGAGACTCCCGCCTCCGGGCAGAGATGCGGTCGACGTCAGAGGCATCGGAACGGCTGAATCGCCGAGGGAGAATCCGCGGAGGTCTGCCCGGATTTCGTCGACGACCAGAGATGCAGGTCGCGGAGTCGTGGTGTCCGAAAAGGTCAGACGGAGACCGGCGATGGAAATCCCCTCGATCCGCACCTGGGGCGCGGCTGCCGGCAGGGCTGCCGGAGCCGAGGGCGATGGCGCCTGCGACGGGGTGGCTTGGGGCGGAATCGGGCGAAGTGCATCAAGAATGTCGATACCCTCGGGGGAACGGCGGACCTCGATCGACCCACCCTTGACGTCGATACCGGCGACGCGCACGGAGCGGGTGAAAGCGTCGGCGTTGATGCCCGAGAGTGTCAGTTCGGGCATAGTCAGAAGCGGAACGGCTCCCTGAAGCGTGACCAGCTTGAGGTCGGTGAGGGTGACGTTCGAGTCGGACAAGCGCAGCACGGGTTCGTCGCCACCGAAGCGGGCCGAATAGCGGATCCTGGCAGAGGCCAGACCCGACTGGAGGGCGAACGCGATCCTCTCCGCGTAATAGGGAGCGTACTTCGGCAGGGCGAAGCCCGAGAGCGTCAGCTCGCCATCGGATCGCAAGGGACTGACGGACAGTGAGCCGTGCCACGCGACCGATTCCCCGTCCTCGGTTTTAGCGGTGAACTCGTAGGGTGCACGCGGATCGCCGGAGGTGTGAAAGTTCCTCAAATGGAACGTGAGTGGACCGATTTCGGTCGAGAACGGGGCTTTTCGGCTGTCGTCCTTGAGGTGGATTCGGGCGTCCGTAACCTGCAAGCGGTTGATTGCGAGCGGAGTCATCGGGGCGGCCGCGGGTTCGGAGCCAACCGGGGTGAGCAGGTCGGCGAAGTTGAGCCGGCCCGAGGGGTCGATGACGATGTGGCCGACAAATCCATCGATCGCCATGTTCTGGATTTGCCAGTGGCCCATGAGCCGGGTCCAGACACTGAAATTCAGGTATACGGAACGCCACGAGATGAGTTCCGCGCCGCCCTGCTCCCGGATCACCAAGCCATCGATCTGGACCGAGAGGACAAGGGGGTTCGTGCGGACGCGTTCAATGGTAACTGGACGCTGGAGCTTTGCGGAGAGTCGTTTGGTGGCCTGCGCTTTAAGCAGGGGTGGCAGGAGGAAAAAACCGCAGACGATCCACAATGCCACGAGGACGGCTACGGTGACTGCAAGGCGTACCGGCCATTTGCGTCGGGACTGGCGACGCAGTTCAATGAGGGACCATTTCACTCCTCAGTGGTAACATCCGGGCTGCGTGAGGCCAGCTACAACGCAGAATTTATCCGGACCCGGTGGGGCGGCGCTCCGGGTGAAAAGATCCCGGAAGACGCCGCCTGAGGCGCGCCGCGCCTAGATCGGTTTGAGGCCGGCCAGAAGGGTCCGCAATTGCGCCGCATGGTCTTTGGTATCGACCTTTTCAGCGACGGCCAGAACCGTGCCATCGCGTTCAAGGACGAACGCCGCCCGTGCAGGGCCCTGATAGGTCTTCCCGTACATGGACTTCTCGACGATTGCGTCCGCGGCCTTGGCGAAGGTATCGCCAGGATCGCTGGCCAGAGTGTAGGGGGCTCCGATTTTTTTCGCATACTTCAAGTGCGAAGATGCTGTGTCCCGGCTCAGGGCAATGAGATCGTAGCCTTTCCGGTCAAACTCGGCGGCATGCGCGACCAGAGATTCATTCTGACGGTCGCACGAGCCCGTGTTGTTTTTCATGTAGACGGAGATGATGGTCCGTCGTTGAAGCAATTGCCGCAGGGGCAGGGTTTCGTCGATGCCGTTGCGTACGACGCGCATGGCCAATCCGAGATCGATTTTCTTGCCAGGTGAAATCATGGGTGAAAGGAGGCCACGCCCGGCGATCCGTCAACTGCCGCCCGTACTCTGGCGGCCCTCAAATGTGTTTTGAATCTTCGGCATCCTTGGCCGCGTAGCCGGAGTCCTGCCTCTGGTGGTTGACCGCGTTCTTTTTAAGATAGGCTTGGTAGACGTCGTCCGGGCTCATGCCCAAGGTTTGCGCCAGGGATACGAGAAAGTGGAAGAGGTCGACGACCTCCACCCGGGCATTCTGCTCGTCAAATTTTTGGTATTTGGCCCACCATTTCCACGGCACGGAATCGACCAATTCCGCCAGTTCCTGCTGCATGGCGCGCGTGTAGTTGAGGATCCACTTGGCTTTTTCCTCGTCCGTCGACGGGGGCAAAGACACCCCGATCCGTTGGTTGAGAGCGCTTTGCATGCGAAAGATTTCCTCGAGTTTGTCGGCGGCCATGTGGTCAGACTAAAAATGGCGAAGGGGCGAGTGCAAGGGGCGATTGGCCCGGATGCGGGTCTCACCAGCGCAGGCGGGGCGGGATCCGGGAGTTTTGGGGTTGCGGCAGACGCATTCCCGGGTGAATGTAGCGGTTGTTGCCTGCGTCGAGCACCTTAGCTCCGCCCACGGCCGACTCGCGTGGAGCCCGCGTTTTCGCGGATCCTGCGCTCAACCCAAACATAAATACAAGTCATGTCAGATAATACCACGTCCGGTGGGGATACGCCTGCGAATTC
>Ga0154020_10007774_pt1 | contig 12485 bp, 14 predicted proteins | sample Klosneuvirus_201_FD_109709 | JGI IMG/M metagenome (GOLD analysis project Ga0154020, IMG submission 109709) | Active sludge microbial communities from wastewater, Klosterneuburg, Austria - Klosneuvirus_20160825_MG | ecosystem: Engineered > WWTP > Aerobic digester > Activated sludge | place... | reverse complement strand
GGCATGGTGGTCAGCAATGTCGGCACGCTGGCCGCGCTGGGCAAATTGCTGCCGGCGGGGCAGGGGCTTACCGAGCGGGTTGTCACCGTTACCGGCTCCGGCGTGGCGCGTCCCGGCGACTATCGCGTCATCCTCGGCACGCCGCTCAAGTTCGTGCTCGACTACGCCGGTGTGCCGGCGGTCGATGCACTCGATGCGCGGCAGGTGATCCTCGGCGGACCGATGATGGGCCAGGCCATCGCTTCACTCGACGTGCCGATCACCAAGGGCGTCTCCGGCGTGCTGGTGTTCCGCCGCGAGGACATGGCTTCGCGCGAAGGACGCCAGACCTATCCCTGCATCAAGTGCGGCGAATGCGTCGAGTCCTGCCCGATGGGCCTCAACCCGTCGACCCTGGGCATGCTCGCCGCCAAGCGCGAATACGACCTGATGGGCGAACAGTATTACCTTGGCGACTGCTTCGAGTGCGGCTGCTGCACCTACGTCTGCCCCTCGAATATTCCGCTGGTGCAGCAGTTCCGCGTCGCCAAGCAGATCCTGCGGGAAAAAGCGGCATGATGACAACCTTCCCCCCATCCCCCGTTCCACGGTCGGCTTTGCACAGCCGGCCGGCTGCGGCAGCGCGGAACAGTGTTCCGCGAAACCCTGCCTCCGCCCCGCGGAAGGGGGTGACGTCGGTTCAGTCGCTATCGCGACTTCCGGATATTGACTCGCCGCTGCCCACGGCCGGCTTTGCACAGCCGGCCGGCTTCGGTGGCGCGGAGCAGTGCTCCGTGAAACCCCACCTACGCCCTTGGGGCGGTCCGGCGGAGGCGGCATGAACCAGCCCCTGATCGAAATCCGTTCGGCGCCGCACGTGCAGGCGGCGAAGACGGTCGAGACCATCATGCGTCACGTGGTGTACTCGCTGCTGCCGATTTGCGCCTTCTATGTTTACCAGTACGGCATTTCGGCGCTGGCCTCGATCGCCGTCGTCACTGCGGCCTGCCTCGCCACGGAGCGCTTCTTCGTGCGCACCGGCACGCAGGCCGGACGCCTGTCGGACTTCTCGGCGGTGATCACCGGCCTGCTGCTCGCCCTGACCCTGCCGCCGGGTTTCCCGCTGTGGATGGGTGCGGTCGCCGGCGTGGTGGCGATAGCCCTCGGCAAGGCCCTGTTCGGCGGCATCGGCTTCAATGTATTCAATCCCGCGCTGGTCGGCCGCGCCTTCGTCCAGGCCGCTTTCCCGACCGCGATCGCGACCTATACGCCATCTTTCCTCACCGGGCGTTTTACCGAATTCATTCCGTCCTCGCTGGCCTGGCCGCTGATGATGCCGGCGGATGTCGCCTTCTGGCTCAAAGAAAAGAACCTCGACGCGCTGGCCGGCGCCACGCCGCTGGCGAAGTGGAAGTTCGACGGCGTGATGGCCAATGCCGACGAACTGTTGACGTCGCTCTCGGGCAATATGGCGGTCGGTCCGTCCCCCGTCCTGATCCTGCTCTGCGGCATGTATCTGGCGCTGCGCCGCTTCATGGACTGGCGCATCCCGCTGGCGATTCTGGGCAGCGCGGCGCTGACGGCCTGGCTGCTGTTCGCCTACGATCCGGCGCGCTACCCGAATCCCTTCTTCATGCTGTTTTCCGGCGGCCTGATCCTCGGCGCGGTGTACATGGCGACCGACATGGCGACCTCGCCGGTGACGCCGAAGGGCATGTGGGTCTATGGCGCGCTGATCGGCCTGCTGACGGTGGTGATCCGCTACTACAGCGGCCTGCCGGAGGGCGTGATGTACGCCATCCTGATCGCCAACGCGGCCTCGCCCCTGATCGAGAAGATCACCCAGCCGGTGCCCTTCGGCCGCGGCGTGCTCGACCGCGTCCGCAAGCGCGCCACCTATCCGTTGAATCCGGGTTACATCTCGCGCGAGGAAGCCAGCGCGGTAACGCCGAAGAAGCGCTTCCTGCCGAAGAAACCGAAAAAATGAACACGGACAACAATCCCCCCGGCCCCCTTTCCACGAAAGGGGGTGACGACGGTTCAGCCGCTGGCGCGGCTTCCGGGTTGGTGGCTGGCCCCGCCTTGGGGCGGCCCGGCGGCGGGGCCGACTCGCGCGTGATTCCCATCGCGGTCGCCCAGTCCGAGGTCACGCCGCCGGCTTCGCCGACGGCCGCCATGATCCGCACCCTGGGCCTGGTCTCGGCCATTTGCGGCCTGATCATCGTCGGCGCCTACCAGAGCACCTACGACGCCGTCGCCGCCAACAAGCGCATCGCCACCGAGCGCGCGGTGTTCAAGGTGATACCCGCCGCCAAGTCGATTACGGAGTATGTGGCGCTGCCCGCCGGCGGCATTGAACAAAAAGTCGGCGCTGGCGACACGGCGCTTGCACCGGGCGCGGTGAAATTCTTCGCCGCCTACGACGACAGCGGCAAGCTCGCCGGCATCGCCGCGGAAGGCGCTGCCAAGGGTTACTCCGATACGGTGCGCATCATGTTCGGCTACTCGCCGGGCTGCCAGTGCGTGGTCGGCATCGGCGTGGTCAACATGCGCGAGACGCCGGGCATCGGCGACAAGATCATCACCGACAAGGAATTCGGCGCCAATTTCAAGGCGCTCGACACCAGGCTTAACAAGGAATTGTCGGCACTGGCCAACGAGGTCAGGACGGTGAAGCACGGCAGCAAAACCAACCCCTGGCAGATCGACGCCATCGCCGGCGCCACCATCACCTCGCGCGCCGTCGGCAAGGCCATCAACGATTCGGCGCAGGTGCTGCTGCCGCGCCTGGTTCCCAAGCTCGAAAAACTGGCGGAAAAATCATGAGTCCGACGACGGCAACCACCTGGGATGAATTCATCGAAGGCGTCTGGCGCCAGAACCCGGTGTTTGTCATGGTGCTCGGCATGTGTCCGACACTCGCGGTCACGGTGTCGGCGGTGAACGCGCTGTCGATGGGGCTGGCGACCCTGTTCGTGCTGGTCTGCTCCTGCGGCCTGGTGTCGCTGATGCGCAAGATGGTGCCGAAGGAGGTGCGCATCGCGGTATATATCGTGATCATCGCCACCTTCGTCACTGTGGTCGACTACGCGATCCAGGCCATCAGCCTCGCGCTCTACGACGCGCTGGGCGCTTTCATACAGTTGATCGTGGTGAACTGCATCATCCTCGGTCGCGCCGAGGCGCACGCCTCGAAAAATCCGCCGCTGGCGGCGATGTCCAACGCCGCGGGCATGGGCATCGGTTTCATCATCGGCCTGTTCGCGCTCGGCGCGGTGCGCGAAATCCTCGGCGCCGGGGCGCTGTTCGGCGTTTCCCTGTTCGGCGCCGGCTTTCAGCCCTGGGTGATCATGGTGCTGCCGCCCGGCGGCTTCTTCGTCCTCGGCGGCTGGCTGCTGGTGTTCTCGTGGTGGGCGCGGCGCAAGGCAGGAAAGGAGGCCACCCAAAATGCATGAATCCGCCTTCCAGATTTTCGTCAACGCCCTGCTCGCCAACAACTTCGTGCTGGCGATGTTCCTCGGCCTGTGCCCCTTCCTTGGCGTTTCGGGCAAGCTCGACACGGCCTTCCCGATGGGCGTGGCGACCACCTTCGTGATGCTGGTGGCTTCGCTCTGCGCTTACGGCCTCAACCTGCTGCTGACCGCCTTCCACCTCGAATTCCTGCGCCTGATTTCCTACATCGTGATCATCGCTTCGTCGGTGCAACTGGTCGAAATGGTGCTGAAGAAATACAGCCCGGCGCTGTTTCGCGCGCTGGGCATCTACCTGCCGCTGATCACCACCAACTGCGCCGTGCTCGGCGTCGCGCTGTTCCAGACGGCGCGCGAATACGACTTCGTCCAGTCCGTCACCTTCAGCGTCGGCGGTGGCCTCGGCTTCACCCTGGCGCTGGTGCTGATGGCCAGCGTGCGCGAACGCCTGACGCTGTCGAACGTGCCGGATCTGGCGCAGGGCACGGCCCTGTCGCTGATGCTGGCGGGAATTCTGTCGCTGTCCTTCATGGGTTTTGCCGGGCTGGGCGGATGATGCGTACCTATCTTGTGACCGTCGGCCTCATTTTCGCCATCATGCTCGGCGGCATCGCGGTCGAACATCTCTACCGGCGCTTCGCCGTGCGCAATCCGCAACTCGGTCCGTTTCGCGACACCGGCAAATGCGGCAGTTGCTCCGCCGGCAGCGGCTGCAGCGATGCGTCCGGCGATGCCGGCGACGCGGAACCCATATCAACACTTCGCCGCTAATCAAGTTTCCTGGAGCCAATGCCATGTCGACCCCGAAACCGCCTGCCCCCCCTCCCGTCCGGACCTATGCCGCCGTTCTGACACAGTCACGTCGCATCACGCCGCCCGCCTCGCGCGAGGAAGTGCGCCATCTGGTGTTCCGCACCAGCGACCTCTCCTTCGGCGGCGCGGCCGGCAACTGCATTCGCGTCATGGCGCCGGGCCAGTTCGGCAATCCACATCACGCGCGTCTCTACTCGCTGATGGATCTGGAGCGCAGCGGCGATGCCACCGAGTTCGCCATCTGCGTGCGTCGCTGTTCCTACATCGACGATTTCAACGGCGAGGAATACCAGGGCGTCGCCTCCAACTACCTGTGCGACATGCGTCCCGACGACATGCTCCAGTTCGCCGGCCCGGTCGGCTATCCGTTCGTGATTCCCGACGACAAGTCCGCCGACATCCTGATGCTGGGCATGGGCACCGGCATCGCGCCCTTCCGTACCCTGATCCGCCAGATCTACGAAAAGATCGGCGGCTGGCAGGGCAGGGTGCGGCTGTTCTACGGTGCAAAAAGTCCGCTGGAAATGCTCTACATGAACGACGAGAACAGCGACCTCGCCAACTATTTCGACCAGCCGACCTTCAAGGCCTTCCAGGCGGTCAGCCCGCGGCCCGCTTTCGATGCGCCGGTGGCTCTGGACAAGGCGCTGGAGCAGAACGCGGCGGAAGTCTGGGAAATGCTCAAAAAGCCCGACACGCGCGTCTTCATCGCCGGCACCGGCAACATGCTGGCCGTGGTCGACAAGACCATGGGCGAACTGGCCGGATCTGCCCGGGAGTGGGCGTCTGTTCATGGCCGACTGGTATCGAGCAAGCGCTGGAGCGAAGTGCTGTACTAGCCGCTTGCCGGGCTGTTTCAATGGCCATTAGCCCTATTGCTTCCGTCATGCGATGTTCAAATGCCGGAGTGCCGGGTTTCATGGAAAATCATCTGGCCGTTGGCAACATAAAACACAAAATTCGTCGGCCCATGCGCCGACCAACGAGTAGGGGGGATTTGTCATGGGAATGCTGGACTGGTTCAAGAGCATCGTGGGTGGCGGCAGCAGCAGTGTCGAAGCGCCGGCTATCGGTGGTGCGGACGAAAAGAACGCGGAGCTTGCAGGCCTGAATTTCAAGACCGCGGTGGACGCGCACATGAAATGGAAAGTGCGGCTGGAAAGCTACATCAGCGGCACCAGTACCGAGGAACTCAAAGTCGACGTGGTGTGTCGGGACGACCAGTGTCCGCTGGGCAAGTGGATCTACGACAAGGGCGGCGAGAAGTTCGGCTTTTCGGAAACCTTCTTCGACATGAAGGCGCATCACGCGCTGTTCCATCGCAGCGCCGGGGCGGTGCTGGCAACGGCGCAGTCGGGCGACAAGGCCGCCGCCACCAAGCTGCTGCATGGCGGCGATTACGTCAAGGCTTCCGAGCGGGTCAAGATGCTGTTGGCACGGATGTTCATCATCGCCTCGGAAGGCACCGAGGCGATCGACTCACACATCAAGTGGAAGGCGCGGCTGCAGGCTTACATCAAGGGCGATGGCAAGGAAGACCTCAAGGTCGAAACCGTCTCGCGCGACGACCAATGCACCCTCGGCCAATGGATCAACGGCATCGGCGGCGAGCGTTTCGGCCAGAATCCGGTGTTCGCCGTGGTCAGATCGCGTCATGCCAGCTTTCATCGCTGCGCCGGGGAAGTGCTGGCCGTCGCCCAGCAGGGCGACAAGGAAAGGGCCTTGCACATGCTGGAGGAGGGCGCCTATCCCGATGCCTCGGAACAAGTGGCGGAGGCAATTGTTCACCTCTTCGCGGGGCCGAAAACCGCCGCCTGAACCGCTGGTCGAAAGACTCCTGCTCGATGCAATGCACTTTCCCGGGCGTTGCATCGAGCCCCAGGTCACTGCCGCGACCTATTTCGATTTCTTCAGGTAGGGCACATACGCCATGTCGGTCTTGGTGATGTGCGTGGTCAGCCAGTTCGTCAGGAATTCCACGGTATCGATGGAAATGTCCTGCCCGATGGATTTGAGCATGAGTTCATCGAGACGCTGGCGAAATGCGGCATGCTCCGCGGCGTGTTCAGCCAGCCCGGGATACCCCGTTGATTTCATCAGGGCTTCTTCCGCCGCGAAGTGCGCCCGCGTGTACTGCTTCAACCGGGTGAGCGAGTAAACGCCAAAAAGCGTGCGTTCATCATCCGCGGCGCTTTGCAGTTCCGCGAGCCACTGGAAAATCTCCTTGTGCTGCTCGTCGAGCAGCGCAACGCCGGTTTTGAGGGCTGCGGTCCATTTCATCATGGGTGAAATGGTAGCACCTTGCAGCGATTTGATGACAAGAGGGAACGACCGGGCTGCATTCTCGACACGAAACAGACCCGCATGGCCGGATTCGCCGTATCGCCAGCGCCGACTTTCCGTGGCGCACCATTGGTACTTTAGCTTTGGCTCTCTGCGAACCAGCGCAGCTTGTCGCGCAGCGTCACCACTTCGCCGACGATGATCAGGGTCGGTGCGCGCAGGTTGGCGGCCTCGGCGAGTGCCGGCAGCGTGGTCAGCGTGCCGGTGATGGTACGCTGGGTGGGCTGGGTGCCTTGCTGCACGATGGCCGCCGGCCAGTCGGCGGGCAGGCCGTGTTCCATCAGCTTGGAGCACAGGTGCGACAGGCCCGACAGGCCCATGTAGATCACCACGGTCTGGCGCTGGCGGGCGAGGCCGGGCCAGTCCAGGTTCATGCTGCCGTCCTGGAGGTGCCCGGTGACAAAGACACAGGCCTGGGCGTGGTTGCGGTGCGTCAGCGGTATGCCGGCATACGAGGCGACACCGGCGGCGGCGGTGATGCCTGGCACTACTTCAAAGTTGATGCCGTCGGCGTGGAGGGTTTCGACTTCCTCGCCGCCGCGACCGAAAATGTAGGGATCGCCGCCCTTGAGCCGCACCACGCGCTTGCCGGTTTTGGCCAGACGCACCAGCAGTTCGTTGATTTCTTCCTGCGGCAGCGAGTGGTTGCCGCGTTCCTTGCCGGCGTAGATCAGCTCGGCGTCGGCACGGGCGAGCTCCAGCACCGGCTTGGAGACGAGGTTGTCATAGACCAGGACGTCGGCCTCGCCGATCAGGCGCGCGGCCTTGAGGGTCAGCAATTCGGGGTCGCCGGGACCGGCGCCGACCAGATAGACCCAGCCGGGTTGAGCAGGTTTTGATTTCATGGACGCGAATGTTAACCCAGCTTGCGCCATCGCCGCTTGATCAGGAACAACCTCCGCTGCAGCTTCCGCAACTCTTGGCGGCGGGGGGCTCCGTGCAGCCGCCGCGAAAGATGAACTGGAACTCGCCGGGTGCGACTTCGGCGAAATCCAGCGTGGTGTTTTCCAGCAGGGGCTGGCTGTGCGGCGAAATCAGGATCGGGATGCCGCCGGCGTCGAGCACCAGGTCGTCTTCTCGCTCGTCGTCGAAGCCCATGCCATAGACCAGTTCGCCGTCGCTTTCGTCGATCTTGGCGGCGACGCGCAGCATGGGCTGGGGGCCGGCGTCGGGTTGTTCATCGGCGGCGCGGGCAATCTGCTCGGCGGCGGTGGGGGTCAGGGCGAACATGGGGTGGATTCCTTGTAGTTGTTGGTCATGCAGTCGCGCACGTGCTGGACGAACTTCGCCGGCCAGTCGCAACCGCTGGTGGCGCGCAGGTGGGTGTAGGAGGCAAGCAGCCGGTGGCGCAGGACGCCGTCGTGGTGGCCGTCGATGCCGTGGCCGCGCTTCACGGCATAGGCATAGCGGGTATCGGCCGGCAGGTCGTACAGATTGGAATAGTGGAATTCATGGGCGCGCAGCGATGGCGCGCCGTCGCTGCCGGCGCCGCGCCAGGGGTGGTTGGCATTGGGTTCGAGGATCACGTAGCCGCGACCGACGGGCTTGTCGTGCATGCGGATGTCGCCGGGGATTACGCCGACCATTGCCGCGCTGCGGCCCTTCCAGTGGATGCTGCGCGCGAGGTACATCAGGCCACCGCATTCGGCGTATGCGGGCAGGCCGCCCTCGATGGCGCGCCGGATGTCGGCGCGCAACGCGGTGTTGGCTTCGAGCGGGTCGAGGAAGCATTCGGGAAAGCCGCCGCCGATCAGCAGGCCGTCGCAGGGCGGCAACTTGGCATCGTGCAGGGTATCGAAGAACACGGTCTGGGCGCCGGCGGCCGTCAGCGCGGCGAGGTCGTCGGCGTAATAGAAGCCGAAGGCGGCGTCGCGGGCAACGGCGATGCGCACCGGTCTTTCGTGGCTGTGCGGCTGCGCCGCAGGCGGTGCGAGGGCGACGTCGGTCCGGCTGATTTCCAGCAGGCGATTCAGATTGACTTGCGCCGCGATGCGTTCGCCGATGGCGGCGATGTGCCGCTCGGCTTCGGCGGTTTCGTTCACCGGCATCAGCCCCAGATGCCGTTCGACCAGCGCCAGTTCGGGGTCTTCCTGCACGGCGCCGAGCACCGGGACATCGGTGTAATGCTCAATGACCGCGCGCAGCTTGGCTTCGTGGCGGCGGCCGCCGAGGCGGTTGAGGATCACGCCGGCGATGCGGATCTTCGGGTCGAAGGCCTGATGGCCGAGGATCAGCGGGGCGATGCCGCGCGTCATGCCGCGCGCGTCGAGCACCAGCACCACCGGCAGGTCGAGCAGGCGGGCCAGCGCGGCGTTGCTGTTCGAGCCGTCGAGGTCGAGCCCGTCGTAGAGGCCCTTGTTGCCCTCGACCAGACAGACCTCGGCGTCATGGCCGTGGCGGGCAAACTGGTCACGCAGTTCGGCGTCGGGCGAGAGGAAAAAGTCCAGGTTGTAGCAGGGGCGCCCGGCGGCAACCGACAGCCACAGCGGATCAATGTAATCCGGCCCTTTCTTGAAGGGCTGCACGGTACGAGGGGGCTGGCCGAACTTGCCGGAACTCAGCGCCGCCGCGAGGCCGATGCTGATGGTGGTCTTGCCCGAGGACTTGTGCGCGGCAGAGATGAGGAAGCGGTGCATGGGGGGGATGGTAAAACCCAAACCTTACCGCGGAGGCGCAGAGGCGCAGAGAAAGGCGACGCAGGGGAAAAGCAAATGCCTTGGACTTTCTCTGCGCATCCTCAGCGCCTCCGCGCCTCTGCGGTTAAGCCTTTTCACCGCATTTCAGTCGCTGCCGGCGGCTTCGAGTTCGGCGAGATCGTCCTGCGGCAGGAAATGCAGCACGCGCACGCCGATGGTGGTCATCGTGAAGGCGATGCCCAGGCCGCCGACCGCCAGCAGGATTTCCGGCAGGCTGGCCGCGTAGTGATCGACCGCGCCGTCCATGAAACTGCTCTTGACGTCGTAACCGGGGAAGATGTCGAGCGGGAAGGCCTGGCCGCCGATGATGAACACATAGAGCTGGAAGTAGGCGCCGACAACTACCAGCAGGGCCGCGACGTTGACCCAAAGCGCTTTCGCCGCGGTGGCGGGATAAAACAGCAGGGCCAGCGGCAGCAGGGTGCCGATCAGGATCTGGCCGACCCAGAACATGCTGGCGAACTCGCTGCCGAACAGGATGAACTGTTCGAAAGCGATGTTCTTCGCGAAATAGGCGTTGACGAGGTGCAGCACGATGGTGAAGTACAGCACCGCAGCGACGAAGGTGGCCAGCAGGTTCTTCATGCGGCGCAGGATCAGCGGCGGCAATGTCATGTTGTTCCAGGCATACATGGTCGACTGCACCACGAGGAACACGGCAAGGCCCCAGGCAAAGGACATGATGATGAACATCGGCGCCAGCAGGGCGCTGCCGTAGGCCTGGCGGGCGACGAGGAAGGCGAAGATGGAGCCGGTGCCGGTGGTGAGTATCACGCGCCAGACGAAGGTCGCCAGACCGGCCGCCTTGGCGTAGGGATTCATGCGGCGTTCCATCAGGGTCCACAGATAGACCGCGACCAGGCCGTAGAACACCGGATAGAGGATCACGTTCCAGCCGAATACCGAGGTCGGATTGAAGTGCGTTGCCGCCACCATCAGGCGGTCGGCGCGGCCGAGGTCGAGCATGATCACGGCGAGGCCGCCGCTGATCATGGCCAGCGCCAAGAGGCCGGACAGCGGCGCACGCGGCTTGTAGAGCACGCGGCCGAAGACCGAGCCCATCGAGGCGACGTTGAGCACGCCGGAGGCGGCAACGATCAGGAAAATCGCGAACACATGCGGCAGGCCCCAGACGATCTGGTTGTTCATGCCGGTCACGACGTGGCCGGTATGTTCCATGTAAAGCGCGGCGGCGACGCCGATGGCCGAGACCAGTCCGCCGACGGCGGCGAGCACATAGAAGATGCCTTCTTCGTTGCGGGGGTTGAGGGTAGCCATAATTAAGATGAAATACCTCGATCGGAGCGACTGGTAACGGTTGAGCGAAGCGAACTGACCAGTAGCCCCCCGCGAGGGGGGATGGGGGGGCGGGCGTTCAATTCGCCTTTCGCGTGTTTCATCATTGGAGGGCGTTCCGCGCTGCCATGAGCGTTAGATTCCCTGGTAGCGCACGCCCTGATTCAGGCGCAGGTCGCTGCGAACTTGCGTGGTCGGCACGCTGGCGATGCGCTTGGCGATCTCGCTGGCGGGGTCGTTGAGGTCACCGAACAGCATGGCGCCTTCGGGACAGGACTCGACACAGGCCGGCTGCTGGCCCTTGTCGATGCGATGCACGCAGAGCGTGCAGGACTCGACGCAGCCCTGGCCGCGCGGCACTTCGGGATTCTGTTCGTGCAGCGGTGCATGGACGAAGGAGCGGGCCTTGTAGGGGCAGGCCATCATGCAGTAGCGGCAGCCGATGCAGGTGTGGCGATCGACCAGCACGATGCCGTCGGCGCGCTTCATCGAGGCGCCGGTGGGGCAGACGTCAACGCAGGGCGGGTTGGCGCAGTGCTGGCACATCATCGGCAGCTCGGTTTTCTTGCCGTTGCGCCGATCGGTGAGTTCGATCTTGCGGATCCATTGCGAGTTCTGGCGCGGATCGGGCAGCTTCTCGCTGACGCCGTTTTCGGTGTGGCAGGCGTCGATGCACTTGGTGCAACCGGGCGCGCACCGGGTGGCGTCGATCAGCAGGCCCCAGCGCACGGCAGGGGAGGCGGCGCTGCCGGCCTTGCGGGCTTCAGGCGCCGCATTGGCGACGGCCATCAGGTGCAGGCCGGGGGCGATGACCGTGAAGCCGAGGCCGGCAACGCCGGCGCCGGCGGCGGCGATGAAGGCGCGGCGCGGATTGCGATCCGGGGTTTGCGGGGCCGTCATGGTTTCACTCCCGTTGCCTTGAAGCCGGCCTTGGGCTGGTGGCAATCCCAGCAGTCGAGCTTCACCGCAGCATAACTGTGGCAGCTCTGGCAGAAGTTTTCATTGCCGCCCAGCACCGAGCCGGTCTTCTTGCTGGCGTGGCATTCGATGCAGGCATTGAGCGATGCCGGCTCGCCGCGGATGCCCTGGCGCAGGGTACGGTCGCGCTGGTGCTTGAGCATCTCCATGTGGTTGCGGCGCATTTCCTCGGGCGGCGCCACGCACTTGCCGGGATTGGCGATCTCGATCACCGGTTTCGGCGTGCGCCCGCCCTCGCCGGCAAAACTCGGCGCTGGCGACACGGCGATTGCCGCGGCAATGAGAAGAAAAAATCTCACCGCGGAGGCGCAGAGGCGCAGAGAAAGGCGGCGCAGAGGGAAAGCAAAGGCGTTTGCATTTCTCTGCGCATCCTCTGCGCCTCTGCGCCTCTGCGGTAAGGATTTCAGGTTCACTCACCCAGTCCCATTTGAATGTAGCCGGTCGGACAGACGTCGGCGCAGATGTGGCAGCCGATGCACTTGTCGTAGTCGGTGGCGACGTAGCGGCCGGTCATGGTCTCGTTCTTCTTGACCTTGTACACGGCGGTCTGCGGGCAATACACGACGCAGTTGTCGCATTCGAAGCACTGGCCGCAGCTCATGCAGCGCTTGGCTTCGGCGACGACCTGCGCTTCGGTCAGCGGGTCGAGGCGTTCCTCGAAGTTGCCCAGCGCCGATTCCTTCGTCAGGTGCGTGATGTGGCGCTTGTTGCGGTCCGTATATTGGAAGTGGCCGAGGAACAGCTGGTCGTGCGGGATCACGTAGCGGTCGGAACGGTTCTCGTAGTTGTGCACGGCGTTCTTGTCGTCGCAGGTGCCGCGCAGCGGCTCCTTGATTTCGCCCAGCTGCACACCCTTCTCGACGTACTTGCGCATCAGGTCGAAGGAATGCACGTCGATCTTGGGCCGGCG
>Ga0154020_10007773_pt1 | contig 12486 bp, 25 predicted proteins | sample Klosneuvirus_201_FD_109709 | JGI IMG/M metagenome (GOLD analysis project Ga0154020, IMG submission 109709) | Active sludge microbial communities from wastewater, Klosterneuburg, Austria - Klosneuvirus_20160825_MG | ecosystem: Engineered > WWTP > Aerobic digester > Activated sludge | place... | reverse complement strand
TGATCGCGGCCCTCGGCGGTCGTGCCGATCGACTGCACGACCATCCGATCGGACTCCTTGTCCAGGAGCCGCACGTATTCGGTGAACTTGGTGTAGTTCGGCAGCACGAAGTCGGCGCCGATTTGATGGCCAAAGAAGGCCTCCGGCGCCGTGAGGCGCGGCACCGTGACCCGCGCCGGCTGGGCCAGCAAGGTCAGCAAGATCAGCAGCACAGTCAGCAGCATGGTCAGCAAGCTCAGCAGCATATGAAATGTATGCCGACAAACTTTTAGAATTAATTCGAGGATGTAAATGACTAAATCAGAGCTCAAACAAAAACTTGAGGCGGTGAGAAGTAAGCTCTGCGCACACCATGGCAATACCTTTCTAGTTGGCGCTGGTTACGATCAACTCCTCCCGCTCTTACTCGATGCTTATGAAGCCTTGAATGCAATAGATAAAGCTTTAACAATACCTGCCGCTGAATATGTTCCAGCAATAGGTGATGTTTTTAAAATTATAGATAGTGTTCGACCCCGCATCGAGGCTTTCGCGACGCAAGGCGCGCATGAAACCTTAAGTGAATTCGCGAATGGAGAGAAGTGAATGAAATATATTTTAATCGTATCATTGTTGTTTCTATTGTCCTCATGTGAAAAGCCTATGACTAATAGGACTGTATACGAAGAACAATCTAGCTGCGACATTAGATGTAAAAATCGAGATAGTTATTGGACAGGATTTATCAAAGCAACTTTAACCCATCAGGTTTGCATATGCAAAAGTGATATGAAAGTGGTTTGTGAATGACCAAGCCAAATGAGAAGAACGAAGTGAATTCTCTCGAAAAGCTCAGAGATCAAGAGGCTGAAGAAGAGATGAGTAAATCAAATAAAGCTATTCTAGAAGCAATCAAGCAAGGATTCAAAGTTGACTTTAAAACTGGAGATGTAATTTCTCCAAGCGGAAGGATTCTTAAGGCTCCTCCAAATAGTAACGGCTACCGAGGTTTTAGCTTTTATTTTAATAAAAAGACCAGCTGTATTAAGGTTCATCGGATAATCGGTTATTTTAAATTTGGCGAAGAAATATTCAAGCCTGGAATGATGATTAGACATTTAGATAACAACAAATTAAACAACACTTATGATAATTTAGGAATAGGAACAATGTTAGATAATGCTCGTGATTGCCCACCAGAATTGAAAAGTGAGATCGCAAAAAAAGGCAGTGCCAAGCGAAAAGAAAAAATTGCAGTTTTTGTAAATTACAATGGCGTTAGAATGCCACTTTACGAATGCAGTCAACTTTTAGGTATTCATGTTTCAACATTGCACAGAAGAATTAAAAAGGGTTGGCCAGAGAAGCTACTTTTTTATAAAGGTCAAATCAGCACTGCAACTCTCATTAAAGCAATCGAAGCGGATGCGAAAGCGGGTGGGGAATGAAAGCAACATTAATTTTTGACCTCTCTAAAGAGGAAGACAAAGAATCCTATGATCTTATGATGAGTGCTACAAAGTACTCCAGTTTATGTGAAGAATTTGAAAACTACTTAAGAACTAATATTAAGTACAATGAAGAATTAACAGCTAAAGAAAAAGAATTTTATAATATGATATGTGATAGATGGTATGAAATGAAACAGGAGAATGGACTATGACAGAACTCGCGCTAGTAAACCTTATATTTTCTTTGTGTGTTAATGGAGTAAATACCGAACATAATAAGCTAGTATGCTTTGATAGGTATACTAATTGTGCTGTTAAATCTGATGGTAAAATATTAACTCTAAAAGAGTTTAACGAAAAATGTAACTGTTATAAAAGGGAAGGAAAATAAAATGGATATCAGTGCAATTTTTAGTGTGTTATTAGTACTCGGCAGCTTCGGCTTAATAGCAGCTTCGACTTATAAAAAGAAGCGGCTTGAGGCTGAAATTCTGAAATTCAGAAACGATAGCTTTAGAAAAGACGTAGCACAAACTACAAAAGAGTTAGAATCTGCAACACTTAACAAAAAGGAAGCCTATGAAAAAGCTAAGAATAATCTTTATGAGCTTATTAATAAGCGTAACCCACCTACAGAATAGTCTTGCGCAAGGAGCAGGCCCCGAACAGGGGGACTCGAGACCTCAGGTTGAGAGTTGCGAAGAGATAGAAACAGCTTGCATAGAGGTTATTAACAAGGCGGAAGAGTTTATTAAGGCCCAAAACGCAGAAATATTGTTCCTAAAAGATACACAAAAGGAACTTATGTCCAGACTTGAGACACAAGAGAAGATTATCCTTGACGCGGCGAATCCGCCCTGGTATTCTACTCCTACAACAATGCTCTTAATAGGAGTAATAACAGGAGGTCTTTTATATGGTAAAGTTTCTTCAAAATAGTCTGATAGCAGCTATCTTCATCGCGGCAGCAATTTTTCAGTCAGGTTGTGCAATAACTGAAGGGATTAATAGTGCGTGTCGTGGATCAGATCTTCAAGGTGGGTGTGAGTTTTTATTTGGAGCAAAAGATAATCAGCAAGACGCTAAAATTGATTCTAATGAAAATTTTGTTTTTGCTTTAAGTGCAGAATTAACAAAACTCATCAAATCAGGTCATGAAGCCCAGCAGCTGCAAATAAATGCACTTCAAACTCAGCTCACGCAATTAGCAAGCCAGCAGAATCCAGTCGAGATCATCGACCCTTGTGACGACCTAGCGGGCCAGTATGACGAAGTTCTAATCCGAATTGACGATGGCCGATTAGTGGCTTATTTTGAATCAGGTGGAACCCGTTTCCTAACAGTATTAATCCCCAACGTAGCCTACCGCACCACCGATGCACAAGCTTGTAACTTTCATATAGATAGCTTTAATCAAGTGGTGTATTAACCCCTATAAGGGTTATTAGTAGTTTAACCTGTGTAAGGGATAAGAGGGAGGTTTTATGTTGACTTTTATTAACCTTTTTGCTATTATAAGTGGTCTTAGTATTAGCACAGTGGTAAGCCATGCAGGCACGAAAGAAGACATCGCTAGAGTAGCCTACGACATGGGGGAAGATCCCCTCTTGTTACAAGCTATAGCTAAGGTGGAGAGTAGCTTTAATCCTAAAGCTCGGGGGAAAATTGGGGAGATTGGATTATTTCAAATTCGCCCAGAGTACCATCCCATTCGCCCCGAGATGAACGTGCGTGAGCAAACTCGAGTGGCCATAAAGCTCCTCAGGGCTTTGAAGGTTGGGTGCGGCAAGAAGTTTCTTCAGTGTTGGAACATGGGCCCTGCCCGAACAGCACAGAAGAACTTTAATAAAACGAAGTATGAAACAAAGGTCCAAAATGCGTACAAAGACTTATTACATTCCAGGAGTTTTTCATCCGTTAAAGGTACAGTTATTGCCCACGAAAAGGCTAAATAAAGAGTATCCTGGAAAACTTTCCAAAGACGAAACTTTGGAAGGTTATTATGATGAGACTACAAATACCATTAAGATTTCCTCTGATCTTACAGAGGAACAAATGGCGCATATTTTTGGACATGAATTAATACACTATATGGAAGCAGTAACGCATCGGCTAAACGAGGAAGGCCGTTGTGACACTCTAGGAGCTTACGTTAGCAAAATGATGAAAATAACATCTTTGGAAGGATTCTTGGATGAAAGAAAGCTCAAACGAGTCAGAAAAAAGTCAGAGTAAGGAATACCCCTTAGTAGTGGGTATTGATCCTTCTACCGGCGCAAAAAGCGCCTTGGGGTTTTCGGTCTATGACCCAAACACCCAGGAGATTTTGATTTTAAAGGAGATGGTTTATCCTTCCTCAGATCTCCGCACGAGGATGAAGGGGCTGATTCTTCAGATTGTTAGAGAACTAAAGAAACTTGATGAGGCTAAGTTAAATTATGTTGTGTTTATTGAATCAACTGTCATGCGTGGTAAGGGCGGAGAAAGTCTTCAGCGTTTGATAGGGGCTATTATGACAATTGTTGGGACGGGAGTACAAGTGAATGACGTTTCAAACATGCAGATTAAATCATTCATTGGTGGAACTGGAAAGGCTGATAAGCAGCAAGTGGCCACTGGCTTAATAAAGTTTTTCCCAAAAGACGAGCTCTTGCTCGAGATGATTAGAGCGCACAGATACGACGCGCTCGATTCTTTGGGAGTGGGTGTAACAGGTTTTGAAAAATTCATATTGAAATCAAATGTCCAAAAAAATAACAAGAAATAAGAAAAATAAAATGGGAACAATGCACTTTAAAAAGCCTAGCAAAAAGAGCGTCATGCCTTACTGGGCTTTTGAAACCATCGACAAGGAAGAGATTGCAAGCATTCTGCTCCAGGCTATCTATGATCAAAAAGGCCAGTGCGGAGATGTTCTTGAAGTGTATTTCGGAAACGATGAGAAAGTCATTACCGAGATTTTAACTGAGAACCAATTTGAACCTGAATTCATTTACTCTCACCTTAATAATGATTTTGGTAAGGGTGTGATCTTAGGGCTTTTGATGTTTTTTCTAAAAGAGAAAATGGCCGACAAGGAAGTTGATGAGGGTGATGATTCATCTTCATCTTACTATGGGGACGACGATGAGTAAGAAAATCACCCGCCCAGAACAGCAAGTTCCTAAAGCGCATCTCACAGTAGCTGTACCGAAACTTCAGGAGATCCTCTTTGAAGGGCGAGACTATCCCAGGTATTTCGCTCCATATCGTTATTCAGCGGAGCTGATGAAAATTTATAAAATCTTAGTAGACTCTCCTTCAGTGTGGGAGAACAGTATTAAGTATGAGTTAAATCCCGAGGAGAAGCTTCATCTTGTTTTCGGCACAGACTACCGACACATTTACACTTATGAAGTGATAGAAGAATTCTTTCTAAACTTCGGTGAGTTTAAAAATCAAAACGAGATAGCTGGCATAGAGTTTCAGCGTGCAGCTCGGACCCTTCGGGTCGGGGATCAGCTCTTGATTCGAAAAGATACACGGGATGAAGAACTTAAAGTTGATGTACAGATTCTGACTGGTGGACTATTCCAAGATTTCACAGAAGATTGGAAAGTTTTAACCATGGATACCATAGATGTGGGTCATATAAGAAAGTATTTAAAACTCGTAGACTCGGATGGTATGAATGAATGACAAGATTATCCTCGACATAGATATTGAGACAGAATCCTTAACGGACAACAAAGAAGACGCGCTAAACCCCCACAAGAATCGAATCACAGTCATCGGAGTAAAGTCTGAGACTTCAGAGGTTCAGATCTATAGGGATCTAGAGGTTTTCAAACGAGAAGTGTGGGATGATTCAAATTTTATTTTCTCGGGCCACAATCTTAAATGGGACTTTAAACAGCTCACTCATCACTTGGGAAGCCTCCCGGCGAATGGCTATGCCGCTTATGCTGATGACACCCGTCTTATGGCTTATGTTTCCACCGATAAAATCGGCCCCGCTTGGCTTACGATATACGAAGAGCGAAGAAAAGCATTAAATGCTGAACTCCCGCCCGGAGTAAATCATCGAGAAGCAGGCCTTCATTCCCTTAAAACACTTGCTCCATTCTTTTTAGGCATTGATTGTTTTTGGGAAGATCCTACCAATCATGACAATGATGAGTATCTTACGAAAGACGTAGTATACACCCAGCAGCTTCGGCTTATGTTCAGTGAAAAACTTAAAGACATGGGACAGTATGACTTCTACAGAGATAAGGCTATGCCTTGGGCTAGAACCTTACTGCAAGCTGAAGTAACTGGAATTCATTTTGATAGTGAGCTTCTGACTAAAATGGAGACTGAGCTTCGAGAAACAGAGCGCGGCTTAAAGTTTGAGATTCATGATCAATGGCATGAGGCTTTTAAAGCTTACGAGGAAAAACAACTAAAAGAGCTTCAGGATAAATATCAAGAGATGTTCGAAAAAGCTTACGCTAAGCCCGCTAAAAAAGAAAAAAATATTGAAGCACTTCAATCAAAATATAAGGCGTTGTACCAAAAAGCTGCAGCTTCGGCTGTAACCGAGTTTAATCTTGATTCCCCAACTCAAATGAAGTGGTTGCTGCGGGACTACTTGAAGTTTGATATCAGAACCTTTGAAGGGGACGAGAGCACTGGAGTTGAGGTTTTAGAGCGGTTGGCCAAGTCTGAACCACAAATTAAAACGCTGCTTGAATACCGAGAGACCTCGAAGATCTTAACGGGCTTCCTGCCGACTTATAGGGAAGAATGCTATCAAGGAAAAATGTATTCAACTTTTAATTTTGATGGGACAAGGACTGGTCGCGTTAATTCAGTACGACCTAATCTTCAACAAACACCTAAGAAACTTAAGCCACTCTTCAGGGCGGCACCCGGGAAGAAACTTGCGACGTATGACTTAGGAGCTATTGAACCTGTAGTATTAGCTTATTTCTCTCAAGATAAGGCGCTGTGTGATTTAATATTCAAGGGACAGTCTTTTCATAGTGTAAACACTATTACAATGTTCTCTCAATTCATGCGACCCGATATAACAGAGCCAGAAGTAAAAAATGAGTATCCGGTATTAAGGTTTATTGCCAAGACGGTGGGATTATCCTGCCTATATAGTAGTGGATGGAGACGTGTCCAAGCTGAAACAACCGCCCAAGGATTACATCTTACGGAAAAGCAATGTAAAAATATTGTTTACTCTCTTCGAGATCATTATGCAGGAGTATGGCAATTCAAACAAGAACTTGATAAAGAATTAGAGAGTGGAGCAGTGCTCTTCAATCTTTTCGGGCGACCATTTAAGATCGACGATCCAGATGATGTATACATGAAAGGCCTCAACAGGCTTATTCAAGGTTCCGCTTCTGATCTCTGTCAACAAGCCGCAACTGACATCGCGAAGATTCCAGGATGCATTCCCGTAGGATTTATTCATGACTCAGTGTTAACCGAAATCGACGCTGAAAGGTCTAAAGAGTTATGCGAAAAGATCGAGCATGAGTTTACTAAGTTTGAGCTACCAGTCGGAGATCGAAACTTGCCATTAACAGTTGAAGGGGGAGCAGCAGATGTCTGGGAGTGATGAAGGTAAAAAGTACGACAACGGAAAACCCGACCTAACAGATATTCCACTAGAGGCTATGTGGGCCATGGGAGCAGCTATGACTTACGGCCAAAAGAAATATGGAAAAAGTAATTTCCGAAATGGAATGGCAGCTAGCCGTCAGATTTCTGCGGCGCTAAGACATATATATCAACACTTATCAGGTGAGACGTTTGATCCTGAATCAGGCATCCGCCACTTAGGTCACGCTTTAGCGTCGCTTGCGATGGTATGTTATACTATTGAAAATTATCCAGAACATGATGATAGATTTGAAAAAGATTTAGCAAAATTTGAACAAGAAAAGAAGGCTTAAATGCATGACGAACATGACAATGAGGAGTATAACGCCATATCAATCCCTGTTAAACCAGCGGTTATTATTCCAGGATGTCCAGTAGGCTATACTGATCTTTTACGAGATCACTTATTTGAGAAATCAAAAAAAGAAATGGCTGAGCTCAAAGAAAACGGCGGGAAGAAAAACCCGCTTCGCCCCTCGAGCGCTGGAAAGTGTGAGAGAGAATTAGCTTATGAGCTTATGGAATTCTCCGGACAAGCTTTCTATGATAAGGAACCCCTTGATCCAGAGACTCAGCTTATCTTCGGCCTTGGCCACAGTATTGAAAGCCACTTACTATACCAGTTTAAGCAAGTGGAACTCGTGCGAGTAGCTTATCAACAACAAAGCTTGTTGTTCTTTAAGATTGATTCGACGAACCCCAAGCTTAGCACCTACATCGAGGGATCAACTGACGCCGCGTTTATGAGTGAAGAACATGGCTGGAAAGTGCTTATTGACGTAAAGTCAAAGAAAGTGAAGCATTCAAATCACTTTAAAGATTCTTGGGACGAGCTTGCCGAGAAGTTTAACAATATGACTAGCATCATTAAGATTCCAGATTCTCATGATGCGTGGTATGTAGAAAATCTTCCAGTGTTCCTTAAAGACTTAAACGACCCATTCATGGCTGCTAACTTCTATCAGCTTAATTTATACGTGCTATCAGACTTCTTTAAAGCTAAGGGTTTTGATCACGCTGCGCTTTTATACTACGACAAAAACTCAAGCCGTCTTCGAGAGATCAGATTCAAACCTTCGCAAGAAGTGTTTGACATGGTTGAGAACCGATTCAAAAACGCTACTAAAGCGGCTGAAGTTGGAGACGTTACATTAGCTAAGCAAGAGTTTACTCCAGGGAATATCAAGTGCGCCTTTTGTTCTTATAAAAAAGATTGCTGGAAAGATCTTGATACGATGAAAGCGTTCTTTAAAACCTTACCGAATAAGGCATGGCCTAAGAAGGCTGAAGAGCTAGGCAGTGAGTTTGCTAATTCCTTAAGTGATTTTCACGCCCTAACAGATATGTCAAACGCTAAAGCCGCGCTTGAAGAAGAGTTGATGAAGGTTATGTATGCTAACAAAATCTACAAGGTTCAGTTAGAGTTTCAAGGCCCAATCTATGAACTAAAAGTATTAAAAAATTCAATGTATTTAAAAAGGAGTAAATTATGACCCAAGTAGTCTTTAAGAGTCAAGAACACTATGACCTGATTCTTCGTCAAGTGTTTAAACTCTATGATCATAAAAATAGAACCTCGCCCAGAGAAGTGCGCCGCAAGGAGATGGAATACAAGCTATTAAAAAGTATTCTAACTAAAATGCAGCCGCCTCCGGCAAGCCCCGCGAAAGAGTTATCCCTGGAAGTGAGATTCTCGCGTCAGGAACTCCGAGCAATCCAAAGCTTATGCATTCAAGGACGGATGTTGCTTAACACTCACATCATTCCAGGATATGAAGAACGCATTAAAAAAGAAGAAAAAGAAGACGTTAAAGCTTCATACCAGGGGTACATTGACCGTGCTGGGCAGGCTGATGGCTTATACGCAGATATCTTGAAAGAAGTCGAGGCTGCACTATGATATCAACAGTAAAAAAATTCCCACTGTATTTAGCTTTAATCGCTCTCGCCTTATACGTAGCTTTTAGTATTGTAGCAATTCAAGAGCTCTCTAGAACCAACGATAGAATGAAAAAAACTGTTGTTCGTATTGCAGAGGATTCCTTTATGACAGGTTGCCTTGTGGTTCTCCGCGCCACAGACATCTTAGATCAAGTAAATATCGAAGCATGTGCTTTTCATGCCAAAAAATATGCAAAGGAGATACCTCAATGACGTTAGATTTTACCCTATCATTAGGTCTTAATAAGGTAGCTCCAGGAACCGTTATCACAATTTTTGAAGATAAGGTTTTGGGTTTAACCGAATCCCCAACAATGGGTGTCATAGTGTTATTAGCTGGAGGAGTAAGTCTTCCTGTAAAAGAAACAAAACAAGCTATTTTAGAAAAAATGGCTGCAAATAAACAAGGAGAAAGTTTAAATGGAAAATAATGAACAAACGCAAGTTGGCGCTGGCGCAGGATCTGAGTTACCTAAGGATACTTTGATTTTCGTAAAATCGAAATCTGTAGGGACTGATTCTAAGGGCCGTACTAAACTTGACTTACGTTTTTCAGCTGAAGAGACACAACAGATTCTGGCCGAGTTGGCCAAAATCAAGGAACGCGTGAAGCTACAAATTCACTACAGCGATGACACTGCATTCTTATTCGTGAAAGAAGTTCAAGAGCGTGGAGAGACTTTCGTTAAGAAGGCCGCTACTACTGCTCCTGGAAAATCTGGCGGCGTTGCTTCTGGGACTTCAAGTCGTATTGCTGCTTTAAAAGGTAATAAGTAATAAACTTTTTATGTCCTGTAGGTGTGGAATATTCGCTGCTGCCAGCCCGAGAAACAATATCGGACGCTATCCCGAGGCTGCTGTCTAGAACACACAGATGAAGACAATACTCGGTACTGAATAAGAAGGTAATCGCCTTAAAAAAGCTGAACTTCAGTAAGTACATTGCCTCAGTCGCGCGAGGCACAGGACAACTTTATTAAGGAATGTTTTAATGTTTAAGAAGATGGGCTCCCTAATGGTTCCGTACAAGCGAAACTTGCTTTCTGTAAAGAAGGCTAAGGAGCCCGTCGATATAGTTGATAATAAGCGGTACGTCACTATAAGTCAGCTGTTTGTTTTGTTATATCATTTTTATGTGGGCGTTAATGATCCAGATATCTATTATCTGGACGCAGAGGAGACTGCGGAAAAATTCCAAGGAAGGATTAACGCCGAAGTTGAGCTCTCGAAAGAGGATTTAGAAAAGCTTTTGTTCTACACTACAATTGCTTACGAGAATAAAACCTACTGGAACCCCGCACAGGGAGATTACGAAGGATTCGTTAGATCTCTGTTAAGCAGTGATGAACAGTTTGATCAATTATTAGGACTTATTGTACCGAAATTAACAAACCGAAAAGGACGAATTATATGAATAGACTTGGTGGACGAAAATTTTTATTAGCTATTTTAGCAATGGGAGCTATTGTTATCATGGCCGCAACTAACCCCATGGCCGTCACGACTGAGGTTGTTGTCGGAATCTTGGGCGTGTTAGCAGCATTCAGCGGATCAAATGCCGTTCTTACGATGGCTGCAAATAAGCTTGGTAATAATCAACCAGCTCAACAAGCTGTTGAAGCTGCTCCGGTAGGAGTAGGGCTTCCAAGTTATGAAATAAGTCTTCCACCTCCTGGAGCTTTAGCACAAACAGCAGAGTTACAATCAGTCGTAACAAATCCCGTGCCAGTTATGCCTGGAGTTGTATCAGAATTAGAAAATCGCGTGAATAATCTTGAAGCCATGGTTAATCAGCTTATAGAAATAGTAAAACAACAAAACGGTGTATTAAATCGCTTGACTATTACCCAAAACTCGAATAACCTTAATACAAGAGGTACAAATGAGTTCACTGCGGGAACAAATAAAGGTTGATCTAACCGACAAATACTGGCAGCTCTATGATAGCTATTTAGATTTTCATAGAACTGCTTGGACCGATGCCTGTTATAAATCTGAGGCAGCAAGACTTAAAAAGATTATTCATATCATTAAAACGGAAACGGGCCTTTCAGGGAACGAGCTTCATAAGGCGCTTATTAAGCGGGCTTATGGCACATATACTATAAAAACTATGTTAATAAGGGCAGCTTCCTACTACGAGCACGGCATAAAAAGTGGGGTATTTCCTGCAATAACTAATCCCTTTAAGGACGAAATGCAACGTTCAAGAACCGCGATGAACCGAGCCTACCGCCCTGAGAGACTTAAACTTGATTTTGATAAGGCAAAAGAGTTGATTAATACTATTACAGATAACGGTATAAAAGATTTTTGTTTAGCTCTGCTCCACTCTGGGCTTCGGATTGATGAGGCATACAACGTCAATCATGAGACGAAGTCAGTCGTGGGTAAGGGCGGGATAGAGCGAACGGTGTTCTTTGATTACCAAGGCATCCTGCCTAGTGAATACCGCGTTCGAACGGCGTTAAAAGAGCTTGGCCTTAAGCCTCATAGCCTTCGGAAGCTTCTTGCTACAAAGCTTTCAAGAAATGGCTTCTCTCATGCTGATATCAAGAGGATCTTCGGCTGGTCAAGCATAGCTACTGCGGATAAATATTTTCAATCAAAAATGGATGATCAAATCAGAGAAAGTCTGAAGGAGGTTTTGAAATGAAGCGTTTGGGAGGATTAATTGGTATGGTGTTTTTAGTAGGCTGTGGAATAGGAAATAAGATCGACGTGCCGAATCGAATCGACGCTGTGGTAAGTGGCGAAACGACTTCGCATATCATTCATACCGTTGAGATATCGGCTCAGCTTGAGCAGATCTTCCGCGCGGAATGTGAGTCTTTAGCGATTCAAGCAGGACTTCAGCGGGATACTCCACCGTTTGAAACTTTTGTTGCGACATGTGTGGCTGAGAAATCTAAGAAGTTTATGGATGATTTCTTAACCTTTATTCAATCACAACAGTCTCAACAGGAAGAAGAAGGACAAGTGGACCTATGATGACACCAGAAGAGCAGGATAGACTCTGGAGAGAAGTATTAGAGAATATGTTAATGCCTAAGCAAGATAACGGCGGATTAGCTGATACTAACGAACAAAGTTATTTTGATTTAACAAGAGTTGATTATCTAGCGTCAGGTTCTTGGTCTCCAAAGCTTCCAGCAGGGAACCAAGATACATTTGGCGATTGGATGACTACCGACAATAGCGATGCAAGATCCTTTTCAACAAAATGTGAATGTGGCGTAGACGTTACTTATAAGGGCATGGAAGGTACTGAATACTGGCACTCGCATTGGTGCCCTAAATATAAAGAAAAACCAAAAGAAGAAAAGAAATAAATAAGAATGGAGAGAAGAGAAATGAAAATAACAACCGGCACGATAGCAGATTTGAAACCTTGTGAATCAAGATTCAATAATTTTAAAAAGCATTATCCAAACTACGAAGGTGACTTTAGAGACTTTCTCGCTCTCGAAGACAT
>Ga0154020_10007772_pt1 | contig 12486 bp, 9 predicted proteins | sample Klosneuvirus_201_FD_109709 | JGI IMG/M metagenome (GOLD analysis project Ga0154020, IMG submission 109709) | Active sludge microbial communities from wastewater, Klosterneuburg, Austria - Klosneuvirus_20160825_MG | ecosystem: Engineered > WWTP > Aerobic digester > Activated sludge | place... | reverse complement strand
TTTTCGCGCATCCGGCATCCCAACTACACCGGGGAGATGTTGCTCTACGCGTCCTACGCGGTGTTGGTGGGCCACTGGTTTCCGTGGCTGGTGCTGGGCTGGGTGTGGACGTTGGTGTTCCTGCCCAACATGCTCATGAAGGAACAATCCATGAGCCGCTACCCGCAATGGAACGCGTACAAGGCACGCACCGGGATGTTGTTGCCGTCCCTTGCGCGCTCAAAACGGGACGGGTGACTCAAACCGCAAACGCTGGCCGTTTTCTGGATGGGTGAACGCCAGCACGTGCGCGTGCAGCAACAACCGCGGCGCGGTGGTGGGGTCCCCGTAGAGGCGGTCCCCGGCAATGGGGCAACCCAAGCCCTCCGGGTGCGAAGCGTGCAGCCGCAGTTGATGGGTGCGTCCCGTCATGGGCGTGAACCACACCCGCGTGGTGCCTTCTCCACGGGACATCACCTTCCAACGTGTGACGCCCATCTTGCCGTGCACGCGGTCCAGCACCTGGTAGGGACGCCGCTCCACATCCAGGCGGAACGGAAGCTCCACCACCCCTTCTTCACCCGCCACCTCACCCATCAACGACGCCACGTAGTGTTTCTCCACCTGCCGCGCCTCAAACTGCGCGCGCAGCACGCTGTGGGCGCGCGGCGTGAGCGCCACCACCATCAACCCGCTGGCCGGCTGGTCCAGGCGATGGACGAGGATGGAACCCGTGGCCGCAGGGAACACCTTGGGCACGCGCGTCTCCACGCTGTCGTATTTGTCGTCGCCACGGCCGGGACAGCTGAGCAGCTCAGCTGGCTTGTCCACCACCGCGCAACAGTGGTCCGCCCACAACACCGTCAGGCTCATGGTGCAACCACGCCGCACAACAGGTGACCCAGGATGGGCACACACTTGCGGGTGCATGGCGCGCTGATTTCACCCATCCGGCGCACCGCGGTCGTGGGGCCCCACCAGGCTTCGGCCATGGCTACCGGCGTCAGCCCGCGGGTGTTGGCGGCATGCAACAGTTTGGGCGCGGCACACTCCCCGGTTCCAGACGCAATGCCCCCACCCACAAACACGTCCCGCAGGCGGCGCGTTTCTCCCCGCGCACTGGTGAGAAGCGTGACGTCAAACATGGCCGCCATGAGCCGCGCGGACGCCGCTGCGCGTTGTGCGCGCAGTCCACGGTCCCGGGCCAACGCCGCCTCAACCGCCGCGCGCGCCGCCTCCAGACGTGCCTCTTCCGCTGCCATGGCCGCCGCGTTGACGGTCTTGGTCTCCAGGGCCAGGCGTGCCACCTCTGCTTCCGGAACGCCGTCACGCCGCATCAACCCGCGCGCCTGCCGGGCAGCCAGCACCTTGGGGCGCCGCACTGCCGCTTCCGCCGCCACCTCACGTTCCACCGCCGCCAGCGCCGCCTGGTGCGTTGCCACATCAGACGCCTCCAGCTGCGCATCCAACGCCGCAATGCGCTCCAGCGTCTGCGCCTCCAGCTCGGCAAGCTGCCCGCGCAGCATCACGCCATCCACCCACCCCGGCCAGGCTGCCCCGCCCTGCAGGTCCCCCGAATACGCCAGCAACCTGTGGCTTCTCCCCGCACTGTCACGCGCCAGCAACACACCCACCATCTTGCCGTGGCACTCCAACACGCGCTGCCCCAGGCCCGGCCACACCACGTCCGCCAGGAGATCCCCAAACACGCCCTCCAACGCCGCCACCGCCAGATCCACGGCGTTTTGGACGTGGTGGTCCACCCCGCAGCGAGGACAACGCCCCACCAGCTGCCGTGGCGGTGCCCCCGTCAGGCCCACAAACCCCGGGCGCGTTGCCCCCATGCTCATGAAACACCCATGGTTCCAGGGGTTTGCCGCACGCCGTGGCGGGACGTCTGGCGGCGGGGTTGGTGCGGTGTGCCACGGGGGGTCCCAATCACGCGCATGGTGCTTTCCAACCCCATGGGCGCATGCCATACACCGCTGCCCTTTGACGTCGGGGAGGCAGCCCAAACACAGGGCGCCGATCAACGGGAAACGCTGAGGGAACACACATGCGCAAGATCCATGGCCTGGGGTTGGTGTTGGTGGCAACCGTGATGCTGGGGGGCTGTCCTTCCCCCACCACCGAAGAGGACGCCGGCAACGGCAGCCGCCTGGGTTACCCCTGCGTGATTGACAGCGAGTGCAACGGGCTCATCTGCCTGGGTGGCCTGTGCGCCGACCCCGGGACCTCCTCCTCCAGCAGCGGTGGGTCCGGCGGTGCGTCCGGGTCCATGGGCGGCAGCAGCGGCGGGCGCTCCAGCTCCAGTGGCTCCAGTGGCATTGCAGACGGCGGCGCGCCGGACGCCGCGGGCCCCGGTGGGCGCATTGTCCTGGACCCCAACGGCAGCCTGGGTGCGCTGGAGTTTGGCGCCACGCGCATTGGCGCCTCCACCGTCAAAAACGTGCTGGTCACCAATGAGGGCACCGCGCCCGCGCAGCTCATCAGCCTTGGGTTCCGCAACAACATGAGCGGGGAGTTCACGCTGGCGGTGGTGGGTGGCCAACCCGCCGCATTGACGCCGGGACAACAAATCACGGTGCGCATCACCCACGCCGCCACCGACGCCACGGCGGACAATGCGTTTTTGTCCGTGGTGACCAACGCACAGAACCCGCTGGTGGAACTGCCCCTGGCCGCCGAGTTCAAGGGCGACCCCGTGCTCCTGGTGACCGACAGCCCCACCTCCACCGTGGACCTCACCACCCTGCAGGTGACGCCCACCCCGGTGGGCACACCGGTGGAGACCCACGTGTTCATCAAGAACATTGGCCAGGCGGACAGCGCGCTCAGCGTGACGTCGGTGGCGCTCAATCCCGCGGTGAGCGCGTTGTTCAGCATCACCTCCGGCCCCATGCCACGCAGCATCTCTGCCTTTCCCGGGCCGTGTGTGGACCTGGGCGGTTGTTCGGCCGGCGCCGCTGAATGCCGCAGCGACGGACTGTGCTGGACCGACACCATGCCCAACCCCTACCCGCTGGACCTCATTGACGTGACGCTCACGTTCAACGCGGGCGCCCCGGGTGAGGCCATGACCGAGCTGGTCATCACCACAGACGTCTCCGGCACCCCGGTGACCCGCCGCATTGCCGTGGCCGCCCTGGCGCAGGACACGCGCGTGACGGTGAACCCCAATCCCATTGCGTTTGGTGACGTCTTTCTGGGCCGCACGTTGAGCCGGCAGGTGACCATTGAAAACCCGTCGGATGCCACCAGCGTCCTGGAGATCACCAACCTGGGCATCCGCTACACGCCCGCCCCATTCAACGTGAACCTGGGCGGCGTGAGCTTCCCCTACCCGCTCACCCCCGGCAGCAGCGTGGTCATCTCCATTGTGTTTGCGCCCACCAACCCCGGCACGTTCAACAACAGCCTGGCCATCTCCCGCATGGACGGCCTGCCCATCTACATCCCCATCACCGCGCGCGGCGTGAATGAACCCAACATCAACGTGGCCGCCGCACTGGACTTTGGCGGCGTCATTCCCGGCACACCCAAGACGCTTCCGCTCACCATTGGCAACACCGCAGATGGTCCCCTCACCGTCAGCCTGTTTGAAATCACCCCCGCCAACGCGCCGTTCAGCGTGCTGCCCACCATGCTGGGCCCGGTGGACGGGATGATGAGCGGCTCGGTGCAGGTCACCTACGCGCCCCCGGTGGCCGGCATGAGCCATGCGGCCACACTGCTGTTGCACAGCAATGACCCGGACACCCCATTGGTCCAGGTGGCGCTCTCCGGCCAGGGCGTGGTCCCCGCCGCCACCGTCACACCCGGCAGCGTCACCTTCCCCGCCACGCTCATCAACAGCGCGCCATCACCCCAGCAGACCTTCACCGTGCGCAATGACGGCATGGGCGGCCTCACCGTGGACAGCCCGCGCCAGGTGGTGACCGCCGGCAACGCCAACATCCCGCAGTACACCGTCACCGCGTCACGCGCGCTGCCCGCCACCGTGGCCAGCGGGGATGCCATGACGTTCACCGTCACCTTTGCGCCCACCACCACCGTGGCCTACGCGGGCAACATCACCCTCACCACCAATGACCCCGCCCGTCCTCAAATCACCGTCCCGGTCACCGGCACCGGCCACAACTGTGTGGCGCTGCCCAACACCACGGTGAGCGTGGTGAACGGCACCATGTGCGCGTACATGTGCGTGGCCAACGCGGTGCAATGTGGTGACCAGAGCTGTGTTCCTTGCCCGCAACGCCACGGCGCCAACATGAGCTGCGGGGCCGGCAACACCTGCCAGTACAGCTGCCCCGCCAACACAGGTGAGGCCTCTGACCCGCCCGCCACCTGCGCCAGCGCGCGGGACCTGGGGCAAATCCAGGACGGCAACGGCACCACCACCACCGCGTTCCGTCTCTATCCCGCCAATGACGTGGACTGGTTCCGTTTTGTGATGAAGGACAAGACCTCCGGGTTCTTTGATGAGGGCGTTCCGTTCACCACGCTGCGCGCCAATGTGTCCCTGTCCGGCGTGGCGGTGGGTGAAACGTTCACCGTGGAAATCATGGCAGACACCTGTGGCGGCGGGTCTCCCCAGACGGTGGCCGCAGGCCAGAGCGTCACCATTGAGAGTGACGAATACTGCGACCGCTCCGGCCTCCACGACAACGGCACGCCCGCGAACCCGGATGATGACTACACGGTTCCCATTGACGACAGCCGGACCTTCTACATCCGCGTGGCGCCGCAGGGAGACAGTTACGCCTGCACGTCCTACACGCTGAGCATCACCGTGGATGAGGACTTTTTTGCGGGGTTCTGCCTGTAGTCCGCAAGGACGTGTGGGATGGATTGTGCTCCGTGCGGAGCGTTACAGTCCCACGCATGCAACGGCTGGTTCTTTGTGTGGTGCTGGGATGTGGCGTGGCGGGTTGCCCCCTGCCCTCCGCCGAGGACACATCCTTCTCGTGCACCACTGCCCTGGACTGCCTGGCCGGCTGGGAGTGCATCAACGCAACCTGCCAGAAGCCCGGTGGCGGCGTCATCGGCAACTCCAGCTCATTGAACAGCAACTCCAGCACCGCCGGAAGTTCCACTCCCTCATCGGTGGGCGCATCATCCACCGTGGCCACATCCCAGGCCACCAGCACCAGCAGCGGCCGCGCATCCAGCGCGCCGGGTTCATCCACAGCAGCAACATCATCGGCAACCGGTGCCACGTCGTTGCCGCAACCAAGCTCCAGCAGTGCGGCCTCGTCGTCCTCACTGCCCGCAGCGTCCTCGTCAACATCCATACAACCATCCACGTCCACGCCCGTGGCGTCGTCCTCGGCCCTGGACTCCACCTCCGGACCGTTGGCCGCATCATCCGGCCCGGAGAGCAGCAGTGCCGCAATGCCCTCTTCCAGCAGCAGCAGCTCTGGCGGCCAGCCCACGTGGTGGGACACCTCCTGGACCACGCGCCTGCAATTCACCGTGGACGGCGCGCAGGTGGGAGAACGTTTGGCCAACGTCCCCATCCTGGTGCGCCTGGAAGCAACCCAAGCGTTGGACCTTGGCGTGCGCGGTGACGGCGGGGATGTCCGTTTTGTTACAGCAGACCACACCACGCTGCTCAGCCATGAGACGGAGCTTTACGACTCCGCCGGCACGTCCTTCTTCTGGGTGAACCTTCCGGAACTGCAAGCCGGCGCGTCCCTGGATTTCTACGCGTACGCCGGCAACCCCGCCGCAACGTCCACCAGCAACGGCCCGGCGGCCTTTCCGCAAAACCACGTGGGCGTCTGGCATCTCAACGTCAACGCGGGCGTCAATATTCCCGTGCCGGATTCGTCACCCAACGCCGCCAACGGTGTGACCATGAACATGACCGCGGCCAACCGGGGCAACGGGTTGATTGCCGGCGGTCTCCCGTTTGATGGCGTCAATGACATTGTACGCATCACCGGCTCCGCCACCGATGCTGAGCTCAACCTGCGCAGTGAGATGACGTTGTCCGCCTGGATCAATCCCCAGGGCGGCGGGACCGTGGTGGCGCGGCGCAGCGGCGGGGGAAACCAGTACCAGCTGCAACTGGAACCGGATGGTGTAGGCCATGTCCTGTCTTTTGTGCGCAATGACACCGCCAACACCCCATGCCTGTGGGCGGTGACCACGCGCATCACGTACGGGGAGTGGCATCACGTGGCGGTGACCGTGGACAACAACGGCATCCCAGTGGCGTTCATGCAGGACGGCGTCATGGCGCCGCACACGCTCTGGTACGGGTGCGGCCCGGGCTGGCGGCAGCAGAACATTGACGTCTCATTGGGCGGCCGCTGGGCCAACCCGCCGGCCACCGCGTGGGTCCTGGCCGGTCTGCTGGACGAGGTGCGCGTGGAGAACGTGGCCCGGTCCACCGCGTGGCTCACGCTGCAGTACGTTTCCATGGTGGGCACGCTGCTCACCTCCGGCATGGTGGAACGCCGCTGAGCCTCTGCGCGTCGTCACGCCAGGTCTTCCACGCGGGCCAGGGCCTCTGCCTCCATCATGGTGATGAACGCGTCCACGTCCGCCCCGTAGATGCCCCAGTTGTTCACCCCGCCCACTTCCACCACCCGCATCCTCCCCTGGCCCACCCCCACATCCACGGTGACCATGGTGAGGCCCCTGTCCATCAGGCGCGCAGCCACCTGCTCGGCAAAGCTCCGGACCTCGTCGGGAACCGGCGCATAAGGCTGGGCGGGATAGGAACTGCCGCACACAAAAGACCCATTGCGGCAGAAGCACCGGTACTCGGAGATGAACGTCACCACTTCGCTGACGACCACCAACTCATCTGCGTGGTGGGCGTACGCCTGCACCCATGGCCCCAGCGTGGCAGCGGTCAGGATGGTTGCCGGGAACAGTTTGTAGTTGGTGTCCGGCCGCACAAAAAATGCGGAACCAAACATCTTCTCCAACGGCAGGAGCGCCAGTGCCGTGAACGGCACCAGCACGCAAGTGCGGCCCAACAGGTCATAGATGGCCCGGTAGTAGGACGCACAACGCAACGCCGGGTAGTCATCAAACACGGCGTTGGCCAATGACGGCGTCCGCATCAGCTGCATCATGGTGCGCATGGTCCCGTAGCCCACGGCGGGCAGTTCCACCGGCGGAAAACGCCCCAGCACCGCGTCCTCCTGGGTCACCAGCACCGGGGATGGCACTCGGGCGGCCACCGCGGCGGACCCCGGAAAGTCCGGATGCAGGTCCAGGATCCAGCGTGGGCGTTTCATTCAGCCCAGCCCATGCGCGCGGCTTTCCAGCACCCCGGCCGCGGTGACCTCCATGAAGCGCGCCTTCTCGCGGATTTCGGCCAGCGTTTGCGCATTGATGTAGCTCATCCCGCTGCGAATCCCCCCGCACACCTCCAGGATGACGTCACGCACGTGGCCTTTCACCGGGACCGTGGTGGCCACACCTTCGGCCGCCATGCCCTCCGGGATGCCGCCGCGCCAACTCACCTGCGCGTCCTTGCTGGCCATGCCGCGGTACTGCTTTTTCCCGCCCTTGATGTCCCCCGGTGTCTCAATGGTGCCGGACAACATGCTGCCCAACATCACACAATCCGCCCCGGCGGCCAGCGCTTTCACCACATCCCCGCTGGTGCGCAGGCCACCGTCTGCAATCAACGGGACACCTTTTTCCGCCGTCACCTGCGCGCACAACGCAATGGCGGTGAGCTGCGGAACGCCGCACCCGGTGATGATGCGCGTGGTGCACATGCTGCCCGGTCCAATGCCCACCTTCACGGCGTCCGCGCCGGCTTCCACCAGGTCCAATGCGCCGTCCGGCATGGCCACGTTGCCCGCAATGACCTCTACGCCGGCAAACGTATCCTTGAGCCACTTGAGCATCTCGGTCATCTGCACGCAGTGGCCATGCGCAATGTCCACGGTGATGACCTTTGCGCCGGCCTCCACCAGCGCGCGCGCGCGCACGCGGGCCTCGTCACCCACGCCCACACTGGCCGCCACGGGGTCCACGCCCGCCGCCGCCAGGCGCCGGACCTGTGCGGCCTGCGCATCCACGCTCAAGAACCGGTGCAGGATGCCCAGCCCACCCAGGGCGTGCATTGCACCCGCCATGGATTCTTCGGTGATGGTGTCCATGTTGGCGCTCACCGCCGGTGTTTGCAGCGTGAGCTTCTTGGTGACCCGCGTGGCCAGACTGGGTTCCCGCCGGGACCGCACGTCGCTGCGGGCCGGCAGGATGAGCACGTCATCAAACGTGAGGCCTCGGGGGCGGTTGATGATGTCCTGCCAGCTGAAGATGAGGGACATGGGCGCCTCCTTCAAGGCGGTGGGGTGTTGCGCGCGGCACCATAGCCTGGGGCGTTGCGCGGCGGGTACACGCCCTGCCTGTGGCCAACAACAGCAGTTGCGCGGCTTGGGGGCCCAACGCTAATCGCACGCTCCATGCGCACACCCCTCCGCTCCTTCTCCGTGTTTTGCGCCGCCATGGCGCTGTTGGTGTCCTGTGCCGGCGGCAAATCCAAGCCGGACGCAAAACCGCAGGACAAACCCGCCGAGACACAGGCCGCCACCGAGGCACCCAAGCCCGCGCGTCCTGCGTTTGAGAACCCCGGCGGCATGTGGATGCCCGAACAACTCAAGGACCACGCCCAGACGCTCAAGGACCTTGGGATGGAGATGGACGTCGCTGCGCTGGGGGATCCCACCTCCCCGGTGTTGGGCGCGGTGGTGTTTTTGGGAGGTTGCACCGGAAGTTTTGTGAGCGCGCAGGGTCTGGTGGTCACCAACCACCACTGCGCGCAAGGCGCGCTGCAGCACAACAGCACCAAGGAGCACAACCTCATTGTGGATGGCTACCTGGCCAGGACCGGCGCCGAGGAGAAATGGGCCGGCCCCACCGCCCGCATTTTTGTGACGCAGGCATTCAAGGACGTCACCGCGCAGTTCAACGAAGGCCTGGCGGCCATTGCGGACCCGCAGGCCCGCTACAAAGCCATGGAGAAGAAACAGAAGGAGCTGGTGGCGGCGTGTGAAAAGGACCGCCCCGGAATCCGCTGCAGTCTGGCCCGTTACGATGACGGCGCGCTCTACCAGCTCATTGAGGCCCTGGAGATACGTGACGTGCGGTTGGTGTACGCACCGGCGGCGGGCATTGGGAACTACGGCGGTGAGGTGGACAACTGGCGCTGGCCCCGTCACACGGGAGACTTCAGCTTCATTCGCGCGTACGTGGGCAAGGACGGGAAGCCGGCGGACCATGCCGCGGACAACGTGCCCTTCACGCCCAGACATTTCCTCAAGCCCGCCGCAAAGCCGGTGGCGCCGGGAGACCTGGTGTTTGTGGCCGGTTATCCCGGGCGCACCAACCGTCTCAAGACCGCCGCCGAGGTGAAAGAGGCCGTGGAATGGTTCTACCCGCGCCGGGTGGCCACCTTTGAGATGTACCTCAAGGTCATGGAGGACGTGTTCAAGGCGGACAAGGATGCGGCCATCAAGGGCAATTCGCTCAACCGGGGGGTGGCCAACTACTTCACCAACACCAAGGGCCAGCTCACGGGCCTCACCCAGGGCGGGCTGGCGGCGCAAAAGACCGCGCAGGAGGACGCCCTGCGCGCGTGGGCCAAGGAAGGCGAACGCGCCGCGCAATACGCAGATGTCTTTGAGACCATGGACAAGCTCCACGCGGAGCGCATGAAGACCCGCGAGCAGGACGCCGCCCTGTGGGATGCGCTGCGGTTCAGCCGCCTGCTTTCCGCCGCCACCACCATTGTGCGCATGGCCGAGGAACGCCCCAAGGCGGACGCCGAGCGCCACCCGGACTACCAGGAGCGCAACTGGAAACGCCTGGAGCAGGGCATGGCCGCCATGGATGCCGCCTACCACCGCACGCTGGACAAGGCGTTGCTCACCGCCACCCTCAAGCGCGTGTTGACCCAACCGGAAGCAGACCGCACGCCGCTGCTGGCATTGGTGCTGGGGAAGACCAAGCCGTCCGACGACGCCATTGTGAAGGCGGTGGACGCGCTCTACGCCAAGACCACGTTGGAGGACGTGAAGAACCGCGTGACGCAACTGCAGACCGCCAAGACGGCGGACTTCAAGAAGTCCAAGGACCCCATGCTGGTGCTGGCCGCGGCGTTGCGTCCGGTCATCAAGGCCATGGAGGACCGTGAGGAGGCCTATCTGGGCGCCACCCAGCTGGTGCGGCCGCGTTATGTGGCGGCGTTGCGCGCGTTTTCCAAGGACCCCATTGCGTCTGACGCCAACGCCACGCTGCGCATCACCTACGGGACGGTGCGCGGGTACAAGCCCACGCCAGATGCGGCGGAGTTCACGCCGTTCACCGTGTTGGATGAGGTGGTGAAGAAGCACACCGGCACCGAACCGTTCAACGCGCCCAAGCCGCTGCTGGACGCGGTGGCGGCCGGAAAGAAGGGGCCGTACGTGGACGCGGCACTCAAGGATGTGCCGGTGGATTTCCTTTCGGACCTGCACATCACCGGGGGCAACAGCGGTTCCCCCACGCTCAACGCGCGGGGAGAAATCACCGGGCTGGTGTTTGACGGGAACATTGAATCCATGGCGTCAGACTGGGTGTTCATGCCGTCCATCACGCGCTCCATCCACGTGGACCTGCGCTACATGGCGTGGGTCATGGATGCGGTGGACGGTGCCGACCATTTGCTGACGGAGATGGGCATCACCCCCGCGGTGCAGTGAACGCGCCGCCTTGGTTCAATGCGCCTGGAAGCGGTATTGGCTGTGACACGCCACGCAGGTGGCGGTGGTGGCAGAAAGTTTCTGCAGCGCCTCCCGCGTGGGGACTTTCTGGTCCAGCGCGCTGGCCAGGGCATCAAAGTCTGAGTGGACCTGCATGCCCATCTGCTTGAAGGGCAGCGGCAGCCGCGCCATGACGCCGGGGTTGCGTGCTTCGGTGGTGGCGTGGCCGGACATGCCTGCCATACGCGCCGCCACCGCGGCAGCCGCGTGGTCCTCCTGGGCCAGCGCCGTGACCACGCCCTGGACCGCCTGAAGCAGCCCACGCATCTCTGACAGGATCATGTCCCGGTCCCCAACCGGCAGCACCACGGCGGTGCGCCCGTCTGTCCCCGGCGCGGTGCTCCCGCGCACAAACATGGTTCCCAACGCCACAACGGTGAGCACCCACAACCCCAACGCCACCGGCCCCACCCAGATCTTGAACTTCTGCATTGAACCACGCTCCTGTGTTGTCACAAAGACCAGTGCGTTGATGCTGCACGCCGCACACCAGCCTCACAGCGCCACTTCGCTGTGCAATCCAGAAGATGTTGCGTTCCAGCGCTTGTTTCCGGCGGCGTTTGCCGGCGGTTCACGGCGCAGCGGCGGTGGCAGGCACCGGCGTTGGCGCGCGTTCCACCACCACCGTGAGCACGGGCGCACCGGGTTGGGGCATCACCGCGTGCCAGCCGTGCGGCAAGGCGGGCTGCGCCCAGTCAAACAACCAGGCCGCGGCAATGGGCGGAAGGTTGATGCACCCGTGTGAAACCGGCGTTCCAAACGCGTCGTGCCAGAACGCGCCGTGCAGGGCCACATCCCCGTGGATGGGCATGACGTGCGGAACGTCCTCCACCAGGTAGTCCTGGTGTTCGCCCTCCATGGTGCTGTGCTGGACCTTCTGCAGCAGGGTGAACCGTCCCGTCGGTGTGGGGTGATCGGCCGTTCCGCTGGACACCAGCGTCACAAACACCAGCGTGTTGCCTTCATACGCGGTGAGCACCTGCTGCCGAAGGTCCACATGAACCCAGCGCGCCTCCGACGACAGGCCCGCTGGCCTGGGACGCGCGGTGGCCAGGCGCACATGTTCCCGGGGCAGCCAGTGTTCCCCCACGCGCGCGCGCCGGGGCTCCAACACGTCCACCACCCACGGAGTATCCCGGGACAGCAGCACGCCCGCATCTTCCAGCCGCATTTCCCGCATCAGGAGGGCCAGCACACCTTGCGGCGGGTTCAGCGCGCCACCACGCGTGGACGGCGTGGCCAGGCGCACGTCCTGGGCGCGCACAAATCCACCTGGGAGGCGCTCCAAAAAACCACGATCCAATAACGCCGTATTGTCCCGCCACGCGTAGCTCCAGCCGCCGCGAAGCCGCCCCACCGCCTGCGCGTGTTCATCCGGCTGGATGAACACCGGCGCATCCCAACGCGCGGTGCCGTGCACCAACACCGCATCCGCCGCGTGTGCCTGGGCCAGCGCATTGCGCGGAGGTTCACGCAACACGCGCCGGGGCACAGCGCCATACGGCCTGAGCAAGGCCCATGCGCCCTTGGCGGCACAGTCCGGGACACACCCGCGCACCTCCACCACATCCCCATGCGCCAGCAACCCCACGCGGGCGGTGCGGGCGTCCGGACCGGCGCGCACGTAGACACTCTGCACGTCCACCCACAACGTTTGTGGTGCGGCCACGCCGCCGTCACCGGCTGCAACTTGTGACGCCACCAACAACCAGGCTGGGAACATGTTTGTGGG
>Ga0154020_10007771_pt1 | contig 12486 bp, 11 predicted proteins | sample Klosneuvirus_201_FD_109709 | JGI IMG/M metagenome (GOLD analysis project Ga0154020, IMG submission 109709) | Active sludge microbial communities from wastewater, Klosterneuburg, Austria - Klosneuvirus_20160825_MG | ecosystem: Engineered > WWTP > Aerobic digester > Activated sludge | place... | reverse complement strand
TCGATCCGGGCTTCGTGCGTTGGCTCGGCCTGACTCCGGCACTTTTGCTATTTGGCGTCGCACTCTGGGCTGCCTGGAAATTGCGCCGTGATGTTTACGCGCGCAGCGCGGCTTTCGGGCTCGCCCTCTTGCCTGCGCTTTTGGGCAACCTGTTGTGCTGGGGATATTCGCTTGTGCATGTGGGCCTGATGTTCGCGCCGGTCGCAGCACTTGCCGTGAAAGAAGGCAAAGCGCGTCATGCCTATTTTGCCGCAGGCCTCGCGTTGTTCCTGAGTTGCGGCCTGGTTTTCACCGGCTACGACCTGATGGAACTGATGCAGATGCTGGGTGTCCCGGCTTTCGGCGCGCTGGCGGCGTGGGCCATCGTGTTGATAACGCTGCTGCGCCGCGAAAGGCAAATCACTTCAACATCTGAATCCTGACGCTACACTCACCGCCATGCGCAAAAGACCCGCCGGAGTTCTCCTGCTAGAAGATGGAACCGCCTTCACGGGCCGCCTGTTCGGCGCGCCAAAGAAGGGCTTTGGCGAAGTGGTGTTCAACACCGCACTCACCGGCTATCAGGAAGTGCTGACCGATCCCAGTTACGCCGGGCAGATTGTGTGCATGACTGCGGCGCAGGTGGGCAACTACGGCATCACGCCTGAAGACAACGAGTGCGAAAAACTCTGGCTCTCGGGCTTTGTCATTCGCGAACTCTCGGGCATCACCTCCAGCCATCGCAGCGAACGCTCGCTCAATGACTTCCTTGAGGCCAGCGGCGTGGCCGGCATTGACGACCTCGACACGCGCGCGCTGACGTTGCACTTGCGGCAGCACGGTGCCATGCGCGGCGTGATTGCGCCCGCCGGCGACGTCAAGAAGCTGCGCGAGGAAGTGCTGGCCTCTCCGAAGATGGAAGGCCAGGACCTCGTGAAAGAAGTGAGCTGTGCCAAGGCCTACGATTTTGACGCGGCTTACGAAAGCGAGTTCGCCGACAAGCTCAATCTGCCGCCGTTCTCCGGGCGCGGCATTCGCTGTGCCGCCATTGATTACGGCGCGAAGAAAAACATCCTGCGCTGCCTTGTTCAGGCGGGGTTCAAGGTGCGCGTGTTCCCCGCGCGCGCTTCACTGGAAGAGATTCTGGCGTGGAATCCCGAAGCCGCGTTTCTGAGCAACGGCCCCGGCGACCCCGCAGCGCTGCCGCACGAGATCAGCGTTGTCAAAGGGTTGATCGCGCGCAAGCTGCCGATTTTCGGCATCTGCCTCGGGCACCAGTTGCTGACGTGGGCCATGGGCGGCAAAACGTACAAGCTCAAGTTCGGCCACCACGCGGCCAACCATCCCGTGCAGGAAATCGCCACGGGCAAAGTCGAAATCACCAGCCAGAACCACGGGTTCGCCACGGACCCGAAATCGCTGCCGGCCGATGTTGAAGTCACGCACATGAACATTAATGACAACACGGTCAGCGGCATCCGCCACAAAACGCTGCCGGTGTTCGGCGTGCAATATCACCCCGAGGCCAGCCCCGGCCCGCACGATTCTCTGCACCTGTTCAAGAGATTCCACGAAATGGCCGAAGCCGCGCTGGCCGCGAAAGTTTGACCTTGTCCGCGAAGTAACACGGCATCATGAACCTGATTGCGCGCCTCTATTTGAGTCAATTCCTCGTTGGACGACTTTCCGCAGGACCCGCACGGCCCGAGTCATGCGAGATCGCATCGAGCGACCAGTGACCTTAATGCGATGCTTGGGATACGGCGGTCGTGCGAATTCAAGAAGTATGTGCGACCCTGCATAGACCAGACCATTTCCGGCCCACAAATCCTCGGTGACTTTGCAGTCTGTTGTCAGTTCTATCCGTTCCCTGCGGCCCATGAGGCAGGCATTGCGCCAATCCAATCGCCAAACCTGGCCCCCGGCTGTCAGCGCAAACGCCCAATAGGGGACAGTTACAACTTGTGCGAGCACGCCGAGTACGAGGTAAAATGGGAGTACCCAAGCGATTGACGGATCCCACAGACCGGTGGTTAAGGCATTCAACACGCCATAGGCGAAAGTGACTGCTCCGATAACAGCAGGCGCAATGAACATCCAGGCGCTCGCAAACTGCGCGCGGCGATACCACAGCCCGACGAATTTCGGCCGTGTCTTCATTAAACATCCTGCCGCAAAAGTTCAGCGTTTGCGCATGGCTTTGGGTTTGCCCAGCACTTCATTGAGAATGAACGCGCGGCGGATGTCGTCGGCGTCGCGCAGCGAAAACACGGGCTTGGCCGCTACGGCTTTTTCTTCCGGCTTCACCAGCGTCTTGGACTGCGCCACTTCAAGGTAGCCCTGCGCCAGATTCTCGGCCACTTCGGTGGCTTCGTCTGAATCAACATCTTCCATGGGCGGCGCCGCCACCACCGGGCGCGGCGCTTTGCCCGAGTGCAGGCGCGGCATGGGCGGCGGCTGATAACGCTGCGGCACCCGCGCATGGGGGCGCAGGTTCGCGCGCTTCTTTTCCTGCGCTTTGGCGGCCTGAACCACAAGGAACACGACCACCCCGACGAAAATAATCGCCAGTGTTCCCCAAGGTCCGAAGTCAAACGCGGCCAACATGTGCGCTCCCGTTCGCTAGCCCGTGGGCGATGCTTTGGTGTCGCCGGCGATGCTCTGCCTCATGCTCGTATCGGCCTGCACGTTCTGCATGTTGTAGTAATCCATCACGCCCAGCTTGCCGCCGCGCAGGGCGTCGGCCATGGCCTTGGGAATCTCGGCTTCGGCCAGCACCACTACGGCGCGGTTTTCCTGCACTTTGGCCTTCATTTCCTGCTCATGGGCGATAGCCATGGCGCGGCGCTTTTCGGCTTCGGCCTGGGCCATGCGCTTGTCAGCCTCGGCCTGCTCGGCCTTGAGCTTGGCGCCGATGTTCTCGCCAACGTCCACGTCGGCGATGTCGATCGAGAGAATCTCGTAGGCCGTGCCGGCATCCAGACCCTTGCCCAGCACCGCCTTCGAAATCTTGTCCGGGTTTTCGAGCACGAGCAGGTGCGTTTGCGCGCTGCCAATGGCGGAAACGATGCCTTCACCCACGCGGGCGATAATCGTTTCTTCCGTGGCGCCGCCGACGAGCGTGGCAATGTTCGTGCGCACAGTAACGCGCGCGCGCACGCACAACTGAATGCCGTTGCCGACCACGGCGTCAATCGTGGTGCGGCCTGAGACCGCTGCCGGCACGTCAATCACCTTGGGCAGCACGGAAGTCTGCACGGCGTCGAGCACGTCGCGGCCGGCGAGGTCAATGGCCGCGGCCTTCTTGAAATCAAGCTCGATGCCGGCGCGGTCGGCGGCAATCAGCGCCAGCGTCACGCGGTCCACGTCGCCGCCGGAAAGATGGTGCGATTCCAGCTCTTTGGTGGTGCCTTCGACGGCCGCCTTTACAAGGCGGATGCGGTTCATGACGATGCGCCGCACATCCACTTTGCGAAAGCGCATGGCGATGAGTTCAGCGATGCCAATGTGGGCGCCGCTCATCATGGCCTGGAACCACAGGCCAAACACGTTGTAGGCCAGGATCACGATGACGACGCAGAAAATCACGGCCAGCGCAACGCCGCCGAAGACAAGCAATTCGCCAATACCGGGGTTTGCGGCAAGCATAAGGAGGGTATTCATGGTCAGGCTCCGTTTCGTTCTGCGCCTAGTGTCGTTTGTCGCGGGGTGCCTTGCCACTCCAAATCGCGGTCTGAATTGTAGCCCATTGGAGTTCGCCGGCTTGCCGGCGCCGTGGTTTGGCGCGTCAGGTATGCTTTCCCCAATAGCGGCGGCAAGCCGCCGCACTCCAAAGTAGATTCACAGCATGCACACCGAGATCGGCCCTGATATTGAGAAAGCCGCGCGCCTGCTGGAGGCGGGCGAGCTTGTCGCCATCCCCACGGAAACCGTCTATGGCCTGGCCGCCAACGCGCTCAATGCCACGGCGGTCGCGCGCATTTTCGAAGTCAAGAATCGGCCTCATTTCGACCCATTGATTGTGCACCTGCCGGCCGGCAATGGCCCCGAGAGCCCCATGTCGGGCATGACCAGCATGGGCCCATGCCGCGACGCGGCCCAAGCTGAAACCTATCTGCGGCGCATGCTCGAGCCCTGGGTGCGCGAGATTCCGGCGTGGGCGCTGAAACTGGCGCGTGCGTTCTGGCCCGGGCCGCTCACGCTGGTGCTGCCGCGCAAGCCAGTCATCCCCGATATCGTGACCAGCGGGCTCGACACCGTGGCACTGCGCATCCCCGCGCATTCGGCGACGCTGGATTTGCTCGCACGCTTGCCCTTTCCGCTGGCGGCTCCCAGCGCCAACCTGTTTGGGCGAGTCAGCCCGACCACGGCACAGCACGTTGTCGAACAACTCGGCGGCAAGATTCCCTACGTGCTCGATGGCGGGCCTTGCGGCATCGGCCTTGAAAGCACGATCGTTGGCGAAGTGAATGGCGCGCCCGCGATTTTGCGCCTGGGCGGCTTGCGGCAAGAAGATATTGAAGCCTGCATCGGCAACGTCGCAAACGCGCCATTGAGCGGCAAGCCGCTTGCCCCCGGCAATCTCGAAAGCCACTACGCGCCGAGTGCGCCCCTTTACTTCGACGATCTCGGCTATGCCCAGCGAGGCTACGCCCCCGGTGAAGTCGCGCTGCTTCTATATAAGAAGGAACTCGCAGGCGTTCCCGCAGACCAGCAGCGCGTGCTTTCGCCGCTCGGCGATCTCAACGAAGCCGCGCAGAAGTTGTTTGCCGCGATGCGCGATCTTGATGCGCTGTGCGCAAAGCGGGGGCTTAAAGCGATCTTCACCCAGCACTGCCCCGACCAGGGCCGGGGCCGTGCTATCAACGACCGCCTGAAACGGGCATCTGCAGCACGGGTCTCCTGATCCGTGCCGTTTAGAACTGGAGCAAACATGAAACGCCTGATTCTCGCTGCACCCCTTTTGGCCGCCATAGCCTTTCTTGTTCCGGGTGTTGCGCAAGAAACGGCTCAACCGTCGCGCGAAGCCGGCACGCACGAATTGCTGCACGCCACGCTCTATGCGCAAACAGCCGCCGAGTATCGCGCACTGTGCATCGCCAGTTACGGACAGGGCCGCATGCAGTTGGAAAAAGCGCTCGCTGAAAAAGGCTGGAGCGCCTGCCTGGAGCAGAAAGGAGAATTCGGAGAGTTGCCGCCGGCCATCATTCTCGATGCCGATGAAACCGCGATCAACAACTCCGCCTACGAGGCGCGCTTGATCGAAGGCGGCGGTGAATACGGCACCGCCACCTGGCTGCCCTGGTGCCGCGAGCGCAAAGCCACGGCCGTGCCCGGCGCCGTCGAGTTCTGCAAGTTCGCCGCCGAGAAGGGCTGCACGGTGTTTTTTGTGACCAATCGCGACAGCGACGTGCGCGAAGAAACCCGCGCCAACCTGAAAGAGCTCGGCTTTCCCATGAAGGACGGCGTGGAGACGGTGCTGTGCCGTGAGCAGGGCGTGAGCGACAAAGGCCCGCGCCGCAAACAAGTGTGCGAGAAACACCGCGTGCTGCTGCAGTGCGGCGATCAGCTCACTGATTTCTGCAGCGAGTTCAACAAGGCCACCACGGCGAGGCGCAACGAGCTGTGCGCCAAGTACGCCGATTGGTTCGGCACGCGCTGGATCGTGCTGCCTAACGCGATGTACGGCGACTGGGAAGCTTCGCTATATGACTATAAGTTCGCACTCAGTATTGAAGAGAAAGTCGCGCGCAAACGCGCCAAACTCGATCTCGCCGGCGGTGCGCCGATTACCGACGCGCACAAATTGCTCAGCGCCGGTCCGATGCTCGGCTACAGCGAAATGACCGAGACCGTGATCTGGCTGCAAACGGTGAGTGAGGCGAGTGTGCGCCTGCGTTTTTGGCCCAAGGAAAAGCCGGAACTGGTGTTGGAAACCGCGAGCGTAATCACGCGCACCGAGTTTGATTACATTGCATCGATCCAGCTCACGGACCTGTTTCCGGGCACGCGCTACGCCTACCAGCTCTGGCTCAACGGCACGCTCTTGAAATTCGATTACGCGCTGGAGTTCCAGACGCAGCCCATCTGGCGCTGGCGCGGCCCCGCGCCGGATTTCACGTTCACCTTTGGCTCGTGCATGTATATCAACGACGAGCCCTTCGACCGGCCCGGCAAGCCCTATGGCGCGGAAAATGAGTTGCTCGGCGCCGTTGCCGCCGAGAAGCCCGAATTCATGCTCTGGCTGGGCGACAACGTTTATCACCGCGAGGCCGACTGGCTGACGGAAGAAGCGATGCGCAAGCGCTATCGCCACACCCGCGCCTGCAAAGAGCTGCAGCCGCTGCTTGCGGCCACGCACCACTATGCGACTTGGGACGACCACGATTACGGCCCCAACGACAGCGACCGCAGCTTCCGGCTCAAGGATGCCTCGCTTCGCATTTTCAAGGATTATTGGCCCGGCGTGAACTACGGCCTCGGCGGCGAAGGAGTGTGCTCGCGCTTTGAATGGGGCGATTGCGAGTTCTTCATGCTCGACGACCGCTGGTGGCGCGCGCCCGACAAACTGCCCGAGGACGAGCGCGAAATGCTCGGCAAGGCGCAACTGCAATGGCTCAAGGACGGGCTGATCACGAGCAAAGCCGCGTTCAAGTTTGTGGTGTGCGGCGGGCAGATGTTCAACCCGGCCACGAACTTCGAGTGCTTTGGCAAGTACCCCGCCGAGCAGAAGGCGCTGTCCGATTTCCTGCTGGCCGCGAAGATTCCCGGAGTGGTTACGCTAAGCGGCGACCGCCACGCCGGCGAGCTTCTGAAAATCGAACGCGCGGGCGCCTACCCGCTCTATGAATTCACCTCAAGCCCGCTGACCGCAGGCCCGGGCCGCTACGAGCCCGAGGCCGAAAACAAAGCGCGCGTGCCGGGTACCTGGGTCACCAACACGCGCCATTACGGCAAGATCAAAGTCAGCGGCAAAGACAACGAGCGCACGCTGACAATGAGCGCCCACGACAAAGCCGGCAAAGAACTCTGGAAGCACGAGATCAAGGAAAGCGAGCTGCGCTTTGCCAAGTAACCCGCCCTTGCGAGAGCAAGCCGCCCGCATACCCTTGTGCGCGCGTGGGCCTGTAGCTCAATCGGTTAGAGCAGAGGACTCATAATCCTTTGGTTCCGGGTTCGAGTCCCGGCGGGCCCACCAATCAAACTGGCTTGTAGAGCCGTTTCCGAGGAATCACCCAAAAGCGGCAAACCTACTGTATCAGATATTGTATCAGTTATTTTTTGCATTGTCCGGTTTGTAACGGTGCCGGTCGGTCAATCCCCGCCTGTTCTTGTGCAATCTGCTCACACGATCCCTACCAAAACGGCTGAAGGCGATTCCCTGTCCCCCTGACCGAAATCTTGGCGTGGGTCATTGAATAATTGGGTGGAGTAATTGCCTCTTCCTCGAGGCGGCGACTGGGCCGCTGAAAGGAAGAAGTCATGGCTGGAATTTCAGGTAGTCCGAGTGACCGTACGGAGTCGGATCCTCGGGACTTTGAGGACGGAGCGCTTCTTGCTGGGCGCGAAGCGGATAGCAACGGTCGACCTCCGGCTGGCGACGAAACGCATGGCAATCGGCTGGCCGATGTTACCTCGGGCGAGAGCTTTGGCGGCGAAGATCTTCATGACGAACCCGACCTCGATGAAGAGGAGGCACGGGCTTTGTCAGAGGAACTGGGCCGGGAGTTTGGCGACGTCGATCCTGAGGGTGCTGAGTACGAGGACATCCCGCCTGATGAAATGCCCGAGCAAAAGCGGGGCGGCCGTTACGCTTCAAGCCCCGCGCACAAGGGTTACGTGCGGCTGGCTGGACCCAGGCGCAAGCAGGTTCCAGATCACACGCCAGAAGGTTTGGTTTCGGACGACGAGGCGGCTCAGCTGCGCTCCAAGGTGCTGCTGCCAACTCCCGCGGTGCGGCCAGCGTTCACGGCCCAGCAGCGTTTCCTGATTCTGGACATCTGGGTGCGTTCGGCACTACCGGCTGGCGACTTCGCGCCGCTGGTCGGCGTTGCGCCGCACACGCTGTACTCATGGCGCAAACGCTTTGATGAGTTCGGGCCTGCAGGGCTTTCAGACCAGCCCAAGGGCGCCCCTACTGGCTCGCGGCTCAACGTCGCCACGCGCCGCGCGATCGTGATGCTCAAGCGCAATCACCCCGAATGGGGCTGTGAGCGCATCCAGGACGTGCTGATGCGCAGCGAAGGCTATACGGCCAGCGCGCATGCCATCTCACGCGTGCTGCTTGAAGAAGGCCTGACTTCGCCGCCCGAGGAAGAACGGCCTGTGCCGCACAATCAAAAGCCAAAGTCCTTCGAGCGTGCCAAGCCCAACCAACTCTGGCAGACAGATCTGTTCACCTTCATCCTCAAGCGCGAGAACCGCCGCGTGCACATGGTTGCCTTCATGGACGACCACTCGCGCTTCATCGTAGGTTTTGGCATCCACGCCACCGCTTCCGGCGCGCTCGTGCGCGAAGTCTTCGAAGCCGCGAGCATCAACTACGGCTCGCCCGAGGAAGTGCTCACCGACAACGGCACGCAGTACCACACCTGGCGCGGCAAGAGCGACTTCCGCAAGCTCTGCGAGAAGCGCGGCATAAAGCAGATCGTGGCGCGGCCGCACCATCCCCAGACGCTGGGCAAGATCGAGCGTTTCTGGGGCACGCTCTGGCGTGAGTACGTGGAGAGCTCGGTGTTTCAGGGCCTGGAGGATGCGCGCAAACGCATCGGCCTGTTCATCGACCACTACAACTTCCAGCGCCCGCACCATAGCGCCGGCGGGCTGGCCCCGGCCGACCGCTTCTTCAACGCGGCACCGGAAGTGCTCGCCACGCTCAAGGCGCGCGTGGCTCAGAACGCACACGATCTCGCCATCCACGGCGTGCCGCGCAAAACCGTCTACCTCACCGGCAAGGTCGGCGACGTGGGTGTGTCGCTGCACAGCGAGGGCGACAAAGTGATCCTCACGGACACCGAGGGCCGTCGCGAAGAGGTCAATCTCGCGGCGCCGGGCCGCCGCGCTGAAGCCGGTGCTGCGGATGAGCTGCCGCCTGCCGTCAGCGTCGAGGGTCGGCCTGCCGACCATCCCGGCGTGAGGGCGGAGCCTGCGGCTCCTGGAACTTCGCCGCTGGATAAGGGACTCGCGCAGCTGCGCAAGGTGCTCAACGAATCCGGGCGCAACGGCGCGCAGCAGTCCGAGAAGCGGGGTGAAGCATGAACACACCTGCTCCCGTGAAAACGACGGCCGCGAAGACTCCGCTAAAACCGGACGAGCGGCCAACCGTACCGCCCGCCAAGCCGAAACAGAAAGCCAAGCCTGTCGGGCTGAGCACTTTGAAAGGCACACCCGAAGCGCGTCGGCAGGCGGCTCTGATTCCGGAGGTGCTCGGCGGCCTGCGCGGCCCCAGCGACGCCGCCAAGGCCATGGGAGTAGCGTTGCCGCGCTACTACATGCTTGAGACGCGTGCACTGCAGGCGCTGATCAAAGCCATGGAGCCGCTGCCGCGCGGCCCGAGGCGAAACCCGGATGCAGAGATCGCCGCGCTGCAGAAGCAGCTCACGCGCCAGAAGCAGGAACTGGTGCGCGGCCAGTCCCTGCAGCGAGCGATGCGCAGTGCAATGGGCATTGCCGTGGCTCCTCCCAAAGAAGCCAAGCCCGAGCCCGGCAAGCGCAAGCCCAAGCGGCCGAGCGTGCGCGCGCTCAAAGCGGTGAAGGTGCTGCGTGCGGGTATCGAAGAGCCGCAGCCGACGGCGCCTGTAACGCCGCAGGAGGTGACGGCCTAATATGAGTTATCCACGCGAATCTGACAAAAGCACATTCTGCTTGCCGGTCGTGGTGGCCGTGCGAAAAGCGCGGCATTGCGAGTATGCGGAGCAAAGCCATGCCCTCTGGACGTCCACCCCTGGGGATTTCGCTGGTCGAGAAGCTGGAAGGCTCGGAGGAGAGCAAGCAGCGTTTGCGTGTAATCCTCTCGACGCTGGCAGGCGAGTTGACCATTGCCGAGGCTTGCAGCCAGCTCGGCATTGGCGAGTCACGTTTTCACGAGATGCGTACGCAGGCCCTGGAGGCGGCACTCCAGGGCATTGCGCCGCGCAAACCCGGGCGTCGATCCAAGGCGCCCAGCCCCGAAGAGAAGCGCGCGCAGGAAGCCGAGCAGAAGGCGAGCGACCTCGAGTACGAGCTCTACACGCGCCAGGTCCGCGACGAGCTGATGGCGTCGCTGCCCCATGTGCTGATCCGGCCCGAGGCGCTCAGCCAGCCCGCTCAAAAAAAGCCGCTTCTGCCGCCCAACCTGCTGTAGAGCCGCGCGGCTGGGCCAACCAGCGCCCGCGGCGCGAGGCCGAACAGGCCTTGCACAACACCGTCGTCGAATTCGCGCACTGGGCCAAGTTGCGCGGCTACACCAAGTGCGAGACCGCGGCCGAGCTGGGTATTCCAAGCCGCACGCTCTATCGCTGGCAGAATCAGCGCAGCAGCTCTCTCAGGCCGCGCGGGCGCAAGCCGCGCTGTTGCAGTGATGAGGAGCGGCGTGCCGTCGTGGCCACGCTCGTGAAGCTGGGCCCGCGCACCGGCATGCCCACGCTGATCGCGCACCATCCCCAAATCGCACGCGCAGAGCTGCGCGAGATCGAGCGCGAACACCGCCGCAACTGGCGCCGTCGCAGCACCTATCTCATGACGCGGCTTTTCTGGACCACGCCCGGCACCGTCTGGGCCATGGATTTCACGATGCCGGAGTCCCTGATCGACGGAAAGTTTGTGCGCGTGCTGGTCGTGCGCGACCTTGCCAGCGGCTTCACCCTGCTCGCGCTGCCGTGCATGGGCGAGGACTCGGACACCGTGCTGACCGGCCTGCAGAGCCTGTTCGAGCTGCACGGTGCTCCGCTGGTGATCAAGAGCGACAACGGCAGCGCCTTTGCGGAGAGCCGCGTCCAGGCTCTCTTGGCCGAGAAAAACATGCTGCAGCTCTTCTCGCCGCCGTATTACCCGCGCTACAAAGGAAGCTGTGAGCGGGGCATTGGCGAACTGAAGAACCGCACGAAAGTACCTGGCAGAGCTGAATCTGAGACCCCAAGCCTGGAGCAGCAGTGATCTGCAAAACGCCGTCCACATTGCCAACGAGATCATCCGCCCCTGGGGCTGGCGCAAACCCACGCGCGCCGAGGTCTGGAGCGCGCGCGCATCTATCACTGACGAGCAGCGGAAAAACCTGGCCGAACTTCGCGCAGCGAAGCTCGGCCCAAATAGGACTGTCGCGGACGAAGTCCGCGACCAGGCAATTACTCTTGAGGCAGCGTTCCGGCCCGGGGCGGGGGGCAGTGAAACCCCCGCCCCCGGGTCCGGCCAAAGCGCCCTCGAAAATTTGTCGAAGCACGAGCTGGCCAGTTTGGAGCGTCATTCAATCGAAGGCGCGCTGGAACAACTCGGTTTTTTGTGTTACCAGGAGAGGCGTTTTACTCCGCCCATTAAACTCTAATTCAATGCAAACATTTCGGGTGGGGCACAGTGGGTATTTCAGTCGGAAAGGGCGGCAAGGCGGGCTCACAGAACGTGACGCTGACAGTCGCCAATCCGGATCAAGTTGTCGAGATCGACGTAGGTGATCTGGTCGAAGGCTACCCGGAAGAAAAGTAAGTGCAGCAGATCTCGCTCTTCCGCGTATGCGTCCTGGCTCTATCGCGCCAATATTCGTCGCCTGTAGTGGCCTGAAAAGCCGTTTTGAGAATGCGCAAGCCGCAAGTGCCTACATGATGTTGAGCTGCAGTTTGGCCGCGTCGGACATCATGTCCTTGCTCCATGGCGGCGTCCAAACCAGGTTGACTTTGGCGTTGTTCACGCCAGGAGCTGACTTGATTTTGTTCTGCACTTCGCCCGGCAGGCTGCCCGCCACGGGGCAGGCGGGGCTGGTGAGCGTCATGGTCACATCGACGTTGCCCGTGAGATCGACGCTGACGTTGTACACCATGCCCAGCTCGTAGATGTTCACGGGTATCTCGGGATCGAAGATCGTCTTCATGACCTCGATGACGCGCTCTTTGAGATTGCGCGCTTCCACAAGCGTCATGGGCTTGCGCGGCTCGCCCGACGGCGCCGCAGCAGCCGCCTCGATAGGCGCGGCATGGGGCACCGCAGTCGTGACTTGTCCACCGGCCTGGGCCACGAGGGCTGCAGCGCCGACCGGCTGGGGCGAGGTCTGAATCTTGTTTTCGTCTGCCATTTTTCGCCTTTACTGCGTCGCGTGTGCCGCGTCGCACTTCAACTGCTGTTCACCCGGGACACGCGACCTGGGCCAGTTTCAATTACGCAAACATCTTGCGCACCTTGTGTAATCCCTCCAAGAGCGCGTCGATTTCTTCTTTCGTGTTGTACATCGCAAAGCTGGCGCGGGCGGTGGCCGGCACCTGGAAGCGGTCCATCACCGGCTGTGCGCACGGGACACCACTGCGCACAGCCGGTGATGGACCG
>Ga0154020_10007770_pt1 | contig 12487 bp, 11 predicted proteins | sample Klosneuvirus_201_FD_109709 | JGI IMG/M metagenome (GOLD analysis project Ga0154020, IMG submission 109709) | Active sludge microbial communities from wastewater, Klosterneuburg, Austria - Klosneuvirus_20160825_MG | ecosystem: Engineered > WWTP > Aerobic digester > Activated sludge | place... | reverse complement strand
TCGGCGTTGCGATCGTCAATCATTTCCGACGTGAATGCGGAGCGCATGTCATCGCCTCGACTCATTATCGCGGCCTAAAGATGTACGCGGCAAATGATACGAGTGTTGTGAATGCTTCGGTCGAGTTCAACGAGAACACTCTCGAACCGACCTATCGATTACTGACCGGACTTGCCGGTGCGTCGTCCGGCATCGAGATCGCTCGCCGGTTCGGGATTCGCGACAAGATAATCGGCCACGCACGCGAACACCTCGACGTTTCCGCTCGCGAAGCCGAGGAATACTTGCAGCGTTTGCAGACTGAAACACGGCTTGCCGAAGACCTACGTATCGCACTCGAAGAAGAACGCGAGATCGTCGCGGCAAGATTCGGTTCGCTCGAAAGCGAGGCCGAAAAACGGGAAAAGCAGCGAATACGCGAATTCGAAGCCAAGCTTGCCGAATCGGTCGCCGATTTTGACCGACAATCGAAGGCATTTCTCGACGCGATCCAGGACAAAGCTCTCAAGAACCGGCTCGAAAAGGAACGCAGTGCCCGAAAGGCGGAGTTGAACCGAGCGATCGTCGAGAAGGTGAGTAGAAAACCCGCACCGACGAGCGCTTTTGCAAGCGATGAGGCGCGTGTCGAATCGGATGGCGAGATCGAGGTCGGTTCGACCGTCACGACAAGTTTCGGAAAGGTCGGCAGGGTCGAGCGGATCGACGACGATGTCGCACAGGTCGTTGTCGGTAACATTCGCTTGCGGCAAAAGGTGAGTGAGCTCGCCCTGGCCGAACCCGAAACTAAGGGCAGCCCGAAACCGCAAAGCACTCATCGCCCGATAGACGCCGACGATTCGCCCGCCGAGCTCAACCTCATCGGCAAGACGACTGCCGACGCCGAGTACGAACTCGACCGCTTTCTCGATGAAGCGTATATGGCGAGTTTGCCACGCGTGCGGATCATCCACGGTTTCGGAACCGGCGCCTTGAAAAATTACGTTCACCACTTCTTGAAGGCCAGCGATCTAGTCGAACGCTTCGAATTCGCCCCGTCATCCCATGGCGGAAATGGTGCTACAATAGCGGAATTGAAACTCTAGGGGTTGCCCAATAGGCTTATGCACACAGAGATCGTCAAGCAGATCAATCAGCTACCACCAGTAGAGCGCGTAGAAATTATTGAAGAAGTGTCACGCGTTCTCCGCCGCGAGATGGATAAGGGTGTCCGCGCTCCCATTTCCGAACAAGAAAAAGAGCGCCGGCGAGAAGCGATCGAACGCCTTCGCGGAATAGCAAGCGTACCTGGCAAACGTCCGCCAACCGACGAGGAAGTAAAACAGGGGTACGCAGACTATCTTGCCGAGAAATATAAGTGAAGCGTATCCTCATCGACAGCGACGTTTGCCTCGATCATCTCCTTGAACGTCCGGACCATGCGCAAATGGCGTTAGCCGTGTTCGATTGGCTCGACAAAGGTGCGTTCTCTGCCTGCGTCTGCGCGGTTTCGTTGACGACCGTTCATTACATCGTCCGGAAAGAAAGGGACAAGAGCACCGCGTTGGCCGCCGTTGACAGCCTTCTCGTTCTTGTCGATGTGTGTGCGGTTGATCGAAATGTACTCGAACTTGCCCGCTCTCTCGGCTTTAAGGACTACGAAGACGCTGTGCAGTGTGCGTCGGCGGTTGCCGAGGGGCTTGACGCGATCGTAACGCGGAACGTGAAAGATTTTGCCAACTCGCCGCTCACGGTCTATTCACCTACAGAGTTCGTCAAGCTCCTTCAATCGAACGAGGCGAGCGAGGAGCCGGATTAGCCGTTCGTGTGGAAAATGCTCGGGTCGTCGATTTGTATCTAGAAAATGAAGATTCTGCTAGCAATTATTTGCCTCGCTCTTTTCGGCACGACAACTCTAAGAGCGCAAGGCGATATATTTCCGATCGATGAGTTTGGAAAGGTCAGTTGTGAGGATCTGATCGCACGAGTTGACAACCTTGGAATCCAGCTGACTACCCTCAAGAAGGAAACTAGACCGGGCTACGTCATCTTCCTAAGGAAAGGTGCTGAAGCCACCGAACAGGACTGGCAGATGAAATTCATTCACCGGACGCTGATATCGCGATTTGGCAACCGACTGAACGTAACGTTCTTGCGAAAGACGAGCGACCTTGGCCCATCGACCGAATTTTGGATCAACCCTCCGGATGTCATTCCGGAGGTCAGAAGAATCGTGTTCGGGAATTCTGAGGTAATATTTCGCATTCCCTTTAATATCGAAAAAAGAACCCTGTTTGATGATGCGAGCGTCGACCCGTGTTCCAATTTTGTGCAAGACGGCTTCGTCAGAATGCTGCAGTCCGACCCGACGCTGACGGGCTATATCGTAAGTATCAACTACCCAAAAAAAGAACGTTCCGAATTGATCAAGCATTTCCGTGATATGCTTCGCGAAAATGGGCTCGAGGATCGAGGGGTTCGCTTCTACTTTAAGACAAAGCAGATGCCTGATGGCTCATCCTTTGGCATCAACGAGTACTGGTTGATGCCCATGAAGAAATATTGACCACTTTTCGGCCTTTGGTGACTTTTAGAAAATGCGAGATGCCCGAGAAATTATTCTTTCGATCGCTTGCGCCCTTGTCGTTTTTGGAGCGGCCGAGTCTGTGAGCGCGCAAGATTGGCCGGTGCCTACGCTCGTCGATGAGGTTTTCCAAGCACCGGCCTGCGATGAGATGCTTGCGCGAATAGATAGGTTCTACGCCTTTCTTCACAAAGAGGAAGCGGAAGAAGGGCTTGTTGAGATTACCGGCTCGCACGAGCATTTGATCGAAAAACTCCGAATGGTAGTGCGTTTTGTTCCCGGAGGATCGCAACGCGGTGGGGTGATCAAGCCAACTGTAACTGTGGTGCGTGGCGAGGATGAGGGAGAATCCAGAATGCGATTCTGGTCGATTCAAGTTAGTGAAAGCAGGCCGGTTGTAACGCCCACTCGATGGGATCTGACTATCCCGAAAGGAACTAAGCCCTTCTATTTTCATTCGGACTACGATAATACCTGTGGCTATCCTATGGTTTACCCGGTTCTAAAAGAGCTTCTCGCCGCGAACCCGCATCTTAGGATCAATGCTGTCGTATCGCAGAGAAACCCGCGGGGATATAGGAAAGAGGTTAAGCAAATTCGAGAAACGCTCGGCCCCGCAAGCAAAGGCCGGATAAGATTCTTCCGCTCAAAAGACACCTATGCTCTCGGCACTGAGTTCTGGTTGCTACCTTAAGTAAATTTTACCGTTCGGAAACTTTCAAGCTATGAAGCCCGTTATCATCGCATTCGTTTCTTCTTTTCTGTTAGCTTCGATCGCGGTTGGGCAACCAACGCCGATCCTCTTGGACGAGTTCGACAGGACACCTTGTGATGCATTCTTAGCAAGGGTGGATAATTTCTACCTTCAGCTAAACGCGGATCCAGCATCCACGGGCTATTTTATTCTGTCCGGCCCTGACGATAAACATCTCAAGATGCTGGAGATGGATATGCTATTTGATGGAGCGATCGCTCAACGAGCCTACGATCCGACATTGGTTAAAAAGGCGATTGCTAGAAACTTGAATTCGGACCAAATACACCTTCAATTCTGGCTCGTGCCGCTAGGCTCGCTGCCACCCGAGATCGAGAAAGTGCGCAGAATTGAGTGGCATTATAACTTAACCCCCGATATGAAGCCGTTCATCCTGCATACGGACAACGAACACATTTGCTCGACCCCGACTTTTCCGAGAGTGTATGAGGCGATCTTAATGGCGAACCCAAGGGCGCACGGCAATGTCGTGATTTATGGAAACTCTCGAAAGGTACTGCAGCAGGGGCTAAAAGACACAAAGGAGATACTTAACGCGATTCCGAAAACTCGCATACGCTATTTTTTCGAAAAGTCCGAAGAAAGCGATTATCCTTGGGCGGAATATTGGATAGTCCCGCCAAAGCCAAAACGCCCAAAACGTTGACGCCGTAATCGTTTCGTCGCACGATTTCCCTATGTCAATCACGGTCGAGCTAACTCTACCCGAAAGCGTCAGGCTCAGTGGCGACGAACTGAAGCTGATCCTTGCCGCTAAGCTGTTTGATCTCGGCGAATTATCATCGGGACAGGCTGCAAAAATGGCAGGTATCAGTCGGCGTGAATTCCTGGAATCCGTCGGCAAATATGGCGTTTCGATATTTCAGTACACCGCCGACGAACTTAAAGAAGACCTGCAGCGTCTCAGAAAATGACCGCGCCGGTCGCATTATCTTCACAAACACCTATCAATTAGCTATTCTCAATATCGCCGCTAGTTTTGAATGCTAACGTGCGACGAATGCTCTATCCGCAATATGTCATTGACGATCTGAAGGTGCGTGCCGACCTGGTGCGGATAATACAGCCGTATGCACAGGACTTGAAAAAAAAGGGTGCGAGTTGGATGGCGTGCTGCCCTTTTCATCAGGAAAAGACGCCTTCGTTCTCGGTGAATCCTGCAAAAGGGTTTTACAAGTGCTTTGGTTGCGGCAAAGGCGGAACAGCGTTCAATTTCCTGATGGAAATGGAGGGTTTGAACTTCCCCGAGGCAATAAAACGCGTCGCCGAGATGTCGGGCTATATGCTGCCCGAGCTCGAGGACGACGTGAGTTTTGCTCGTTCGAAAAAGGCTCGCGAAGAGAAGAAGGCTCTTGCCGATCAGATAATCGAGCTCAACCAGGTCGCACTTGATTTTTGGCAAAAAGAGTTCGCAGGAAAATCGAAAGACGCGAAAGTAGCGCGGAAATATATCGCCGACCGCGGGCTTTCTGATGCGACTATCGAGAACTTTCGGCTCGGTTTTTCTCCCGATAAATGGGATTCCCTTTTAGGATTGCTGCGTGATTTCGGCGCGGACGACAAACTGATCACGCAGTCGGGCCTCGTCAGCGTAAACGAAGATAAAGACAGGACTTACGACCGTTTTCGCGGCCGCGTGATGTTCCCTGTTCTTGATGTTTCAGGGAAGCCCGTCGCGTTCGGTGCACGAGCGATCAAGCCGGACGACAACCCGAAGTATCTAAACTCCCCCGAGACCGCAGGCTACACAAAAGGCGACAATCTTTACGGCCTCTTCCAGGCGAAGGACGCGATCCGCCGCAAAGGTTTCGCGATCCTCGTCGAAGGCTATCTCGACCTCATCGCCCTTGTCGAGAACGGCGTCGATAACGTCGTTGCGAGTCTCGGAACTGCGTTCACGGATGCACAGGCGAAGCTGCTTTCGCGGTTCACAAGGCGAATTGTCATCAATTACGACGGCGATTCCGCAGGCATAAAGGCGGCACGAAGGGCGATCGAGCTGCTCCTTCCGCACGATTTCGATGTAAAGGTCCTCGTTCTGCCCGACGACAAAGACCCGGACGATTTTATTCGGCAGAATGGCGAGGCGGAATATAACGCACTTCGAGGCCGTGCGACGCCGTTCCTGCAATTCGCCCTTACGGCTGCAACCGAGGGCCGCAAACTTTCGAACGCCAAGCAAAAGGCCGAGGCCGTCGAGGACTTCTTGCCCGTCATAACCGCGATCCGCAATCATGTGCAGCAGCGTGAGAGTTTCGATCAGGCGATGGATTTCTTTGGAATCGATGATACCGCTCTCCGCCGCGAACTGTGGCAAAGTTCGACAGGCAAGGCTGCCCCGCATATGCAGCGAACCGACCCGACGCGTTCGATCTCGCGTGCCGCTCGTGCGAAAGTGACGGTCGCTGAGAAAAATCTGCTGAAGATACTCGTTCACGACCGCGAACTTGCAGCAACGATCTTGCCGCAGCTTGAGACGAGCGATTATGAGAACCTTGCAACTGCTGAGCTCTATGAGGCATTTATCGCGATCTCGGGGAAGGGGGACGAAGTATCCGCCGAATCGATCGTCGAACACCTTGACGGCGACGAGACCACGCTTGAACTCGCCCGCGAGATATTGATCGCTCAAAAGTTCCGAGAGGCAGATGAAGCGATGGACGAAGCTCTCGCCGAGGCAGAAAACTGCGTTTTTGCCCTTAGAAATATGGCCATTCGCAATCGCGTCGAGGCCATCAGCCGTGAGGCGGCCATAGCCGAGCAGGACAATGACCGCGAGGCACTTTCCCGCCTGATCGAAGAACAACTGAATCTTGAGAAAATTCGGCGTACTTTGGAGTCAAATAACGCATAGTAATGTGTTATACTTTCCAATTTGCTTGATGTCGGGTCGAGGCGTGAAACTTTACCTCGGCAAAGAGCGTTATTAACTATTTTTAGAACAACGATTTAGCCTTTTCCACAATCCAAAGTGTTTATCACAGAATATGGCAGTTGATTACGACGAAAAAGAAGACCTGATGGATCGCCTGCTTGCCCTCGGCAAGCGAAAAAAATTCTTGAGCCTCGAAGAACTTCACCGCGAGATCCCGCAGAATATGATGTCGGAGGACGAGCTTGAGGACGTTCTCGAAAGACTAGAAGGAGCGAATATCTCCGTAGCGGAGAGCGACGCAAAGCTGCTCGAACGCGCGAGCGACCTAGCCCTTGACGATGCCGACGATGACGAGGAAGAGGAATCCGACCTCGACCTTTCAGCCGGTGTCCTAGACAAATCGAACGATCCCGTACGCCTATACCTTCGCGAAATGGGCGTTGTGCCGCTCCTGAACCGCGAGGGCGAGGTCTCGATCGCTCAGCGTATCGAACGCGGCCAGATCAAGACGCACAAGGCGATCGCACGTTCGCCGATCGCGATTGAAAGGCTTCTGCATATCTCCGAGGAGTTGACGACCGGAAAGGCGAGCATTCGCGAAACCGTCGTTTTCTCGGAACAGGCGGAAATTTCGGTCGAAGAGGACAAGGCCGAAGAATATATGCGTTGGACGCTCGAGGGATTGGAGAATATCCGCGAGCATTTCAAGGTCGCGCTCAAGACCTGGCTGTCTCTCATTAAGGAACAGGAAAAACTCGAAGGCAAAAAGGGCGGAAAGCGCCTTTTGACCTTGAAGCGGAAGACGGCCCGTCAGCGGCTCGAGGTCGCGAACGAGATCAAGAATCTGAATCTCACTGAACGCGCACTTCAAAAGCTGATCGGTGCGATACGCCAAGTTGTGGACGATATCCGTTCGGCCGAACGCATTATCAAGCGCTGTACCGAGAAGATCGCCCGAAAACCGGTTCCGAAGACGAAGAAGGAACTCAAATCGCAGATCGATGCCGCAAGATCGGTTCTCGCAGCCATCGAGGATAAATATCATCTGCCGATCGTTGAGATCAAGCGTTCGTATCACACGATCAGCGTCGGCGAATTCGAAACGAACAAGGCGAAACGCGAACTCGTCGAGGCGAACCTTCGTCTCGTGGTCTCGATCGCCAAGAAGTATACGAACCGCGGGCTGCAGTTCCTCGACCTGATTCAAGAAGGCAACATCGGCCTGATGAAAGCGGTCGATAAGTTCGAATGGCGTCGCGGCTATAAATTCTCGACTTATGCGACGTGGTGGATCCGACAGGCCATCACGCGTGCGATCGCCGATCAGGCCCGCACGATCCGAATTCCCGTGCATATGATCGAGACGATCAACAAGCTCATACGCACCTCGCGTCTGCTTGTGCAGGAACTGGGCCGCGAACCAACCTCCGAAGAGATCGCAAAGCGGATGGATATTCCTGTTTCGAAAGTACGAAAGGTCTTGAAGATCGCGCAGGAACCGATCTCGCTCGAAACCCCGATCGGTGAAGAGGAAGACTCGCATCTAGGCGATTTTATCGAGGACCGCTCGATCTTGAATCCGGCCGAATCCGTAACGTTCTCGAACCTGCGGGAGATCACAGACGAGGTTCTAGCAACGCTCACGCCGCGTGAGGAAAAGGTCATCAAGATGCGTTTCGGGCTTGGTAATACAGGTTCGGAACACACGCTCGAAGAGGTCGGCCAGCATTTCGCCGTAACTCGCGAACGTATCCGGCAGATCGAGGCCAAGGCTTTGAGAAAGCTGCGGCATCCGTCGCGTTCGCGGCGCTTGAAGGCCTTTTTAGAAGGCAAGCAGAACTAATACTGCTTTATTTTTGACTTGAGCAAAAAATGCGCCGGTGCGGCTTAATGCCCGCTGGCGCATTGCTCGTTCTGAGGACGTTCAATACTCGCATTCTCCCCACTGGGGGATCAAGGGCCGCGGCATTTTCGATTCGAAGCCACGCTCCTTGCAATTGCGTGAGCGAGTTCGTAGGCTCATTGGAAAGGATCGACATATATAAGCTCTTTCTGTCCGAAGACTCGATCCGGGCGATAAGGGTGTTCGACCTTACCACAATGGAGGAACTTTATGCCTGACAAGAAGCAACTTACAACTGCCGCCGGCGCACCCGTGCCCGACAACCAGAACGTACTGACCGCCGGAAGACGCGGGCCGACCTTGCTCGAGGATGTATGGCTCCTTGAGAAACTCTCGCATTTTGACCGTGAAGTGATACCGGAACGCCGGATGCATGCGAAAGGCTCCGGAGCGTACGGCACCTTTACGGTCACGAACGATATCACGAAATATACGCGTGCCAGGATCTTCTCCGAAGTCGGCAAGAAGACCAGCCTATTCGCTCGCTTCACTACTGTAGCAGGTGAACGCGGTGCGGCCGACGCAGAGCGGGATATTCGCGGATTTGCGTTGAAATTCTATACCGAGGAAGGCAACTGGGATCTCGTCGGCAACAACACGCCCGTCTTTTTCTTCCGCGATCCGTTGAAGTTTCCCGACTTGAACCACGCGGTAAAGCGCGGTCCACGGACGAATCTTCGCAATGCCGCGAGTAATTGGGATTTCTGGACATCGCTGCCGGAGGCATTGCACCAGGTGACGATCGTGATGAGCGATCGCGGCATCCCGGCAGGTTACCGCAATATGCACGGCTTCGGCTCGCACACCTTTAGCTTCATCAATGGACAGAATGAACGTTTCTGGGTGAAGTTCCATCACGTTTGCCAGCAAGGCATCAAGAACCTAACCGACGCGGAGGCCGAGACACTCATCGGTAAGGATCGAGAATCACACCAACGTGACCTCTACGACGCGATCGAAGGCGGAGAGTTTCCGAAGTGGAAGCTTTGCGTTCAGATAATGCCTGAGACGGATGCGTCCAAGGTGCCGTACAACCCGTTCGATCTCACAAAGGTCTGGCCGCATGGCGACTATCCGCTGATCGAGGTCGGCGAATGGGAGTTGAACAAGAATCCGGAGAATTTCTTTGCCGAGGTCGAGCAGAGCGCCTTCAATCCTGCACAGGTCGTGCCAGGCATAAGCTTTTCGCCGGATCGAATGCTCCAGGCTCGGCTGCTTTCGTACGGCGACGCGCAGCGATACCGCTTAGGTGTAAATCTGCACCAGATACCGGTCAATGCACCGCGTTGCCCCGTTCATAGCTTCCATCGCGACGGTTCGATGCGCGTGGACGGCAATCACGGCAGCACGCTTGCCTATGAACCCAACAGCTACGGCGAATGGCAGGAACAGCCGGATTTTCGCGAGCCGCCGCTGTCGCTCGAAGGTGCAGCCGACCGTTGGGATCACCGCGAGGATACTGATTACTACAGTCAGCCTGGCGCACTGTTTCGGTTGATGGACGAAAACCAGCAAAAGGCACTCTTCGAAAATACCGCCCGAGCGATGGGCGGAGTTCCCGAAGCGATCTGCCTCCGCCATATTGAAAATTGCAGTAAGGCCGACAAAGCCTACGGCAAAGGCGTTGCGGACGCGTTAGGGCTTTCTGTTCCGGCGTAGCAAAGACAGCTCAAGTGAAATTAGGATTTTCTCATCCACACTGACCGCCGGATCGGCGTCGTGGACTCGACCTGGTCGATAAACTAGAATGTAGATTGTTCTGCTGCGTTCAGTTCGTTGCCGGTTAGAAGGATAACTTTGCGTATTCGTCGCCTTTCGCTATTATTGCCGTTTTTGCTACTGGTTCTGTTTGTGGCTGCGGCTTTCCTGCAATGGACTATCTTTGGATTGCCTAGCTTGCCTGCGATCGACACGGCAAACATCGAAACAGCGACCTCGTCGTTCGGCTTTCCGGCATGGCTGCGGATCACCCATTACGTCAATTTCTTCTTCATTATTCTACTCGTCCGCAGTGGATTGCAGATTTTGATGGATCACCCGCGATTGTATTGGAACGTCCACTGCACTCCGGGCACCGAGTGGCTTCGACTCACACCGATCAAAGTTCCTAAGGATCGTGTCTGGACTGCGAAGGACGATTCCCGCTACCTTTCGCCGTGGATCGGACTGCCCGGTTACCGGCACACGATCGGAATGGCCCGGCACTGGCATTTTCTGAGTGTGCTTTTCTGGGTGGCGAATGGGGCGATCTATGCAGTCCTCTTGTTTGCGACTGGTCATTGGCGGCGCCTTGTGCCGAATTCATGGCAGATCGTTCCCGACGCATGGGCCTTTTTTGTTCATTACGCCACCTTTCATTTGCCGCCGGAGCCGAACGGTTTCTATCACTACAACGCTCTCCAGCAATTAGCGTATTTCGGTGTCGTATTCATTTTGGCTCCGCTAGCCATCTTGACCGGCCCCTCGATGTCACCGGCGCTGACGAACCGGTTCAAGTGGTATCCGAAGCTGCCCGGCAATCGACAGATCGGGCGGTCGCTGCATTTTCTCGTCATGTGCGCGTTCGTCGCTTTCCTAATCGGCCATGTGGCCATGGTGGCGATCACAGGGTTTGTCCGCAACATGAACCACATCGTCACCGGCACGGACGACATCGTTATGGCCGGTGTCTATCTTGGCGCATTGGGAATTGCGGTGATCGTTGCGGTCAATGCGTTGGCCAACTGGCTTGCATGGCGCCGCCCGCGTCTCGTTCAGTATGTTGCTAGAGCGCTCGTTTCTCCAGTAATGTCGTTGCTCCTTAACCGTGCAGCACCACGGGCGGAATTCCGCCGCGAGGACATCTCGCCGTTCTTTTGGGCAAACGGCAAGGTGCCGACATGTGAAGAATGGAAGGCTCTGTCAGATAACGATTTTAATGGCTACCGCTTGAAGATCAATGGCCTGGTCGAAAATCCTGTTGAATTATCGTTGGATGACCTGCGGACAATGGACTCGAAGACGCAGATCACGCTGCATCATTGCATTCAAGGCTGGTCGGGCATTGCGGAATGGGGCGGCCTGCCGATGGCGGATCTAATTCGTTTGGTCAAGCCAAAGCAAAATGCAAAGGCGGTCGTTTTTCATTCGTTCGGCGATGGCGTCGCGCTTCACGAGGGCGTCGAGGGCGTTCGATATTACGACAGCTTATCGATGGAAAATGCTGAAAACCCGCAAACTTTATTGGCATATGAGATGAATTACGAACCGCTCTCTCAACTTCACGGCGCGCCCCTGCGGTTGCGTGTCGAGAATCAACTTGGCTTCAAGATGGTCAAATGGATAAGCTCGATCGAGTTTGTCGAGGACGTAAGATCGGTCGGTAAAGGCGAAGGCGGGTTCGCGGAGGATCACGAATACTTTGGCGAGCTGGCGAATATTTGAGCCGGCCGAGATGCCGAAAGCTCGAGAGCATCAATTACATCTTCGTGTATGGTCTACATCGAGTTTCGGCACCAGCGTCTTTGCGGCGTCTATGGCTCCTTTGATGTGGCGCTGATTTGTGAAGTGCCCGGCGACGTAGATGCCCGGAACGTTCGTTTCGAACGTCTCTTCGGAATAGACAGGAACTTCGCCGGATTTCCCCTGCTCGGTTTTCACTCCGAGGCTTTTCAGCATCGCAAGGTCTGCATCCGAGCCGATAAGCACAAAAACGACATCGGTCGGTATTGTTACTCGCTCGCCCGCTTCGTTCTCGAGGACAGTTTCGCCGACGCGGAATTCAACCACCTTTCCCAAATAGAAAAGCCGGAGACAGTGTTCGCCGAGAGCATTTTCGAGCGGCTGTTTGACCCAGAACTTTATGCAGCCCTGTTTCGGATCGTTGTTCGTCCAATCGTCGCGGTAGATAGCAAGCGTCGTATCGGCGCCTTCTTCGGCGAGGAATAAGGCCGCTTCGCCCGCGGAATTTCCGCCGCCGACGATCAACGCGTTCTTTCGCACCCATGGATAAGTTTCGCGAAAATGATCGAAGACGTGCGGCAGATCTTCGCCCGGTACATTTAGCTTTCGCGGGTGATCCATCGCACCGATCGCGAACAGGACGTTCTTCGCTTTGTACTCGGCCTTGTCGGTTTTGACAGCGAAGATGTGCGGTTCGATCTGTCTGACAGCGAGCACGGTTTCTTCTGTTCGGATATTCAGATCGTTGTCGAGTGCGAAACGCACGTAGTAGGAAAGCAGTTCTTCGCGGGTCGGCTTTTCGCGTGCTGGGTTTAAGGTGCCCGTCGCAAATTCAAGCTCGTTCGTCGTGGAAAAGACAGTCAAACCGACGGGGTAATTGTATATCGTGTTGGCGATAAGCCCTTTTTCGACAACAAGATAGTCGAGACCGGA
>Ga0154020_10007769_pt1 | contig 12488 bp, 15 predicted proteins | sample Klosneuvirus_201_FD_109709 | JGI IMG/M metagenome (GOLD analysis project Ga0154020, IMG submission 109709) | Active sludge microbial communities from wastewater, Klosterneuburg, Austria - Klosneuvirus_20160825_MG | ecosystem: Engineered > WWTP > Aerobic digester > Activated sludge | place... | reverse complement strand
CCCCTCCGTCGGCCAGTGGCAGTAACCCCTTGAGGATCATATCGCCTTTGGCGACTGCCGACAACCCCACACCTGACACACCCGAACCCAAACCGAAACTGCTAATGGGTGAGAGGCGTTGTAGGGAACGGAGGATATCGGTCTTGCCGGTGCCGGGATCCCCAATAAGTAAGATGTGCACGGGGTCTTTTGCAAACAAGAGTAGCGCCGTCGCTCGCTTGTGTGGCCCCATCCCAATGATGTTGGGTGCGATCAAAGCACTGATGCGCTCAAGCGCGTGCGGTGCAAACTGCTGGAACGCAGCCTCGTGCGCTTGCGTGAGGATGCGGGTGTTCACGCGACCCAAGAACGCGTCGACATCGTGATCGCCGCGATGACTCTTAAACGACGGCCACGTCGTGTCTTCGAACAATGCCGCGCTCGTGCCAAAACGCTGCATGGCAGCAAAGCACCGGTCAGTCTTGACGTACTGCGTGAGTTCTGCATGATCCTCAGGTTCGAGGTACAAGCGCGCCATCGAGAGTGCTTCTCGTTTCTCGCCGCTCACAGGGAGTGCGAGCTTGAACAAATCACCGAGCGTCTTTTTCATCGACGATGCTCAGAGGGTGCGCCTTATGAGCTTTTCGGAGGGAAGACGGGGGTGAAGCCGAAACTCACCGCTTTCTTTCGGACATACTCCTCGACCGTCCAACCGTTACGCCGCACGATCTTTTTGACTTCCGCCTCGTCGTTCACTCCTAGGGTGCGTGTTTCGACTGCGTGGATACCGACATCGCCGATAATCTGCCCTGTTGCGGTGTGATATGCGATAGCACCGGTGGTAAGGGGTGCTTGCGCGAGGATGCTTTCGATGGTGAGCGGTAGGCCACGCTCTTGTAGACGCGGGAAGTTCGACAGGGTGAAGGGCATGAGATCGATCTCTATTCCTCGCCCTTGAATTCGCGGGTTCTTGTGCACGTTGCGTTGCAGGGTGAATGCTGCAGGGATGTACGGGTGCGCTGCAAGCCCCTCGCACACGAAATCCAAATCGACCTTCTCGGGGAGCGGCGTCCCATGCAAGAGTTTCGCAAGCGTTCGCGACACGTACCCGCCTAAGAGCCAGACGTGACCTTGACTATTGTCTTGTGCTATCTGCACTGCAGTCACGTAGCGAAGATCTTGTGCAAGGGTCTCACGGAGTTGATCGTGCATACACTACGAGAACCGCTGGTCTGTTAAGAATCTTACGCGTTGCGCAACGAAAAAAGCGTGATCTTACCGTCTTTGGTGCTCGCAACCACGCCAATGCCGTTTGCGGTCGGCAAAAGCGTCGCACCGACGACCATGTCGCTGAGTTTTGCGGTCCACCGTGCCTTGCCTGATTGCTCACCCACGTCCGCAGTAAGCACACTGCCGTAATGTCCCGCTTGGTTCACGATCCCCGCGATGCCCGGGACGTAATCCATCATGTACGCGCCCGCACCATCAAGAACGTACAGCGCGTGATCATAGCTTCCCGTAATGACTTCTATCGAACCATCACCATCGAGGTCAGCGGTGAGTGGGGTCATAGGCATCCAGAAGTCAGCTGCGAACGTCCACAGACGTTTCCCGTCGATACCAATCGCGTGCACTTGGTCATCACAACTACCAATCACGAGTTCTCCCTTGCCGTCCCCGTTGATATCCGCGAACGCGGCAGCGCTGTACACGCTCCCACCCGTGCGGTACTCCCACACGATCTCACCGTGCTCGCTTACACACACCACTGCGCCTGCGTGTGTTCCGACGACGATACGCTCTTCTTCCGGGTCGGAAAACGATACGGGAGCGGCAGTGATTGGTGCTTTGAGATCAATACGCCACGCGACTTCTTGCGCGGCATTGATGGCGGTGAGCGTCCCGCTATCATCGCCAAAGATGATGAGTGTCGTGCGGCGTTTGGGGAGTGGGATGACGGATGGGGTGCTGTGCACGCTTGCACGCACTTGGAATTCGAACAGCTTCTTGCCTGCGGCGCTGAGCGCCGTGAGACGATTGTTGCCGCTACCGATAACGACTTCCTTGTGTCCGTCCCCGTCGATATCGGCGACACAGGGGCTTGCGCGGATATCCCCGCCGCAATCATGCTTCCACTTGAGTCGGCCGCTGGAGTCTAGGCAGTAGAGGATGCCTTCTTCGCTTCCGACAAGGACTTCGGGCTTGCCGTCTGCATCAACATCGTCGATAACGGGTGTCGCGACGATCGCGTGCACACGGGTCTCATCGACAAACCAGCTTGCGGTCGCATCGAGTTTTTGCGCAGTTGAGAACGACCATCGCTCACGCCCTTGCTCGTCAAGACAGACGACACGACCGTCGCGCGTGCCAAAGATGATGGCACGTGCAGCACCGTTCACGTACACGGCAGCGCCGGAGAGTAATCCGCTTTTCGTCTCATACGTCCATGCGGGCGCAAGCACGCGGTCGTGCGCGAAGAGCGAACCGAAGAGAGCCATGGTCTGCCTTCTCGAGGAGCACGTTTATAAATGTTGTCGAGTGTGTTTTTGGAGTATACTTGTCGATTCTCTTCTTCGAAGTGTGTGTGCTGAATAGTTTATTCGATGTTATTGTGCGTTCGTTTTCAGTTGGTACTGAGATAGTATCTCCTCGTAGATGGTTTGTGCTTTCGCGAACTGGGCGTCCATATCTGCCTGAAGCTCTTCACGTACGCATGGGAGGAGGTTATCTTGCACGCGTAGAATAGTGCTTTTACCATCTCCTTTGGTGGTGTGGCGGAAATCGTTACGACCATATGTGCTGGTAACAAAGCGTGTTCCTTCGTAGGTTGCGACTCGAATCTCATCGCGTGTGCGCAGTGGTTGTATCGTGTCGCCGTCAGCGAATGTTGAGATGTGATTTTGGAGTAAATTGCCGTCGCATTCTGTGTCTTTGATAACCAGCGTCAGGCGACCATCGCCATCACGCACGATTACCATCAGGTGACGTTGTGCATCATTTCTCGATGGGTTGCAGTGATCATAGATTTCTACGTGTCCCTGGCCGTATGGGATTTCCACAGGGGGCTCCTGGCAACCGAGGAGTGTGGTGAGTGTTGTTGCGGCGAGGAGTGCGTTTTTTGTGTTCATGTGCGTGCCTTTGCTCTTTTCTCTTTATGTGGTTTTCGTTTCGTATCCTCTCTCGAGTGATGACGTTCGTATCCTGAAGAACTATCTCCTTTTCTCCTCGATACATTTATAAGTCTTGATACGGGGTGTGTACTTCGTGGTTCCCGACGTGCCGACCTCTCCTGCGTCCGCTCTTGCGGATATTGCTTCTGCGCCGGTGCGCGATCGCGCGACTGAAGATGCGGCGGTCTCACGCACACTCGCCATCAAGGATGTGTTCGATCGTATCGGGTACGGTGGCGCAACACCGCAAGTCGTGAGCGTCTTGTTTTGGCTCTCTATTCAAACGCACCCGTTGGCGCTCTTTCTTATCGGTGTTCTCATTGGTGCGAAGACGTTGTTGTCGGTTATCTGGAGTAATCTCCTCACGGAGTACGCGCGCCTCTCAAAAGTGCCGAAATCTTGGATTGCTGCAGGCGGCGTTGTCTTCGGTTTCCTCTTCATCATCATGACGCTGGCACTCTTGATGCATAGCGTGTGGTTGTTTAGTGGTGCATTCTTGCTTTCCGCACTGTGCATCGTCGCGTACGGTGACTTGTACGGCGCGTTCACGCAAGAAATCCTCAGGCGTGAGCGTCGGGGTGCGTTTTTACGCAGCATCGCGACGTGGGGTGTGTTGATCACAGTTGCAACTATGTTGCTTTCCGGTTTCCTCATCGACGTGTTTCCGTCCTCGGGAACGCCCTTCACATTCTCACTCTTCGGTCACACCTTCTCGCTGCAAGTGTATGGTCACTTGCTCGCGTTTGAGATTACCGCGTTCGCGGTCATCATCAGCGGGTACGTCACGAGCTTCATCAAAGATCAGCGCACGGGGAGCGGGTATCCGTTTGGAAAGTTCATCGGCGAGTACGCCCGTCTCGTGCGCGCGAAAACCGCGGTCTTTTGGCTTGATGGCCGCGTCATGACATTGACCATCGGCGGCGTCATCCTCTCGCTCTTGCAGACTGCGCTTACCGCATACACGGGCATCGCGCTGTATCGCATCCTCGCGTCTCGATATCCGACCGCACCGTTCTTCGCGCTCGCAGTCGTGCTCTCGATTGCTGCCGTCGCCGCGTTCACGGGACCGTTCTTCACACAAAAAGCGCACCGCTCGACGGGTCTTGCACCGACACTCGTCTTTGGCACGTTACTCATGGCTATCTTGCCTATCGCACTCATCTACAAAACAGGGGTTGCCGCGCTTGCTGCCGCGTTATGCGCGAATGTGATTGGTGCGGCGATTGTTGGGTTCGCGCAAGGGATGCTCGCACACCAATTATTGCCCGATGATCGTCGTCACGAGTACTTCCAAGCGCAGTGGGTGGCGATTGTCATCCCATATCTCATCCTCATCCCCGTCCTCTCGCTGCTTGCGAACTCGTCCTTGACGTTGCTCTTTTGGATCATCGCTGTTGGTTTGGTCGCGGTTGTAATGCCGCTGCACTTCATTTTGGTGCTCGCGGGGCAACGTTCTCGCTCGTGAGTTTCCGCCGTCGGTAATTTTAAATACTCAGGGCCGGCCGGTACAGTATGGGTCTTGTCGAGTTTGCGGTCAATAACCAGTGGCCGCTCTTGTTCTATGGCGCGGTTATTCTCCTCATCGTGCTCTTGCGCGAGAAGTTCGAGTGGCAAGGGTTCGGCATGGGCATCTGTCGTACGAACACGGGTTTGAAGCTCATGACGCGTTTGGGCACGAAGTATCGCGGCCTCGTGACGGTGCTCGGTTACATCGGCATCGGCGTGGGTTTCGTTGGCATGGGGTTGATTCTGTGGTCGCTTGCGCAAGGAGCGTTCAAGTTTCTCACAGATCTTTCCGCACCTCCCGTCGTGACACCTGTCATTCCAGGATTTGCAGTGCCGGGCTTTGGTCTTGAAGTGCCACTTATCACTGGTTGGATAGCTCTTTTTGCGTTGCTCGTCATCCACGAGTTCTCCCACGGTGTTGTGAGTGTCGCACACCGCATTCCTGTGAAGTCATCAGGATTGCTTGTCTTCGGTCCGCTCTTTGGCGCGTTCGTCGAGCCTGATGAGAAGAAGCTTGAACGCGAGCATGAGACGGTGAATTACGCAATATCGGCGGCTGGCCCGTGGAGTAACATCCTCAGTGCCGGTATCGTGGTGCTCTTGATGTTCCTTATCGTCCCACTCACCGGGCTTGCAAGCGACCCCGACGGTGTGCGCATCACCGCGGCGGTCGATGGATACCCAGCGGCCACGGCCGGCCTTGCAGAAGGAGATATCATTCGTGCAGTTGACGGGGTCCCAGTCCTTGACCGTGCGATGCTCACGGCAGAAATGACGGATGTCGCGCCTGGCGAAGCGGTCACGCTCACCACGAACTCTGGTGCGTACACCGTCACAACCGTCGAGAATCCTACGAACGCCACAAGCACGACCGGATATCTCGGCGTGAACATCGAAGATCATTTTGGTGCTATCCACGACGGTATCTTCTGGACCGCGCTTGCGAGCACTGCGCTCTGGATTAGGACGTTCTTTAGCTGGTTCATCATCCTCTCACTTGGCATTGGACTTGCAAACCTCTTGCCCATTGGCCCACTTGACGGTGGTCGCATGGTGCGCTTGGCCGCTGAGCAGATAACCGGAAACCGCAAGCGCGGTGACGTATGGTGGAAGCGTATCAGCGTGGTCACGCTTGTCGTGCTCGTGCTCTTACTTGTCTTCCCGCTCGTGCGCTGGCTTGTCGCGTGAGGGATAGGTTTTTGTAGGGTTGGCGCATTCGTCTTCTCATGGACGGCATCAAATACACTTCAGGCGATCTCGTCGACCACGCAGGTATCGCTGCCGTGATTCGTGACGCTCATGGGCGGGTGCTTGTACAAGATCATATCAAATACGGATTCTGGACGATTCCTGTTGGGAAAGCCGAACATGGCCAATCGCCGCAAGACGCGCTCTGTCAAGAGGTGAGTGAGGAATGCGACATTGTGGTTGAAGAATTCCATGAATCAGTGCGACGATTATACCACTATGTTCGTGACGGTAAGCCGGTCACTATGACGTTACACTTGTTCGTTGTCGATCGCTGGAGTGGAGACGTGCGCAATGCGGAGCCGCATAAGCATCGCGAGATTTGTTTTATGACTCTTGAGGAAATTCGTCATCTGCCTTACCTGTCTGACGCCACGCTCCTTTTGCTAGAAACGCTCGGCTATCCGCGTCCTGCCAAGATCGATGGTGCCCTATGACCATCACCATCATTCTGTATCGGCCAGAGAATAGCGAGAACCTCGGTTCTGTTGCGCGCGCGGCAAGCAACTTCGGCTTTTCAGACATCATCTTGATTGAGCCGCAGTGCGATGTGGATGGGAAGAGCCGCAATCTCGCCAAACACGGCCAACCGACGCTTAATGCGATGCGCAAAGAACCCGTTTCTATCCTCACAACGTTCGATACGCTCGTGATGACGCATGGTCGTGCTTCTGATGAGTACAACATGGTGCGCGCACCCATAACGCCGCGGCAATTGTCAGATAAACTTCTTGAAACCGGGTGGAAGGAGCGCAAGATTGGGATTGTGTTCGGCCCGGAAGGAGAAGGATTGTCCCCGGAGATGCTGCGCACCGCGGACATCGCCGTTTCCATCCCGACGATACCGAAAAATCCGAGCATGAACCTTGCGCAAAGTGTGACGGTGATGCTCTACGAGCTCTCCATGCTGAGCGGCAAGCGTGGAAAGATAACGGAGAAGTTCAAGCCCATGGTCGCAACCGAGCGCGACGTCATCTTGAAACTGGCTGACGATTGCTTGGATCAGATGACGTGGCCCAACCCCAAGCGTAAAATGACGCAGCAATTGATCTGGCGACGGATGATTGGGCGTGCTATGCTCACGCGACGTGAAGCTGCGACCGTGATGGGCTTTCTCAAGCGTGTGCGCGACAGGAAGTAGTCACAATGCTTTTGAATGGCGCTTGAGGGCCGTTTGATCATGGATCACCGTGCCGTGCTGCAAAAGACGGAATCGTTTGCTCGCGAGCACCACCACGGCGAAGCGTCTGGGCATGATTGGTGGCACATCGACCGTGTGCGCACGCTTGCGTTGAAGCTGCAGGAGACTGAGGGTGGTGACCGGTTCGTGATTGAGCTCGCGGCGTTGCTGCACGACATTGCCGACTACAAATTAGCGGGGAATGGTGATGTGACGGCGGGCGAGCGTGCCGCGCGAGCGTGGCTTATGGGGTTGGGCGTCGATGTGGGTGTGGTTGAGCATGTAGGATTGATTATCGGGTCGTTGTCCTGGAAGGGCGCAAAAGTACGCACGAAGATGAAAACCTTAGAGGGAAAACTCGTACAGGATGCTGATCGTTTGGATGGTATTGGTGCCATCGGTATTGCTCGCGTGTTTGCGTATGGCGGGTTCAAAGGACGAGCGCTCCATGATCCAACGGAGGCCGTACAACTGCACGCGTCGTTTGAAGAGTATCGCGCAAGTAAGGGAGGGACGATTAATCATGTGTACGAGCGATTACTGTGGCATCGCGCGCATCTGAATACGAAGAGCGCACGCAGAATAGCGAAAGACCGTCATGCGTTCCTTGTCCTCTTTCTCAAGCGCTTCCATCGAGAATGGGAGGGGAAAGCGTGACTGGAATCATTGCTTGAGTTCCGACGATACGTCATCATTCAGAAATGTTCTTATATGGTTTCTTCTCCCCTTAGGTCATGTCTCAAGACGTTATAGAAAATACTCGTTTGTATGTTGAGCGTGAACTTTCTGGAGAAGCGTCGGGTCACGATTACTGGCACGTCTATCGCGTCTGGAAGAACGCAGTCGCCATCGGTCGCGAAGAAGGCGCTGATTTGCACATCGTGCAACTTGCTGCATTGCTCCATGATATCGCCGATTACAAGCTTAACGGCGGTGATCATGACATCGGCCCACAAAAAGCACGTGCATGGTTGGAATCGCAACATGTGGACACTGACTCCATCGAGCATATCATCGAGATTATGCGCGGCCTTGATTTCAAGGGTGCGAATACCACGACTGCGATGCGGACGCTGGAAGGTCGTGTCGTGTATGATGCTGACAAGCTTGATGCTATCGGTGCTATTGGCATCGCTCGTGCGTTCGCGTACGGTGGAACGAAGGGTCGCGTCCTCCATGATCCGAATGCTCCTCCATTGCTTCACGCATCGTTTGAGGAATACAAGAACGCAAAGGGGACGACGATAAATCACTTCTACGAAAAACTCCTGCTCCTGCACGACAGAATGCTCACCGATGCAGGTAAGCGGATGGCGAAAGAACGACATGCGTACATGGACGGGTTCGTGTCGAAGTTTCTTTCGGAATGGGAGGGGAAGGCATGAACGATACTGCGCACCCCCCGTCGGCATGTTCAGATTCGGAGCTACTCTCACCGTACGAAATGCGTTTGCGCGAATTGGCGACCGAGCGCGCTCAGTATCTCGGCGTCGAGCCGACGGCGGTACTACTCGACATGAAAAAATTCATGGATAGCGATGCGGTCCTTGAGCATCGTCTCCACGAGGCGGTGAGATATCTCTCTTGGACGCCGCGTGAGGAGATTACCTACGAGCGATTTTGGGAGATCTTGACGCACCGGCACTTAACGTAGGAGATCCGCGTATCGCCCGTCGATGAGATCGCTCTCGGGGATGCCGAGTAAATGGAGCATCGCGTGACAGCGCTTGCTGAGTTCTTCTTCGCTCTCGGTGCCATCTTGATTGATGGCTTCAAGCTCAACGAACGAACCCAGGCCTTCGACATCATCAAAGTGCGCATCGATCCCGGCGAGGTGCCAGGTCTCGCGACGCATCTCGACGATGAGTGGCACGCCGCATCCTGCAAGAAGGACTTCTTTGAGCGCGCGCGGGTTGTCGGGCTTGTGGCGCACCGAATGCTCTTTGCCGTTCACAATCGCTGCGAACTCATGGCGCATATCACTCTCACGTAAGACGAGGTACCCGCGCTCGGTCGTGAACCACGTCTCGGTGCGGCGCTCGTAGCGCTCACCTTTGCCATTCTCGCGCTTCACGTTGCGCTTAATGCGTTCGGAATCTGCGATACGGGCGATGATGGAGGTGTTGGGCATGTGTCAGCGGTATCGCAGGATGTTAATAAATCCGATGCGTCCATGATTTCAGAGGAGTGGTTTTATGGCTTCGAGTAACGCGGGGAATTCGCGGTATCCTGCTTTACTGTTCAGATGTCCGCCGTCGGGAATAAGATGGATGGGTGTGTGGAGATGTTTGGCGAGATATTCTGCTTTTTCGAGAGCGACATACGGGTCATTGTCGCTGTGAAATATTGTGATATGTTCACAATGGGCCCGTATCTTCTCCCAGTCGAATGATTTTTGTGCGAATGTATGAGTAAGAATGTCGAAGTCCGAACCGAGTTTGCCGACGAATCCGGAGACGAGGAACGCGGCTTTCGCAGGTCGACGTTCGAGAACGGTGAGGAGGAATGTTACCCCAAGGCTGTGCCCAATGAAGATAGTGTCTTTGGGAAGATGATGCGTTCCAAGCTCGTTCCACCACGAATCCAGTGTTTGAGCGTCTCCTGTGGGGAACTGTGGAACGATGACTGTGTGATGAAGGGTTTCAAGTTCTCGTTTGAGCCACGGGAACCAATTCTCTTGCGGATAGCCATCCGTTCCGTGGATGATGATCACGGTCGACATGATTCTTGGCTGTCGGCAATGCTTAATAAACTCACCGCACCTCCCTCGTCGATATGACTCCTCCTGCACGCGTCCCTGTCTCTATCGTGACGGGAGCGCTTGGCTCTGGCAAGACGACGCTCTTGAATCGCATCCTGACAGAACACCATGGATTGCGTATTGGCGTGATTGTGAATGAGTTCGGGGACGTCGGCATTGACGGCGACTTGATTGAGGCGAGCAATGAGGATATTATCGAATTACCCAACGGTTGCGTCTGTTGCACGGTACGCGGGGACTTAGTTGAAGCGGTGCGCTCGACGTTGACGCGTCATGTCGAATATATTTTGATTGAGACGAGCGGTATGGCGGAACCCGGACCGGTCGCGAATACCTTCCTCTCATCTGACTTGCCTGAAGTGCGTAATCAGACAAAGCTCGACGGAATCATCACGATTGTTGATGCGGAACACCTGCTTGCAACGCTCGCTGAAAGTGAGACTGCATCTGAACAGATAGCGGCCGCCGATGTTGTGCTTTTGAACAAGACTGATGTTGTTGATGAAGAGCGCCTTCTTACCGTTGAGCGCAAGATACACGAGATCTCTCCGCGTGCGTTCATCTTCCGCACGGTGCGTGCGGTTGCACCGCTTGACATCCTGCTTGCGACCGGCAAGTTTGATATTGACCGTTGGCTTGCCGATGGGAAGGATCGCGCCGAGCATCACACGCATGCGGGATTTACCGCAGAAGCGGTGACGCAAGATGCACCGTTGCGGTTGGATGCGATGACGAATTTACTGCGTTCTATTCCCGTTGATATCTTCCGCGCGAAAGGGATCCTGTGCGTCGCGAACATGAGCGCGCCCGATGACCGTTCCAAAGATTTGCGCTTAGTCTTTCAGAAAGTGGGCAAGCGCATCGAGACGACGTTCGACCGCCCGTGGAAGGAAGGTGAACCACACTCTTCGAAGCTCGTGTTAATCGGCCCGAAGGTTGATGGTGTGTTTTGGCAAAAGGAGCTGGATAAATGCGTTCGCGGATGAAGATAAAACCTATCTATCTCATCGGTCCTCGAGGGGCTGGCAAGTCGACGATAGCGAGGCTCCTAGGAGCTCGATTAGAACAACCTTTCTTCGATCAAGATCACATTTTCGAATCACGATATGGTTCTATCCCCGCTCTCTTCAAGCGCCGAACACGATCCTGGATTGTCAATTGTCTTGCCCAAACGCTCGATGAGGTCGAGCCCGGCGATATCGTCGCAGTGAGTGGTAGTTCACTTCTCGATGAGGGAACGATAAACGTTAAGCGGTGCGCGCAGGTCCGTCGTGGCACTGTCATACTTCTCTTGCCTGGTGGAGATCACAAGAAGAATATCGAAATTCTCTATCGCCGGGAGCGGGCGAGAAAATCGTACGTCGCTGACAAAGATACTTCCTCGAGGAACTATCATGATCGATTACCCATCTACCAAAGTCTCGCGAATCACGTTGTACATTCGGCAGAGAAGCCCGAGATGACTGTGGATAGAATAGTTCGCGTGCTTTCACGTCACCGCCGTATTTGATTCTTGTGCGCATTCTGGCAAGAAGAGCTCGATAAGTGCGCTCGACGCTAGCGCACGAGCATCGCTATTCCACGCGCTTGCTCTCGCATCCGCTCAAGCGTCGAATCCTCACCGCGTTTCGCTGTGCCGGAGAGTCGTGCTGCATCCTCGAACCGTTCATTGATGAAAGCAGTGAATGCGGTCGCGTACCAGCCACGGAATGCTCGGAGATCTGCCCGATCCATGCGTTGAGCTTTCTTGATGATGTCGGCGATGCGTTCGATCTTCTCTGCGACCATGCGCATATCCATCGCGCGCACGAGGGTGAGCGTGTCGCCTTTCGTGTACTCTCCGTCGGTGAGGAACCGCCTGATGAGCAGCACAAGGAGATAGTAGTGTTGTGTGAGTGAGCGTTCCATGTCGTCAATGGTTGCCCGGTCGCGTCCAGCAACGGATTCATCGATCATGCTCAAGGATAACAGATGCATGCGGCGTAGGCACGTCTCAATGCCCAAGTCCTCGATACGGAAGCACGAAACGACTATGTGTGTGGTGTTCTCCTCAGTGACGTGGATATTGAGGAATTGACGTAAGAACTCGTGCACTGCTCGTCGATCAGTTGCTTTCGCATTCGAAGGGAATCGGATACGTATCGTCGTCGGGCCGGCGAAATACGCGCGGAAGAACGCGCGCTGAAATGTTGTGTCGTACGGAACAACAATCGGACCTGGTGCCGCACGTTCGACGAAACCAGGTGAAATGGTGAGAGAACCGCGTTCGCTGACCAGCATGCGTACGGTAGCGCCCTTGCGGAGACGGAACGCGTCCACCCAGGGTTTTGGCAGTGTGACGAGCAAGGATTGGCCGATACGTTGGAGACGACGCTCATGAACTTTCTCGTCGGGCATGAGGTGGTGTTGTTTCTCTAGTATAAATATTATAAGGAAATGATTATACTTGATATCATGGCTCTTCTCTCCGGAGGCGTATCCTATGAGCATCCCGAAGAAGCAAGTCCATATCATCGCCGGCGGCACCCTCGCCTAGATCGACGCGCACCTCGCGCTTGCGGCACCGGCGTACGGCAAGACGGGTCGAGATCTTAAGCAGTTGTGTGTAGAGCGGTTCCCGAATATGGACGTGCAGCTCCATCTG
>Ga0154020_10007767_pt1 | contig 12490 bp, 17 predicted proteins | sample Klosneuvirus_201_FD_109709 | JGI IMG/M metagenome (GOLD analysis project Ga0154020, IMG submission 109709) | Active sludge microbial communities from wastewater, Klosterneuburg, Austria - Klosneuvirus_20160825_MG | ecosystem: Engineered > WWTP > Aerobic digester > Activated sludge | place... | reverse complement strand
CATCTTCTCTAGTTTAGATGCCCTCTCTGGAATAGAAAGACTGTCTAAATACTCATCTGGAACTTGTCCTCTATATGTCTTTTGCCAAGACTTTACATGAACTGTTGCAATACCTAGAGCATCTGTTATTTCAGAACTTCTAATCTCAATCATTTTAAATATACCTATAAATATTTCTTATAGAGATTATATATGAAGTATATATGAGTTGAAAGTGTAGATGGCTCCATATTGTGTACAAGTTCAGAACCCTTAATTGGAAATTAGTAATTGATAATATTAAGTTTGAGACAATACTAAACCTTTAGATTCTGATTGATTAGCACAAACTGTTTTTTCAATTCTGATAATCGTTTTTCATATCTTTCCCTGTCATTTTCTGGCTCTTTAAGTGGAATGCGAATCAATAAAAAATACAATAAAGTATCTACAACTAAACCAACTAAGCAAGCAATAATTTGGGTAAATTGGGAGTATTTTTTGTCAATTAATGAGCTAGAAATAGATTCGACTATTATAAACACTGTTATAAACACAATTATTGAAAGAATTGCAAAAATCCTAATCATAAGTTGATGATAAACCTCTGTATTTTGGGTCTCCTTTGCATCTTTATCTATAAATTCTTGAACTGTCCATACATCATAGTCAAAGTCTCCAAGCCAATTAGTAAACCTAAATGTGTATATATCACCATCAAAAACAACAAATTTTGGTTTTAAATTGTTAAAACAATCCATTGCTTCGTTATGTAATTCAGTTTCTATTCTGAAAGCTTCAGGACTAAGTGGGGTAAAATTTTTATCTGAATGTTCTGCGGGAAAAGAAAACGTTAAACTATTGTTTTTACAAAATTCTCTATATGATTTAATGACAAGTTCATTGTTAATTTTAGTATATTTATCCATTGGGAATCTGGCTAATTTATATCAATCATATTTTGATTATACAGTATTCCTATTTGTCAGAGAAATTAAGTCTAAGTACTCCGATTACTGAACAAGGTTAGAACCCTTATCCTGACTTTAATTTTTAGAATTAACAAATAAATAAAGGTAGTCTTTATTCCTGAAGATAATTAGAGTAGAATTCAAGTTGGTAATTTGGGTCAGTCTAATAACCTTAATCATTAAGGATTTAAAATGAAAAATTACAACTTAATCATAATAATTACTTTGATGGTTTTAGGTTTTGTTGTCTATTCGATTGTAAATAGTTACACAGGTAAATTTAGTCCTGGAGATTGTGTTAAAAATATTAAGGATGACTATATTTGGATCGTTAATAATTATTCAAATGGGAAGTATTACTTGATGGGGTGGCAGGGAACATCTTGGGGAAATAGAGTAGAAATGGAAAAGAGTGTTCTTGAATCGGTTGATTATCCTATGGAAATAGCAAAATACAGTAAGACGATTTGTCCAAGTTTCAAAAAGTAAATTCAAATTATCACTTAATATTTGAGAAAATAGCTTATGTCAATAAATATTTCAGACTGTGTATTTATTGGATTTAAGGGGGAAATGTTTGAAAACTTACCGCGGATTTCTAAAAGTTATCATTTGGAATACTGGAATTTAAAAAAGATTCCCTATAATAACTTTATTCGCAGAGTAAAGGCTAAAATCCCACCAGTAAATATAACTGTTTCTCAAAATAACTATTCGGTTGGAACTAAAAGTACTGGTTATTGTGGGATAGGAATAACTAAAAAGGAATATGAAAGCTTGTCTTGGGGAATTCTATTTCCAAATTATTATAATTATAACTTTTATCACTTTACATTTTCTCTTTATATGTACAAAGGTTTTCATTTGATACCAGATATGTACGCAACAAATGTTGGGATTCAATGGATTAAAGAAAATAATAATGGTGTAGTTAAAAATACCTGGTTCGAAAATATACTTCTTGAAACAATACAATCAAAATTTAGTTTGTTTTACAGTAAATATCATAAATCTTTAAGTAGAATAATTATTGATTACTCTAGGATAGGTCGATGGAATAAGGAGGATTGGAGAGTTTACATGGCTATGATTTTATATAAAGACTATGATAAATATAATAGAGAGAAACATCTCTTGACCTGGCAAAAAGAATTTGCGGATGCAATGACAATCTTTGAGACTCTTCTAACAGCAGAGGAAGGAGATAGAACGGAAATAAGTTATCGATTAACAAAGCGGTTTGGACTTTTGTTGGGGAATAAATTTCCAGATTATTCTACAACTATTAGTAAAGCGTATGAATATAGGAGTCAGTTTCTTCATGGTTCTATATATGTAGGACTCAACAAAAGAACAAAAGCGAGTATAGATGAGGCTTCTGGAATCACAGATTTAATGATACCAAAGGATGTATGGGATGTGAGTTATAAACTTGTGGAGTATTTAAAATATCTAATATTTATATATATACTGATATATGAAGAAATTGTTGTGAAATCTGGAAGATTTCCCAATGTTATATCGACTCTTGAAGCCGGACTCCTCGATGATAGTGTAAAGAGGGATATTAAAAAAATAACCCAAAAAGCAATACTGGCACTAGATTCTCATTAAACTCCAATTACTTGACGAGGTTAGAACCATTGTTATAAGTAATAAAACAAATTATATTGTTATAAATTCTTCTTCTTTGATTAACCCTCTTAATCTTAGAAGTGTATTAACAATTTCAGGTATGTTATTTATCTTTGGTTCAAATGATATTAATTCATCCAAAGCAACCCACTTATACTCAGAATATTCATCATTAATTTCTATGTCTCCGCCCAAATAAATACACAAATAGTGAGGTAATATCATTTTATTTCCATCTTTCTTTACAAATACACTATTCAAGTTTGTACTTAATGTAGGAAACAATTTTACTTGTGCCTTTTTGCCTATTTCTTCACTTTTTTCTCTTTTCATTCCTTCAACTAATGATGAGTCTGTAATTTCCATCTTCCCACCAATAAATGAAAATACACCATCATAGTCATTCTCACCTTTACGCTTACATAACAAAACTTTCTTAAAATCTTCAGTAAAAACAACTAGTTTTTGACAGTATTGAAAATGGTATTTTTCCATATGCTTATAAAAATAATTATTTTAACTATATTATTATCTAGTAGAACATTCTTTAAAGATTTACAATATCAACAGTAGGTGCATCTTTAGGTTGCCATAATGCTCCATATGTATTTCTTATTTCTTCCAAGTTCTTAATGTCTAATGTTGCTCTTAATATTTCTTCTTTATCATATGAACCTTCTTCTAAAACTCCTCTATTAGGACATATAATTAAAGCATGTCCGAAAGAAGAGTATTCAGTAGTATTTTTACCAACTGTACCAGGTGCAATAATGTATAAATCAAACCACTTTGCTAAGGCTTTTAGCGAATCAACCCAAAGATCTGTTGATCTTTTAGAAACATTTAGAGAATAAGAGGGTATTAAAACGATATCAACGCCAGTCCTTTTTATTTTATCGAAAAACCAAGAAGCATATCTATGAAATGAATCTTTACAAACAAGTAATGACATTTTGCCAAATTCTGTATCAAAAACTTCTATCGTATTTCCAGGTATTATTCCGTCTTTTACTTCGTCAGGAGTTAATACAATTTTGTAGTGCTTACAGATTAGCTTTCCTTCCCTGTCAAAAACAAAACCTACATTTCTTATCTTATTTTCCTCTTTTACAATGGTTGCACCAAATAGATATATCTTATTATCTTTTGCAACTTTAGAAAGGAATTCTAATGGTTTATATCCATTCATAATATCATCCCACTTTGCAATACAGTCCTCTGGTAGTCCAATAATATCAACGGGATCTTTCATAACCTCAGATACAAATCTTAAAATTTGTTCCTCTCCCTCTTTAGTACTAGTTGGAATTTTTGCTTGAATAGCCGATACTTTTAAGTCTTTTTTCATTATGACTGGATTATATCACGAAGGATTATTTTTGAAACTCCCGCTAGTAGACATGTTCAGTACTAGAAAACTGGAACTAGAAGTGAGTAATTCTAATCTTAAACTTTTGCTTCAAAATATTCAAGTAGAGAAGATGAGTATTACCTAATCTAATATTAAATTTTTACTTAACATGGATTTACAGCTTACGACTATTGATGTTTTAACATGTTTCGCTTCTTCCTCGGAAATCAACTTCCAAGTCTTTTCTGCCTCATAAGGAGTAATTGGGGCAGTTTTAAGTAACTGAGTTTGATAACTACACTCTTTTACATTATAAATTCCTTGAGTATTAATGATTTCAATCTTTCCTATGTAATGTTCTTTCCTGACACTATATCTAAAAGTGATTTTGTCTATAGGTATTAAATTTCCATGAATACTAAAAATTGATGTGTTTTCAATTAGATATTTAAAGGAGCCAGTCTCTTCAGATAAAATATCGGTATTGTTCCAAAGGTGCTTTAAGTATTTGTATCCTTGACCAACAAAATCTGGTCCTTTAATAACAGGGTCTTGAGGATAAGCTTCCGAAAAAGTTGCAGTAGATTCAAAATCCATCTGAAAACTATTATTAATCTTACTGTCAATTAGTAAAACAGTTGCTTTTAATTGAGTTCTTATTTTGGAATCATTAGTATCAACAATGTGAAGTAAATCAATGTTTTTTGCTTTGGCTAAATTTTTTACTCCATCTGAATAAAGAGAATTTGACACCATCGCTGCCTTTTCGACTTTAATGTCTTCAAGTAGGCTTACGAGTCCACCGAAAACATCTAAATCTATTGGTCTTTTGCGGTCTTTGCATTCAAATATAAGTTGGCTATAATCACTTGGCTCGACCAAAACATCTATTTGTCTATCCTGCTTGGAAAGTTTTCCAAATAATTTAACATTTGCTTTAACTTTTTCATTCGGACGAAGTTTCTGAAGTAATTGAGCTGTTTTTGTTTCATAGTACTCTCCAACTTTTTTCATATAAGAATAACCTTTAAAATAATGATTCAGTTCTCACTTGAAGACAAATTTCTAACTAAAAAGTAATAAAAAATCAATATTTAAATACATTTAGCTATAGGTTAAACAAAGCTAGTCAATGTAATATGAGATTTTACCTTATAAAATGTAAAAAATGAAGCTTATAAGGTTAAATATGAACAACTAATGAATTTAGCTTTATAAAACCAAGGATAAAGAGTAATATTCATTGATAAGAAAGGTAATATAGTTAGTTTCTATTAATTTATTAAATTATATCTATGTCTTCACAACAAAATTCAGTAGTAAGTAATAATGTAAGTAAGCCTAATAGTAACAAAACCTTGATTATTGTATTGGTTATTTTGGGAATTTTACTTTTATCATGCAGTTGTTGTGCAGTATTATACTCAATTGGAACTTCGGGAACAGCGAATAAATCTTCTACTTCTTCTTCTCAGGATTTATCACAGGTAACTGGCTCATCATTAACTAATACAACTCAAACATCAGCTTCAACTTCTAGTGCAAACAAGGTTGGTGATGTAGTTGTAATTGATGATTTACAAATCAAAGTATTGTCAGTCGAAAATTTAGGTAATTCTATAACTAAGCCTTATCTTAGCCCAATTAAGACTCAAGGTAAGTTTATAAAGATAAATTTTGAAGTAGAGAATATTGGAAAAGATTCTCAATACATGGGTAATATGCAAATTATAGACAGTACAGGAAGGACTTTTGATGAATCAGACCAAAAGTTCTCTATTCTTGGCGATTCAGCAACTTTTCTTGAAAAATTAAATCCAAATATTAAATCAAACTACTCGACAGTATTTGATGTAGCCTCAGACGCTAAAGCACTTAAGTTGAAAACAAGTGGATTTGGACTGTTCAATACAAACTCAGTTCTTATTGAATTAGGAATTAATGGAAGTTAGGAAAGCAGAGGTAGAAAGTTCAAAGTTAAGAAGAATAGGTTCTGAAAAAATTAGTCTATAAATGTTTGAAAGAAGGAATAAAGACTTATTAAAGATATATTTTACCATTGAGTTATGTCAAAAAAGTCCATAATAATAGTATTGTTGATTGGATTTTTTATTGCGATTTTAGTTGTAGTAGTGATGGGTGCACTTATATTCATGCAATCAAATGAGAGAGAATGGAAATTACAGGATGATAAAACTAAAGCCTCAATATCTGCAAAAGCAGTAAGTGAACAAAATATTCTAAATGACATAAACCAGCTTCGTTATAATTGGTGCATTAGTAGTATCGACGAAAGTTATGATAGTGGCTGGAATTCTGATTGTAAGTCGCAAGGACTCCCAGATAATTGTTCCTTACCATTAGATAATGCTAAAAGATGGGATGATTATAAGACGAAAGAAAAAGACTTTTGTTATAAAAAGAATTTCAACTAGTAATATCTTATTAGTTATTCTGCAAAGTAGATAAAAAGCTAAAATTCTCCACTTTTGTTGTATAATTGCTATATATTCAAATTGTTGAAAATGTAATGAAACCAGTTCAATTCATAAGTTTTGATAAACCAATTTCCGATGAAGAACTATCAAAAAATAGAAAATCAGATTACAGGTTAATGTCGGTAGACTATGATTTTTGTTTATATCTAAGAACTTTAGAACACAATAAAGATTTTGTTAATTGGTTGAAGAAATTAAGAATAGGTGCACATATACCAGAAGATGGATATGATTGGCAAAAAAACTTTCATTATTTTCCTAATCTAGGATTTAACAAGAAATATTCTTATTATCTTGAGGAAGAAGATTCGGATTATCTTTTAGATAGATTACTAATTAAATATAAATTTACATTGAAAAAAGAAGATTGGGAAAATATAATAGTTTGTAATGCTATTGATTTGCCTTTTGTTAAGGAAGAGAAGCTTAAGCTTTTACCTGTTCGAGCTAAACTTACTGAAGGACCTGTGACTCATTTTAGACTATATTTCGAAGAGAGATTTAACAAAAAGGAATTACATGACTTCATAGATGAAGAATGGTTTTTTATAGAAAGAAGTTTACCAAAAGAAGAAAAGTCAGTATTGCCAGACTATAGACTAAAAGAAAAAGATATCTTTTTCCTAGACAAAAGAGAACGAAAAGATTTAACTTTCAGACAAATTGCTGATGAAATTCCAGATTTATTCAAACAGAAAGGAATAACATATACTGAAGATAATGCTAAAACAGCATATCGTAGAGCTAAAGAAAAGGCTGAATTGGCATTCAACATTGGAAATAGAATAGATATATCCATCCTTGATTACAACAAATTCCTTGATTAACTTTAATCTCTTCTAAGGTAACACTTTCAAATAATCCATTGTGACACATCAATTATTGATATTCATTGATATCCTCTATTTATGCAATTTGAGGACAGATTAAAACAAAATAATGAATTATCGTTAACTAAAAGAGATTTGGGATGTAATTCTGATGTTAGTTCAGATGAAATACAAAGATTATCTGAATTATTTGAAATACTCATTCAAGTCGACAAAAGGATGACATTAATACCAAGGAATACCAAATTAATCTATTAACAAGGAAAAAGTAATGAAAAGAAATAACAAAGCAATGAAAAAATTTCAGCAAAATATTTCAATTGCCTTGAAAGAGCTGTATTCACAATATTTAAGTGAACAAATTAAAAGAGGTTTAAAACTTAAAAAACAAAAAGAATTAAAAAATGAAAAAAGAAATAACAGAAATACAAATAGTATCAGTAAAACCAAATAATGGACTTGTAGCCTTTGCAAGCTTTGTTTATGACAAGAGCTTCTACTTTAGTTCAATAGGTATTTATACAAAGCAAGAAGGAGGATATAGATTAACTTATCCTACTCGAAAGACAGATAATAGTAACTTTAATATTTTTCATCCAATTAATAAGGAAGTAGCAAGTCATATTGAACAAAAAGTAATAATTAAATTTGAAGAAGTAATGAAAAAGTATGGTAGACACAATAGTTTTAGTATTAAGTAAAAATATGTTTGCAATAACAAAACCAGATATGTTTGAGCCTTCAGCAAGATATTTGTTAAATGAAGATATCAGCTTTGGTAGTCGTGCATATCTTCCAGTTAAACAAAATCCAACTAAAAAAGAACTCTTAGAAGGTAACTACAAACCTAGACTTACACTTACAAAAAGATATAACAATACAACAGGTAATCGCGAAATAACACTAAAAATTGAACTTTCTCTTCCAAAGTTACTATTTGGTAATAATTTTGAAGAATTACAATTAACTGACTTTACAAATATTGTCCAAATACTGAAATCAAAACTAAAAGACATGGGTATTATGGTTTGGGATAAGTATTTACTTGAGGCTTCAATATCAGCTATTCATTATTCTAAGAATATAATTCTTACTGATGGAACTACACCTCACTATTTAATTAGTAAAATAAAAGAAGCTAATGTTAATTTATCTTTAGATATAAACCAAACAGACTATCAAAATGGTGGTTATAGTTACAAATGGCATTGTAATTCATATGAAATAGCTTTTTATGATAAAAAGAAGGACTTAGAAGATTCGAAGGTAAGCGAAAAAGGCTCTATGGAAAGAGACAATTCAATTCAGTTTAATCTATTCAATAGGGCTAAGATTGAAAAGCCTTTTGAGGTTTTAAGGATAGAAATAAGACTTAATACTCGTAGAAAGATACGACAGTTATTTCAAATACTTGGAATTCAATCAGATTTAACTTTTAAGGATTTATTTAGCTCTCAAATTTCTCAGAAGGTACTTCTACACTACCTAAATGAAGTTGAAAAGAATAGAAGTCCGTTATTAGACTATAAATTATCCAAATCTCTGCTTTCAGATATATTATTTAATAATCCTGACTTAGGAATACAAGGAGTATTAAATATTTGTGGGTTAAAATATGTTGTAGATAATTATAATCCTCGAGAATTGAGAGCTTATTTTGCTAAATTTAGTCAAAGAAGTTGGTATAGACTTGTTGCAAAATCAAAGAAATTAATACTACCACAGTCACAAAGCCCATTTATGCTTGTAAGAAAGTGCTTAGAAGAATTCAAACCATTAAAATTAGATGATATAAGTGTTAATATGTTAAATAATGATAAATATGAAGATGACTAACAACATAGAAGAACAATATTACTCAATAAAAGAAGTCTCAAAATTATTAAAAGTAGCTTATTTGACAGTGTATAGATGGATAAATTCTGGAAAACTTAAAGCGGATAAGGCTGGAAAACAATACAGAATAAGATATTCAGATATAGAAATATTTATTAAATTTAAATCTAAATAATATTATGAATGATTTAGGTATTTATATACTAATATTAATATTTTTCTTTAGTTTAATTACCTTTATGTGGGGTTATGGTCAAATAAGTACATATATTGACCAGAAAAAAGAGGAAAATAGGAAAAATAGTGAATATAGTAAGTTTTTAGTAATAGGAAATAAATACTCTTTAAATATAAATCAGTTAGATTCTTACAAGAATAAACTTGAGAAATTAGATGGATATTATTCAGAAAATAGAAGAGCTTCTACAAATAGTTTTTTTGAAGAAGAATATAGAACAATATTAACTAAATGCCCAAATTGTTCTGAATACCTTAAGTATTTTCGAAGCAATGACGAAAGCTATATTGGTTGCTCTAACTTTCCACACTGTAATTATATGGAAAACTATTCATTTTTAATGACTAAATCATATAAAAATGTTGAAGATGAATTTTTATATTTATTTAAATTATCATATAGAAATATAAAATGAATGACTCAATTGATATTAGACAGTCTTTAGAAGATTTAATTCAAGAATTTAATGATGCTAAAGATAAATATGACGAAATTGATAAGGCATTTGAGTTTCGAAAGAAGAAATTTGAATCTGAATCTGTTAGTATAAAAAAATTATTTGATGAAGAGAAAAAAGAAATTGAGAAACAAAAGATAGATATAATAAAATTGGCAAAAGAAAGACAGATAGGTTTTCCAACATTAGCTAAGGCTTATGACGAATTTTTTGAACTTCAGGATAAAAATTTAATTAATTTTCTTTCACTTAAAAATAGACCTGCTTTTAGAGCAAGTGAGGTTATATCTGAATTTGCAATATTAAAAAGAAAAGCTGAAAGAGAAAATAAGATACTAAAATATATAATTGAGTATTACGAAAGCATTGCTCCTTTTTTAGTGGACCTTAAAGAAGAAGTCTCAGATATTAGCGAAGAAGAAAGACAAACACTATCTGAATACACAGAAGAAGAGTTAGAGGACAAAGCTACTCAATACTTAACTAAAGAAGAATACAGAAAGCTTCCTAGTATTGAAAAGAATCAAATGGCATTAGAAAGATATTGGAAACGACCAAAGTCAAAAAGGCATATAGGCAAAATTTATGAAAGATATGTTGGCTATATATTTGAGGAAAAAGGATACAAAGTTGAGTATCATGGTATCTTCAAAGGATTAGAGGACTTAGGACGAGATATTTTAGCTGATAATGGGAAGGAACTAGTTGTTATCCAATGTAAGAATTGGTCAAAGTTTAGGACAATTTATGAAAAACATATATTCCAGTTCTTTGGAACTCTTTTCCAATATAAGGATGAAAATAAGAGTAAAAAGGTAAGAGGTATCTTCTATACAACAACTTCCTTATCTGACTTGGCAAGAAGGTTTGCAAAAGAGCTAAATATAGAACTAGTAGAGAATGACAAAATCAATACAAGTTATCCATGTATCAAATGTAATATTTCTAGAATTGATAAAACTAAAATATATCATTTGCCTTTTGACCAACAATACGACAATGTCAAAATAGAGAAAGAAATAGGTGAATTCTATTGCTCTACAATAAAAGAGGCAGAAGAAAAAGGCTTTAGAAGAGCATTTAAATATAAAGGAACTAAGGAATGAAGTGTATAGTCATAGCTCGAGTTTCTACTGAGGAACAAAAGAAAGCTAATAATTCTTTACCAGCTCAAATAACAAGGTTACAGGAGTATTGTAAGCGAAAAGAATTTGATGTAATTAAAGAGTTTAGTTTTGATGAAAGTGCTTATAAAAGTGATAGAGAAGACTTTGATAAAATTCTTGACTTTGTAATTGAACAGAAAGAGAAGGTAGCAGTTTGTTTTGACAAAGTTGATAGATTATCAAGAAATATATTTGATAAAAGAGTCTCGATATTATATGAAAAAGCTTTGAAAGATGATTTGGAACTACATTTTGTTTCAGATGGGCAAATTGTTAATAGTAGACTATCTGCTGTGGAAAAATTTAACTTTAGTATAAGTTTAGGATTAGCTAAGTATTACTCAGATGCCATAAGTGATAATGTTAAAAGAGCACAAGAAAACATGCTAAGAATGGGTATTTATCCTACTAAACCTCCTTATGGGTATAAAAGAGTTTCTATTGAAGAAGGAGTTAAAGATAATACAAGAAAGATTAAAACCAAAATTGTAGTAGATGAATATAGTTCCAGGATTGTAATGAAAGCCTTTGAATTATATTCTACTGGGACTTTTTCTATGAATTCATTAAGGGAAAAAATAAAAAGTGATTATGGCTTAAATTGGTCAAAAGGTTTTATTGACAGTGTATTAAACAATCAATTTTACTGTGGTGTAATGACTTGGCAAAAAAAACAGTATAATCATAGTTATATTCCTATAATTTCTAAAACTCTCTTTGATAAAGTGCAAGATGTTAAGTCTAGCTTTAACAAGAAACCATTTAAATTTGCAGGTAAACCATATATGTATAGAGGATTATTAAGATGTGGACACTGTGGTATGTCTATAACACCTGAAAAACACAAAGGACATGTTTATTATCACTGTACTCAGTATAATGGCAAACATGATGCTAAGTGGTTAAGAGAAGAGTCAATTACTGAACAAATAGGTAATGTTTTTAAGAGAATCCAGTTGCCAAGCGAAGTTCTTCAAAAGATTGTAGTTACACTTAAACAAACTCATGAAAGTAAGGTGTCTTTTAGAGAAGAGCAGTTTAAAGAAATAAACTTAGAGCGTGAAAAATATTCTAAAAGGCTTGAAAAGATTTATCTTGATAAACTTGACGGGAGTATTACTAACGATGAGTATGACAATTTTAGACAGTCTTTCAGAAATAAGATAAGTGAAATTGATACTCGTTTATCAATCCTTCAAGATACAGATGATAACTACTATATTACTGCAAACTATATACTAGAACTGACAAAACGAGCTCATGAATTATTCCTTAGTTCTGAAATGCAAGAAAAAAGGCAATTAGTAAGATTAGTACTATCGAACCTTCGGATAGAGGATGAAAAGGTGCAGTACGACTTGATAAAACCATTTGATGAAATACTTAATTGTAGTGATAGTCAACTGTGGCTCCGCGTGAAGGGCTCGAACCTTCAACCTTGGAGTTAACAGCTCCCTGCTCCACCATTGAGCTAACGCGGAATATAGGGGTATTTTAACATATAAAAAGGGTATTAGTCACTTGTATTG
>Ga0154020_10007766_pt1 | contig 12492 bp, 9 predicted proteins | sample Klosneuvirus_201_FD_109709 | JGI IMG/M metagenome (GOLD analysis project Ga0154020, IMG submission 109709) | Active sludge microbial communities from wastewater, Klosterneuburg, Austria - Klosneuvirus_20160825_MG | ecosystem: Engineered > WWTP > Aerobic digester > Activated sludge | place... | reverse complement strand
TAATACAATTTCATATTATATTCCTTGGGGTCTAAAACTAACTTCCCCCTTTTCCCGCCATTTTTCTGTCCACGATAGATAGTTACGCCACAATTCACAGGTTTTTGGGATTTTTTATTTCTCAAAAAATCTTCTCTTGTCCATCTCTCTAGATTAGCTCGCATAGAAAGTATAGTGAAGTTATGAGTAAGTATCATTACATCTTCAGGCTTTGTATCTGCTGTCACACCAAGCTTAGCCATCAAATCTCCCAAATTACTTCCTGCAGTTTTTTCTATAAATAAATCCTTGAAAGTTTCTATACTACCTCCATGCTCACGAATTAACATCTCAATAAAACTTCTAGTTCTTTGTCTAACATCCAAAATACTTTCTCCACCATCATATTTATGTTCATATTCCGTAGAAAGCTTTTTCATTAATGCCTCCTGGGGATTCAAAGTAAAAAAGATCTCCGGCACATTATAGAGAGGTTTCTTCCCATGTTCATGCTCCCTAACCCTATCATCCTCAACTAATTTAACATCAGCCAATTCTGGCCATCCTTCAATTAAACCTTCCAAAGTTCTTCTAGTTCGAAGATAAGGAGAAACATAAACTACAGATGGTAAAGGCACCACTTTCGGCAACCCCTTACCTGTAACAATTGCCTGCCGCATTCCCTCATCAGATAAAGGCGTATCAAAATCATTGTATTTAGGAGCAATTTTAGGCACCAATCGTAACGCCAAGTCTCTCAACTCCTTACTAGGAAAAACACCAGTTGCGACTTTTTCAGCATCTAGTTGAGCAAATTCCTCATTATACTTTTTAGCTAATGGAACGAACTCAGGATATTTATCTGGATGATCCTCTGGCTTACCCATATTATAGAGCGACTGTCCATGTCTCACCATTGTGATTGTATTTGGCCACTTTTGCATAAATATTCAGATGATGGAATAAAGGTAAAACCTTAGCAACAATTCCACTCATTGTCAACCACTCCATTTTTTAAATTAGCCGACTTATCCACGAAACACCCCTTTAAAGCTTAAACAAATTTTCAGAATTCCTAGTAGTAATCTCAGCAATTTTCTCCAAAGACTGACCGCGCAACTCAGCAACAAATTTCGCCGTATCCACCACATAAGCGGGCTCATTGCGCTGCCCACGATGTACTTGCGGAGCCAAAAAAGGACAGTCTGTTTCCAATACAAATAAATTCTCTGGAGCCACTCGCGCTACCTCCTGCAACTCAGTATTCTTCGGATAAGTCACCACCCCGGAAAAAGAAGTTACATATACCCTACTCCAAGCCAACTCAGCATCTTTCATTCCTCCACTAAAACAATGCAAAATCACTTTTTTATTCCCAACCTCCTCCAAAATTCTAAAAGCATCCTCATAAGCATCACGAATATGCACCACCACCGGCAAATCAAATTCCACTGCTATTTTCAACAATTCAGCAAAAGCCTTCTGCTGAACATCAACCGGCTGCAAATTCCGAAAATAATCCAAACCAATTTCCCCCACCGCCACCGGCATTTTTCCCAAATTTTCCTTACCACTCAAAACAGCACGAATTTTATTTAAATTATCTTCCGTTGCCTCATTGGCATCATGCGGATGAATCCCTATTGTCCAAGCCAAATTCCCCTTGTCACGAACAAACTCAGCCGCCGCCCAAGAGTCCTCCATGTTACACCCGACCAAAACCTGCTTCACAACCCCAACTGCCTCCGCACGCTGCAAAACCTCGGCCTGATCCGCAAAAGATTTCACAAAATGAATATGCGAATGTGTATCAATAAATTTCATATCTTCAACAATGACTTTTTAAAACTTTAGCTTATACTAACTGAGAAAATCTAAGCTGTCCAAAATGGAAAACCAACAAGAAATCATCAACCTTCTCCAAGAACAAAATCAAACTCTCCATCAACTTTTAGAATTTCATCAGCGCAAAGACAAAGCCGCCCTACGCGACAAAATCCTCAGCATAATTTTCCACGCCATCCCCTACATCGCCCTAATTATTCTCGGCTATTTCCTCTACACCACCATCAAAGAATATTTGGACGCCCTCAACAACAATATCAATTCCCTACGCGACGGCTTTATATCAATTCAAACCTCCATCGGCAAATTAATCCCCAATTTCTCCGGCATCACTGAAACTCTGAGCAAAACCTGGCAAGATACTAAAAATATTTTTCAATAAATTTAACCACCAGCAGCTTCAGTCAACTGCTGCGCCTGATCCTCTATTCTGAGTGACTCAAACATATCCTGCATATCGCCTTCCATAATACCCGGCAAATTCGACCAATTTCTATTGATTCGATGATCTGTAATTCTATCCTGCGGGAAATTATAAGTGCGAATTTTCTCAGACCTATCCCCACTTCCGATCTGCGCTAAACGCTGCGCCCCCATTTCCTTCTGACGTTTTTCCTCTTCCAAAGCATAAAGCCTGGTTCGCAAAACCTCCATAGCCTTGGCTCTATTTTTCAATTGCGACTTTTCATCCTGCATAGACACCACCAGTCCACTAGGTAAATGCGTAATTCGCACAGCAGAATCAGTAGTATTTACACTCTGCCCACCCGGCCCACTAGAACGAAAAACATCAATTTTCAAATCATTTTCCTTGATTTGCACATCCACTTCTTCCGCTTCTGGAAGCACCACCACTGTAATTGTCGAAGTGTGCACACGCCCCTTGTTCTCTGTAATAGGCACACGCTGTACACGATGAACTCCAGATTCATATTTCATCAATCCATAAGGCGTTTCAGCTCCATAAACTTTAAAAATCATTTCTTTAATTCCACCAGCCGCCGCTTCATTTTTATTAATCATTTCAATTTTATACTTTTGCCCCTCCAAATATCGTATATAGGCACGAGCCAATTCTCCGCCAAACAAAGCCGCCTCTTCACCCCCAGCCCCAGCCCGAATTTCCACAATGGCATTTTTGAAATCATTGGGATCCTTTGGCAATAATTCAACTTTAATCAATTCTTCCAACTTTCCGACCTCTTCTTTGGCAGCTTTCAATTGCTCTTTGGCAAACTCACGCATTTCATCATCACTTTCACTATTCAAAATTTCTTCACTGTCCTTGATTTGCTGAGCAAACTTTTTATATTCACGGAAAAAAGCCACCACTTTGGATAATTCCTTATGCCGACGACTCAGTCTCAAATATTCCGCCTGATTATTCATTACTCCAGGTTGAGACAAATCCCCTTCTATTTTCGTCGATTCATCCTCTAAATTCTGTAATTTATCTAAGACCATAAAAAGCTACATTAAAGATCGTTTGCTAATAATTTAAGCGAAATTTACCACAAACACTCGCGGAATCCCAGCCAAATCAGGAATAATTTCAAAACTATCAACAGAAAAATTTTCCGCCAAAACTCCCCTCATAGTTTCTTCCTGCCCAAAACCAAATTCCCCAGCCAATAAGCGCGGTTTCCAAGCTTTAGCTTTCAATTGCCCAAACATCTCTCTATACAAATCCAAACCATCCGCTCCTCCAAAAAGCGCCACTTCCGGCTCAAATTTAGCCACATTTTCAGCCACAAAATTAAATCTCTCCCGCCCAATATAAGGCAAATTAGCTAAAATAATCTCGCAACGCTCCTCCAACGGCTCCAACAAATTCCCCTGTAAAAAACTCACACGTTCACTCAATTGCAATTTTTCCGCATTCTTTCGCGCCACCACCAAAGCCCCTTCAGAAACCTCCACACCAATCCCCTTCACTTCCGCACAATTTTTTAATAAAGCCAACAAAATACACCCCGACCCAGTCCCAATATCAGCAACTCTCACCTCTCGCTCCGCTAGATTTTTCTGTATAAAATTTCTCGCCAAATCCACCAACATCTCCGATTCCGGCCGAGGAATCAAAACATTCTCATCCACAAAAAAATCCAATCCATAAAATTCTCTAGTCCCAATTAATTGCCCAACAGGCTTACCCTCCATAATTTGCTCTATCCCCTGCCAAAAACGCAATTCCATATCCGCCGAAACTTCCTCTTCAGACCTGCTAAATAAAGCCGTTTTGTTCATATTCAACAAATGCCCCAACCACAACTCCCCCGCCAAAACATCCCGCAGTCCCCGCACTTTGGCTTCAGCTAAAATTTGAGCAATTGTTGGCATGAGTAATATATACACTAAACTCAGAGAAACTCTAAAAATTGATTTTTACAAGGCGCCAAGAAAAATTTGAGGAGACAGTGTGGTCTACACGGCGACGAGAATTTTTTGAAGGCAACGCAGTAAAAACCAATTTTTAGAGTTTCTCTGGACATAAAAAAAGTGCCCTCTGGATTAAACCAACAGGGCACTTTATTGTTTCTAATAGAACTTCATTTTCTCTCTCTGGCTTCTGTAATGAGCACGCATAATTGCAGCAGCTCTTACTTCACGCTTACGAAGGGGTCTCTTGAAGTATCTTTTTGCCTTTAAACGAGGCATAATTCGACTAGATTGAACTTTTTTGTTAAATCTGGCGATTAACCTGTCTACTGATTCTTTCGGATTTCTGATAACTCGGATTGGCATAATTTTTTACCCCCTTTCAATAGTTAATTTTAAAAGCGCCTTTGTTTCGACCGGACGCCCGTGAAGTATGCCAGCGACGGGGAGTTTTTGTCAATATAGAAATCAGCTAAGTAATTTAATTCGAAATTGCAGTCTGACAACGCAAAAAGCCAAATTCAATTCAAAATTGCTGTTTTACAAGGAAGCAAAAAATTCTGACCGAGCCGTATGACTAATACGGTGAGAGAAGAATTTTTGCAGCCTGACGCAGCTAAAACACAATTTTCAATTGAATTTAAATGTCTAGATTCTTTACTGCCTTCGCATGCGCCTGAATAAATTTCTTGCGCGGAGCCACCTCACTGCCCATCAAAGTTTCAAAAACCTTATCGGCAATTTCAGCATCTTCGACAGTTACTTTGTACATGGAGCGTTTATCGGGATCCATAGTTGTTTCCCAAAGTTGCTCAGGATTCATTTCACCCAAACCTTTATAACGCTGTGGAGTGACTTTTTCCGGATTGGCAAAAAGTTTTTTCTTTTCCTCCATTTCAGCTTGGGAATAAGCATAAATCACCTTTTTATTTTGCTCCATTTTATATAGTGGAGGCTGAGCAATAAAAAGAAAACCGCTATCAATAACCGGGCGTAAATGACGATAAAACAGAGTCAATAAAAGTGTTCGAATATGCGCACCATCCACATCAGCATCCGTCATGATCACGATACGATGATAACGTATTCTGGAAATATCAAAAGTATCACCAACTCCAGTACCGAGAGCAATAATCAAAGCTTTAATTTCCGTAAAGGCTAAAATTTTATCCATACGGGCCTGCTCCACATTCAAAATTTTACCTTTCAGCGGCAAAATCGCCTGAGTTTCACGATTACGCCCTTGTTTAGCTGATCCACCCGCAGAATCTCCCTCTACCAAGTATAATTCAGAATTGACCGGATCTTTTGACGAACAATCCGCCAATTTCCCAGGTAAAGTCATACCTTCCAAAGCCCCCTTACGTACAATCGCATCACGCGCAGCACGAGCTGCCATACGAGCACGCGCAGCCAAGGCGCATTTAGCAAACATCAATTTAGCTTCACTGGGATGCTCATCCAAATATTGGGCAAAAGCCTGTCCAAAAGAATTTTCCACAGCAGTTCGCATTTCAGAATTCCCCAATTTACTTTTAGTCTGTCCCTCAAATTGTGGATCAGCCAATTTCACAGAAACAATTGCCGTTAAACCTTCACGAACATCATCAGCCGTTAAATTATCTTCTTTTTCCTTGAGTAAATTATTGGCACGAGCATAATTATTTAAAGTCCTGGTTAAGGCCGAACGGAAACCAGTTAAATGCATACCTCCTTCCGGAGTATTGATAGTATTGGCAAAAGTCAGAACCTGATCATTAAAGGCATTGGTATATTGCAAAGCCACCTCAATAGTCCCTTCATCAACAGTTCTATCCAAATAAAAAATACCGCCAATCGCCTCTTTACTGAGATTCAAATGCTGTACATAAGACCTGATACCTCCCTCAAAATAAAACTGATTAGCCTCACCAGTTCGCTGATCTTTCAACTTAATAGAAACCGCCTTAGTCAAATAAGCTTGTTGACGAAGACGGGTCACAATCGTTTCAAAATCAAATACTATTGTTTGAAAAATCTCATGATCCGGCTTAAAAGAAATCTTCGTACCACGTTTTTCTGTCTTCCCAGTCACCTCCAATTTTCCTTGTGGTTCACCACGTTTGAATTCCATTGAATAAACTTTTCCATCACGATAAACCTCAGCTTTCATCCATTCAGAAAGGGCATTTACTACAGACGCACCCACTCCATGCAAACCTCCGGAAACTTTATAACCACCACCTTCACCGAATTTTCCACCCGCATGTAACACAGTTAAAACCGTTTCCAAACCCGATTTCCCAGTCTTTTCCACAATATCAACAGGTATACCGCGGCCATTATCCTCGATTGACATAGACCCATCTTCATAGATGCACACATCAATATCACTACAGTGGCCAGCCATCGCTTCATCTATTGAATTATCCACAATTTCTTTTACCAAATGATGCAAACCGGCCACATCAGTGGTTCCGATATACATACCTGGACGTTTACGCACTGCCTGTAAACCTTCCAAAACAGTGATATTTTGAGCACCATAAGTGCTTGAAGTCTTTTGATCCATCGTAAAAACTATTACAAAACTAAGCAGTTAGAGAAAAACCTGCCACATTCTATACAATTCTTTTTCAAAACACAATTGACCTTTGCAATTAATCAGTCCTCTTTACCCTGGGCACCTTTGATTTGGGAGAAAGCTCTGCCGCAATATCCGCACTCACTTCTTTTTCCTGGATAATAGGCTGATCATTTCCAGCAGAAAACTCTTTTCGTAAATCTTCAATTGAAACAACCTGCTGATTATCAGCTTTAAATTGCTCGAAACGCTGTCTAGGAGTACTACCACGCACTGAGGAACTGACATATTCAGGTGAATTTAGAAAACGACTAAACACTCCATAATCCTCCAATCTTTCATTAAAAAGAGCAGTTACAGCTACCAAATAATTGGCCGGCAATTCTATTTTACTAATCTCGGAAAACAATAGGGCCAAGATATTTTGAGCATCCAACAGAGGCACTTCACCGTCCAAAAAGAAGTTTTGTAAACGTCTCAAAAAATCAATTCTCTGAGAAATTACACTTTGAATTTCTTCTGGTTTATCTTTTCCCGCAGGCAAAAGGGACAAATACTTATTTTCTACAAACAGTTTATTAGTAAAATAATTCTGTCTATATAGACTGGCATGTTGGAAAAACAAATTATCCAAGGCCTGATTTTGACGCTGTATATAAACAATATTACTGGAAATATTTTGCTGATTTTTGGCCATTAGTTCTTTGAAGGAAACCATATACTCATCAAAAGTTTTCTTAATATTTTTCAAATCATTATTTTCCGCAAAGAAACCTAAAGTCGAAATTTTCTCAGTCAAAAAGACAAATTTCATATTTAATTCCAAAGCACTTCCTTTGATAGAATCCAAATAAATTTTCTCCAAAACCTGCCTTAATTCAAACAAAGAATCTCCGGGAGTAGCAAAAGACAAATACTCATATTCATCACGCACACGATCCACGTATTGTTTTTTCAAATCATCTCCATAAATCAAGAACAACTGATTGGCCATACTATTAAAAGTATTCAATCTTTCCTGGGCCTCATCTTTACGACCATAATCAAACAAATACTGGGAATCATAAAGCAAATCATAAAGCGCATCCAGATTTCTCTGACCAACTTTTTTATTGGAAAAAGTCAAAGCATTGGAAAAATCTCTAATAGTTTGATCAATTTTATAATTAGAATCTGCCAAAGTAGAATATTTCACACCTCTTGTACGAATATTTTTCAAACGTTCATCTCTAATCCTGGCTGTCAAAACACTATCGCGCTCAAGATTCTTACTCAACCACGCATCACTAACAAATTCAGATTTATCAAAAATACTATAATTAAATTCTTTGACCAATTTGGAATAAAGCAATTTACCAATTGTCTCTCGATTTTCCCTCACCTTATCTGCAGACACAGAAACCATAGTTCCTTGAGGCAAATACAACTTATTGATAACTTCACCGGCACTTTCATCAATCAATTTCTTTCCCTTGAAATCATTAGCTATCAATCCCAAAACCGCATCATTTTGACTTACGGAAATATCCGCTCTACCTGAAGCAACTTTGACATAAACCGCGCTTTGACCAGGAAAAATAACCGCGCCATCTACCAACAAATTCACATCCGCATTACTAAAGGCATTGGCCAACCAAACTCTACCTTCCAATACTCTAAACCCATATCCAAAGCCCTGCTCAGACACAGCTGAAACCAAAACTCTAGTCCCCTTATCCAAACGCAATTCACCATCCTTGGCAAAAGTAATCACCATACCCGCTGAATCCTGAGTCGATAAAACCTCTCCAACATTCAATTTACCAGCCTTTTGAGAACTGGAAGTTTGCAGAAAATTTTCTTCATAGAAAAAAGACCCCATAAACACTGCACCAGCGGCAGCCACCAAGATTAGTCCGTGAAATATTCTAGAAAGCAATTTTTTCATGTGTTTAAGCGCCTAAATCAATCTCTACATTATACACTTTCCACCAATTTAGGTCAAACAAAGCCCCTCCAATAGTCTTCATTTGGCCAAATGACCAAAAAGCGCTAAACTAAAGCCACTTTAATACACAAAAAATGCACACAAAAGCCCTTCATAAAGCCATTTGCAGCCTTTCCGGCCTCGTTTTTGCTTTTAGCCAACTTTCCATCGGTTTAGCAGCTGATATAAATAGTCTCAAAGACGTCCTCCCCAAAGACGTCCGTATAGGTATCTACCTCGATTTAATCAACAACGAAGCCCTTTCCATCAACTCACTAGGCAATTTCAGACCCGATGAATCAATCAACAAAGCCGCCTTTTTCAAAGCTGCTCTAGCCTATCAAGGCTTCAAACCAGCTAAAAGCTTCAATTTTTTCACCGGATACAGCGATATTCCTGAACAAAGCTGGTTTTCCCCATATATTAAAAAAGCCCTGGAAATCAGAGTTATTACCAACAATTTAGGAGACAAATTCAACCCTGACAGCACTTTAACCAGGCAAGAAGCCCTTCTTTTCACCATGGACTTTTTCGGCCTCCCCACACCTCTCCTTTCCCCACAAGCCCAAGACCTCTACACAGACATTCGTTTATCTCACCCTTTAGCCAGCTTATACGCAGCAGCCAAAGCTAACGGAATTTACTTTGAAAATGACCAAGAAACCTTCTACCCAAACAAAACACTCACTCGTGGAGATGCAGCAGACTTGCTCTTCAAAGCCAAACTTGCTCAAAATTTAGAAGGTGTCCACTACCCCGACGCAACCAATTCAGTCACTATATCAATACCAACTCCCACCTACAATAATAACAGTATAGATAGCGACCTTCTCGACAATGAAAAATTCAATATCCTCCTGGATACCTGGTCAAAAATCAACAATCAATTCATCTATACCGACAACGTTTCCAAAGACAAATTGGTTTACGGAGCTATTTCCGGAATGGTCAACAGTCTAAATGACCCCTATTCCACCTTCAAATCACCCAATACCCAAGGCAATTCCTACATTTATATACCAGAAAATTACGAAGGAATTGGAGCAATCATCGAACAAATCGATGGCAAATATCTGGTTCAAACCACCCTCACCAATTCCCCAGCCTATCGATCTGGCTTAAAAAGCAAAGACATCATCCTGGAAATTGATGGAAAAACCGTTAACGACCTGACTTATGAACAAGTTACAGGCTTAATCAAAGGAAAAGCCGGCACTATCATAAAATTAAAAATCAAAAGAGATAACATAATTTATGACTACGATATCGTTCGTGAAAAAATTACCGTCGAAGCAATTCAAAGAAAAGAATTAAGCAATGGAGTCAATTACCTACGCTTGGATCAATTCACAGAAAATAGTTATCAAGAATTCAACACTCATTTAAAAACTATCGCTGCTAGCGGATCAAAGAAACTAATTATCGATTTACGAAACAATCCTGGAGGATATTTGACCAGCACTCAAGACATTCTCGGTCATTTTCTAGCAGCGGGGCAAGTTGAGTTCTACACGGCCAGCAAAGGACAAGTTCAAACAGCCTATCTCTCCAAAGGAACAGGTGAATTAAAAGACTATAAAATTGCTGTATTAATCAATGAAGGCTCAGCCTCTGCTTCAGAAATCTTTGCCGGAACCATTCAAGACTACGGCCTTGGCTACCTCATCGGAACAACCACATTTGGCAAAGGTAGCGTGCAAGAAATCACCAGCTACAGCGATAACTCCAGCCTCAAATTAACCATCGCCAAATGGCTCACGCCAAAAAAACGCGACATCAATCATATTGGTATCGTACCTGATTTAACTGTCAAAATCACTGCCGAACAGAGACAACGAGGCCAAGACCCACAACTCGATGCCGCGCTGAATTATCTAAAATAACAAATAAGCGCAGCGACATTGGCACGCACTTTGCTGTATTTGTTACGGTGAGGAACGGGGGGAGCCTCCACAAATTACCCTGCCTCATGAGGCAGGGCTAGGCGGCGTTCGCGATGGTGCCAATGTCGCCGCGCTTATTGGGGATTATTAAGGGAAATGCTGCATTGAATTTATTCCCTCTTCCTTTTTCACCTCGTCATTCCGATACTTTAGAGTAATAAAAAATCCAGCAAAATAACTCTGGCACCGTTGCGAACGCCGCCAAATCAGGCCTCATGAGGCCTGATAATTTTCTGTGGCTTCCCCGGCCACAGAAAATACAGCAAAGTGCGTGCCAGAGTTATTTTGCTGGATTTTTTATTACTCGTAGGTAACGGTGAGACCCGGTGAAATGGAACTACTCGTAGGTAGTAGCGGATTCCCCACCCTCAATACCCTTGAGGATTTCCTCCGGATTTGTTGTCACAATCTTGTCCTCTGTATATGAAGCGATGATTTGAATTGCTACGTGTTTTAATCCGGCAAAGAATAATCCTTGCCCAATTCCGGAATTCAACAACATGTATTTTTCACCTTCAGTTAGATTAAAGACCTTCTGAAGTAAATTAATCGACGCAGGTGATTGTTTTAGCAATAACTGCATGGATGAATTGGTCACGATTGGCTTACCATAAGCGGATTTCATAAAGTCTTCCACATCCTGAGTAATAGTTGTAATGCCCAAATAGTATTTACGAGCACGTTTCACCAAGCCAAACAAAAATTTAGCCGAATCTTCATGCTGCATCATAGTCCAGGCCTCATCCACAATCAGCAAACGTTTTTTCAAAGAAGATCGCACTCTATTCCAAATGTAATTTAAAATTATATACATGGCGATCGGCCGCAGAGAATCCTCCAAATCACGAATAGAAAAGACCATCAACCCACTCTTCATATCTATATTAGTAGGTTTATTAAAAATACCAGCATAAGTTCCCTTGGTGAATTTCTCCAATCTCTGAGCCACATCCACACCACCATCCATATTGAGTAACAAAGCATGCAAATCCTCCATAGTAGGCACTGCCAAATTGGAAGGATCAACCATTTCCATAGTAATTCCTTTCAAAGCATAAACATCATTCAAAGCTTTATCGATAATCCCCTCCTCCACCGGACTCAAACCACCCAACATAATTTTCAACAAACCATGAAGAGTAATAATATTCGAGCGCAGCAAATCTCCAGGCTGTAATTCCTCATCTTTCAGTGGAGCCGGTAAATCAAAAGGATTAATACGTCGATCAGAAGTAAGTGAAACTCTCAAATAAGCCCCACCAACAGTATTGGCCAATTCCTGATATTCATTTTCCGGATCAATAACAATCACATCCACTCCCATCATCAAATAACGCAAAATTTCCAATTTCACCGCATAAGACTTACCGGCACCGGATGTCGCAAAACAAACTGAGTTGGCATTGGGCAAAGCAAATCTATCAAAAATCACCAATGAGTCATTATGCCGATTCAAACCATACAAAATACCTTCATTACTAGTTAAATCAGACGAATTAAATGGGAAAGTAGTCGAAAGTGGGCCCGTGTTCATATTTCTAAATATCTCCAATTCATCCAAACAAAGCGGTGAAGTTGAGTTAAACCCATGCTCCATTCTCAAATCAGCTTTCTTAGTTAAAATCAATTTAGAACCCAGAATAGACTCTAGTTGTTTGGAAATTCTATCAATTTTTTTCAAATCATCAGCATAAACCGTCAAATACATGGCAAATTGGAAAAACTTTTCTTGCCCTCTTTGAATTTCAGTTCGCAACTGCTCAGCATCCTCATAAGACGTTTCCAAAGCCGGATCACGAATCAAACCTTTTTCAGAG